>OJMI01002971.1_pt1 | contig 13549 bp, 16 predicted proteins | sample 1597131 | NCBI WGS metagenome assembly OJMI01 (sample SAMEA2452116, study PRJEB22498) | human gut metagenome | reverse complement strand
AAAGTTAAAGAACAGGATCGTATCCATATTCTGCGCATTATTGGCGCTCCTGATTGTAGGTGCCGGAGCTTTCTATCTGTTAGTTCCCCCCATGATACAGGAGTGCGGCAGAGTACAGGCCTTATTGGTTCAATACTTTTCGCACGGAACATACAACAGCAATGTGCCAACCTCTCTTTCCGAATTCTTACGGGATAATATCGATGTCAAATTCATAACCGAACTATTCAATAAAGAGAACCTGCTGGATGCGCTCAAAGAAGCCGTTCCCCGTCTATGGTCTTTACTATCGGATTCCATCGACCTATTATTCAGCGTATTCACTATATTCATCATCCTGCTATACATCATCTTCATCTTATTGGACTATGAAAGTATCGCTGAAGGCTGGACACATCTCGTGCCCCTGAAATACCGTTCTTTCGTAGTGGGCATACTGAACGACGTAAAAGTAGGTATGAACAGATACTTCCGCGGGCAAGCATTCGTAGCTTTATGCGTCGGCATTTTATTCAGTATAGGCTTCCTCATCATAGACTTCCCGCTGGCCATAGGTCTCGGGCTGTTCATCGGAGCATTGAATATGGTGCCTTATCTTCAAATTATAGGTTTTGTTCCTACCATCATACTGGCAATCCTGAAAGCGTCCGACACGGGTGGGAATTTCTGGATAATCATCGCCTCGGCCATGGCGGTATTCATTATAGTGCAAGCTATTCAAGACGGATTCATCGTACCGCGCGTCATGGGAAAAATTACCGGACTAAATCCCGCTATCATTCTATTGTCACTTTCTATATGGGGCTCATTAATGGGGATGTTGGGAATGATTATCGCGCTCCCGCTTACAACGTTAATGCTTTCCTATTACCAACGTTTCATTATCAACAGAGAAAATATTCATAAGACAGAACCATCTGATAATCAAACATAAGAAAACAAACAGCAAGAATAATGCAAACTTTTTTCGTCACAAGCCTTGCATATTCAATAAAAGTGCCTATCTTTGCACCCGCTTAACAGCAATAAGGATTGATTCGCTAGCTCAGCAGGTAGAGCACAACACTTTTAATGTTGGGGTCTTGGGTTCGAGCCCCAAGCGGATCACCAAAAGAAAAGCCAAAAGGCGACAACAAAAAGACAAGTCCTACAAAATCAATATTTTGTGGGACTTTTTTTATTGCCTTTTGGCTATCCTAACCGCCACGAAAAGGTCACTTACAGACAAAAAATAGTGGCTTATCCGTACCCCTGACAAAATCTTCAAAAAAGGGGTACGATTTGACTGAAAATGGCGAAATGTTGTCGGGAATTGGCGACCCTGCATTTATCTCATTATGAGTTAATAAAAGTAGTTTTGTAACTTAAAACAATGAGGTATGAAATCAACATTTCGAGTATTGTTCTTCCTGAAACGGGACAAAGTAAAAAAGAATGGTAATATGCCTATTATGGCACGTATTACCATTGACGGGAAATTAGTTCAATTCAACACCAAACTTGAAGTCAATCCTAAGAACTGGTCTGCACAAACAGGAAAAGTAACTGGCAGAGGGTCAGAATTTACCCGCATGAATGAAATGCTGGATAGCATCAAGGCGACCTTACACAGACACTATCAAACCATTTTAGAACGGGATGGCTATGCAACAGCAGAGAAAGTACGCAACATCTTTTTAGGCAAGGAGGAAAAGTCTAAGACCCTCCTGCAAGTGTTCGCACAGCATAACGAACAATATTCGCTGAAAGTCGGAAAAACAGCCACGCAAAAAACATATACCCGTTATGAGCTTACCAAAAATCGCCTTGCAGAATATATCCACAATAAATATAATTTGAAAGACATTACCTTTCGGGAAATAAATGTAGTGTTCATTGAGGGTTTTTACCTGTTTATCCGAGAAAATTATCCGTGTACCCACAATACAGCCATGAAGTTTATACAGCGGTTTAGGACTGTTGTTCTGTTTGCCCACAACTTGGGACTGATTACTTTTAATCCATTCGGGGCATATAAACTGAAATTTGAGTATGTAGAAAGAGATTTTCTTGAACAGGCAGAATTAGACCGCATCTATCAGAAAACCTTTGCTAGCAAGCGGCTGGAGCAGGTGCGTGATATGTTCATTTTTAGCTGTTATACTGGCTTGTCGTATGTGGATGTGTGCGAGTTGCGGGCAGAGAACATAAAGGTTTCCTTTGACGGCAACCTGTGGATAATCAAGAAAAGGCACAAGACAAACGTAACGTCCAATATCCGTCTGTTGGATATTCCCAAAGCCATCTTGCAGAAATATGACGGAAAATTGCCTGACGGCAAAATGTTGCCTGTTATCAGTAATCAGAAGATGAATGATTACTTAAAAGAGATTGCGACTGTTTGCGGAATAAATAAAAAAATCACGTTCCATGTTGCCCGGCACAGTTTTGCAACCCTTAGTATAAGTTATGGCGTACCTATTGAAAGCGTTTCTAAGATGTTAGGGCACACTAATATAAGGACGACCCAGATATATGCGAAAATCATAGACACCAAACTTAGCGAGGATATGGATATTTTGGCTAACAAACTAAATAACAGAAAAATACCAGCAATATAAATACCAACTTAAAAAAAATATGATTATGGACTTGCAGATTATCCAAAACAAGATTTTTGAAGTCAGAGGCTACCGTGTGATACTTGACTTGCATTTAGCGGAACTCTACCAGGTGGAAACACGAGCTTTGAAGCAGGCGGTTAAACGTAACATAGACCGTTTTCCCAGTGATTTCATGTTTGAGTTGAGCAAAGACGAGTGGTCAGGACTTATCACAAATTGTGATAAGTTCCCCGACAACATTCGTCATACTCCTACCCCGCCAATGGCTTTTACCGAACAGGGCGTAGCCATGCTTTCTTCGGTTCTCCGTTCCAAGGTAGCCATAGAGGTAAACATTTCCATCATGCGGGCTTTCGTCCTTATGCGCCAGATGGTAATTGGTTATGAAGAACTGCTAAAACGTATTGAGGAACTGGAAGTAAGTACCGATGCCCAGTTCAACGAATTGTATCAAGCCCTTACACAACTTCTGAGCCAGTCGCAGCAGCAGAGAGAACACCGTCCGATTGGTTTTGCCACTTATGATCGTTCAAGAAACAAATAGGTAACGATTTTGAAAATAAGGAGTGCTATAACTATCTATATCCAATAATATATTTTTTTCATCTTGCGGGTAGTCCACAGACTACCCGTATTTTTTATATCCTTTCCCAAAGCCACATTCCCCGAAACGCCAGCGGTGCATGGCATCGCAGACTGTTTTTCGTGAAAAGAGCCTTTGGGAACCCGCACAAGAGTGTCGGAAGGTGAACTCCCGACACACTTGTTTTTCCCGCCCGCATAGGCAATTCCCTAATGGACTGAATGGGGAACAAGAACTTTTCCCCTGTTTCTCAACCTGTAAATTTTCCTCATTAAGCAGTTCTCCAGCCGGAAGGTCGTTTTTATCATTTCAATAGGCAAAGGTAGTTACGTGTTCTTCACGGGTTTGCAAGGTCAAGCCTTTTCAGGTTTGGCGAAAAAATCTTCCCTGCGACATTCGTTGCGAGGTATTTTTTCCACAAAACCCTGCAAACTCTAAACACTGCCCTTTTAAGCCTATGTGAAACGAAAACGACCGACCCGACCGGAAGACGCATAAAAAAAAAAGTCGGATTTACGGGAAACAGGAAAAAAGTTCAGTGAAACTTCAACTCCCTCACCTCTCAAATCCGCATAAAATTAAAAACTTAAAAATTACAGGATATGGAAGCATCAACATTATCGGAAGCAAGAGTTTATGTAGGCACTTATGGCAAGTACAACAACGGTTCATTGTTCGGGGCATGGTTTGACCTGTCGGACTATTCGGATAAGGAAGATTTTTACGAAGCCTGCCGGGAGTTTCACAAGGACGAGGAAGATGCGGAATATATGTTTCAGGACTGGGAGAACGTACCGGAAAACCTAATCGGCGAAAGCTGGATTTCCGAGAACTTCTTCACCTTGCGGGATGCGGTGGAAAAGTTGGGCGACACCGAACAGGAAGCCTTTTTCGTGTGGTGCAACTACAAAAGCCATGATTTGAGCGAGGAAGATGCGGACGACCTTGTACGGAACTTTCAGGACGAATATCAGGGACAATATGACGATGAAGAAGATTTCGCCTACCAAATCGTGGAAGAATGTTACGACCTGCCGGAGTTCGCAAAAACCTATTTCGACTACAAACAGTTTGCCCGTGATTTGTTCATGTGCGACTACTGGTTTGATGACGGGTTTGTATTCCGGGCGGCTTAAACGACCATTCGGGCGGGGTTAAAAGCCCTGCCCGAATAAACAGAGAAACGATGAAACGGAAAAGCATTTATAAAATCATCCTGCGGGTGTTATTGTACTGCCTTGTGTGGCGGCTCGCCTGCACAGCCGAAGCAATCACGGCGGTAATGGCATATCTTGTATTTCGTGCTGCCTGTTTCCTGCTCCGGGTTTGCCTATCGGCATTTTATACGTTGTACGTGGCTCTGCTTTTCCTGCTGTTGCTTTCCCTATTGAGTATATGACGAATAAAAAACAGAATATCATGCAATCATTGAACAGAAACGGGGTGAGCATCACCCAAGCACCGGGAGAGGAAAAGTTTGTAAAATACCGTCCGGTTGCATTCAATAGACGGATATTTTACCAGTACGACTACCGCCACACGGACGGGGAACTGTTTTCCACAGTGGCTAAAACGCTGGCAGAGTGCCGCCACAGGAGGGATAAGTGGATAGAAAAGAAAGGACAGGGTAATAACAGATAAATTTTAAGGGTATGAAAATGGCAGAAGTAAACAAGAACCTAATCGGTAGACGTTGCGAGTGTATTTTTACGGGCTTGATGGTAACGGGCGTTATAGAGGACATCGAGGAAAACAAGTATTCTGTAAACGTGAAAGTACATTTCGATGAGCCGCAGCAGCGGGGCGATGATTTGTACACGGAAGATTGGGCATGGGTACGCAAGACGGATGAGTTCGGCACGCTGCACCATTTGCGACTGTTGGCAGACGAACCGGATTTTCAGACGATGACAGCAATTTTCAATGATCCTATCAGTTGAATAGGCCGTATTATTAGCAACAAGTAGCAACGTTGTGTATTTGTTCCTTGTAAGGATGGGCAAGTTACGAGAGCCACAATTTTATCGTTACAGACGAGACTACTATAACTATAACGAGCGAGTATAAATAGAATGATTACAAAGGAACGTACCTATAAAGGACATGAAAATCGCTTGATGGGAACAGTGGAATCTGTAGCCATTCTCTTCTATATTGATGTGTTATTTAAATAAAGAATCAATTCTTTTTATATATAATTCTTCTTGTTTTTTATATTTTGTATAATTTGTAGTTGAGGCCACTATGGTAACTTTTGATGATAATACAGTTCGTTTTATATTGCAATCACCATTTATAGTCGCTACAATTTCTCTTTGTTCATTTATCACAGTAAACATTTTACTATTCTTTTTTTCTTTTCTCATCGTATATCTTGACATTTGTTTCTAATTTCCAATAAATATGATTCAAGTAAAATCCGTCGACCAAATTCTTCAAATAGAAATTGGTAAATTTTCTCATCTCTATTCTTAAATGTTTGTTCTTGCTTAGATGTTACGCATAAAACGAAAACAGTCTTTGCTCCACAACAAATAGGGTATGCTATTATAGACTTTATTTTGCTATTTTCGGCTTTCCAAAAGGATTCTTTTTGTTTTTTTGTATTTACATCCTCTATAATTATCATTTTTTGTGTCCGCATACTTTTTCTTGCAGTAGTATCGTGATTATTTAGGTCTTCTATTTCAATTGAACTAGTTTCATCCGAAATGAATAGATACGATGTAAATGTTCTATTTTCACATGAAATAAGTGAAACTTTTATTTTTTCATCTTCTGTATAACCCTTTAATAAATTTGTTATAGCAATACATATATTTGCAATTTGCAGTTCGGGTTGAGTAATATCTTGGAAAAAATCACCACTGCTGTTTAAATTTTTACTCTTAGATTTATGAAATCTATTCTTTTTATAATCTACAACAGAGTTAATACCAAACATTAGTTTTTTTAAGAATGTATTTTCTTCTTTATATTTTGAATCAACATTAAACCATTTAATATTATGTACAACAAAAGGAATTATAAAAATGCTTATTATGAATATGATTGTGAATACAATATTATCATAAGGAATACCTATCCATTTAAGTACTTTTTTATTCAAGTCCATCATTGGAGCTACTGAATAAGACACTATAATATAGTTTGGTACAAGCGTTGTAAAAAACACTTGTAAAAGTAATGGCCAATTTATTATTTTTCTATTAAAATATCCCATAATGTTAACATGATTATAAAATTAGCTTGCAAATATATATATCAAAAGAATGTTAAGCAAAATTTTGCTTAACATTCTTTTGATATATCCGTAAAAATAAGGGATTTAGTCTCTTTCATTGTTATTATTAAACGAGAACGAAACCTGCTGCATCTGCCCGAAGCTGTCGATGATATAGATGTCAATCGTCTGCTGGTCGGTCGATGCCGATGTATAGTAGAGCCGGAACGTTTCTTTCTCCAGCGGGTACAGGTCATTGGGCAGGAACACCGTACCGTTATCCATTTCCAGCTTTCCTTTGCCGTCAGGCTGGAAATAGCGTATCTGGTAGGTCGTAGGCTGGTAGTCGCCGCCACGCACCAGTTGGCAGTGTATTTCGGCTGTTTCACCCACTTTCAGTTTCTTGGGTACGGGCAGCGTTTCCACCGTGAACGGGTAAGCCTTCTGAATGTCCAAGCTGTCATTACAGGCGGTTACAAGCACGAGGGCGGCCACGATGTAGCAGCCCACGATGATTTTATACATTACATTCTTCATATACATTATTATATAGCGGTCAGTTGATAATGAATTTCAGTCCCATGCCTACCTGCGTGTGGAACTTGCCGATGTCCGAGCCGAACAGCATACGTTCCCTCGCATTGACGAGCAGCACCACTCGGTCGGTCAGGTAGGTTTCCAGTTCCAGCGTGAGCGCACCGCCGTAAATGAAACATTCCTTGTCCAGCAGCGTAGCCCCGTCCGGCAGCAGCTTGTCGCCCCGGTTGCTGGTTTCATACCCGGCAAGAGCCGACAGCCCCAGCGAGAGGAAAAAGGTCTTTCGCCTGTCCGAAAGGAATTTCAGGTAATAGCCGCCCTCCGCCGTGAACTGTTCTACCGGAATGCGCATATCCTTGTAGTCATACTTCTTATGCAGGTATTCCCCGCCAATCACCCAGCGGTTGGCGTTCTTGGTATAGACGCTGTATGCCGCCCCGAAATGACAGGCAAAATTCGTATCGGAGTTCCAATGTACCCCGTCCGCCATGCCCGCCGTTACCTGCAAGGCTTTCATGCCCGGAAGGTATCTTTGCGCGTGTGCCTGGTTCAAATGCAGGCACAGCGCAAAGAGTGTCATTATAAAGATGTGTTTCTTCATTCCCTACTTTATTTTCAGTTCGTTTATCACTTCGGCGTTCACGATGTCGGCATTCTCCACCCGTATGGTCTGATGCCGACCGCCGTTCTTCTCGTAAAGTTCCACCAGCAGCAGCTTGTCGTCCGGGATGGTGAACTTCGGCAGGGCGTACACCGTCCGGACGGTGCTTTTCCCGGCAATCTCTATCACCTCGTTGTAGCTGCGTACCGCATCCAGTACCGTTTCCTGAATAGCCGTGCGTTTGGGCACTTTCTTATCGGTTATCTTAAACCTGATGAAGTCCGTATCGAAAGGCACGTTGGAACTGTTCTTCGTCTGCGTGTGTACATAGAGCATCCCGTTATAGGTGTAAATCCCCTTGATTAAGAACTGTATGCCGAAACGCTTGCTACCCAAGTGGCGCACTTTACGGTCATTGTTCTTGTAGATGCTCTGCATTATCAGTTTTACCAGCAGCGGGCTTTCATTTCCCAGTTCCCGGAAATAGATGTTCATGCGGGTATGCGAAAAGTCGGACGTATCTTCATTTTCCAAGAAGTCCTTCATTGCGATGTTGAGCATTTCCGGCTCACGGGCATACTTGGCGTTGAATGAATAGAAGCTGCCGTCCTCACAGATGACGGAGAAGTTCGTTTCTCCCGGAAAGCCCTCTGTCGTGGCTTTCACCCTGATTACGTTTTCCGCACCGTCAGCCTTGCCCGCTATGATGTGGTTGCTCCCCAAATCTACATAGCGGACGGCGGAGGGGAAAATGATATGCACCGTCTTGGCGAAAGTCACTTCCACGCCGTAGGGCGTTACCATTTGTCGGTAAGGCAGCTTTCGGGTGATACCCCGGTACAAGTCGTTGCCTGCCGCATATTTCACCGTGTCGGTTTCCTGTGCGTTTGCCGCACACACGCCCAGCAGGAGGGCGCACATTACAAAAATCTGTTTCATCGTTAATTGGAAATTTTAGTGGTTTGTCAAATGATTATTGCTGTTTGGCGTAAAGCATCACCCTGTACCCGGCTTTCAGCTTCACTTTCACGGTTCGGAACTTCTTGGCAAGGTAGCCGGACGCACCCTGCATCAGCCCCCTTGTAACGTCCATCGCCACCTGTTGCCCGGCGTTCTGCGTAAAGGAAATGCTTGTACCCAGCCCGCTGCCGATATTCGCCATCGCCTCGTTGAAGGCTTCCTGCTCCATCGAGGACGGGACGGAAAGCCCCTTTTGCCCGTCCGTGTCGAACACGGCGAGTTCCACCGGGATGATGTTTCCCGCATACTCTATCGAGGACACCAGTATGTCGAGACGTTCGCCCTGTACCTTTGCCGTGCCCGCCACAAGGGTATTCTTCGGGATGACGATGTTGCCCGCCTGCATGGGTTCAAGCAGTCGGAGTTTTACCGTCTGCCCGTCCGTCAGCGTCTGGTCTTGATGGATGCAGGCGGCTATCGTGTTCCTGCCCATTGCGTAACCCGTTCCTACCGCCGTGTTGAAGCCGTAGTTGCGTGGCTGGCTGTAAGCACGGATAAAATCGGCATCGCTCATGGGCTGTTGCAGCCCTGAAACGGTGTTGTCCCGTACTGCCTGCACGGACACCGCTTCCGGCTTCTTTTCGATGTCGCCCACGACTGGCACTTGTGCCGCCTGCCTGTCGCCGCCTGCATATTTGGCGGCAAGCTCGTATGACTTTTCCAATAGAGCCATCTGTTCGTCAGCGGTGGGCGTGGCTTCCCGCTGACGTTCCAGCTTTTCGGTCAGTTCCGCCACCTGCCGTTTCAAGTCCTCTTTTTCCCTGTCCTCCGGGGGCGTTTCATAGAACGTGCTCAACTGGCGGTTGATGTCCCGGTAGGCGGTCGCCGAGGAAGAAGCACCGCCGCCCCGCACGGGCTTCGGATCTTCTTCCGGCATCAGTCCGGCTTCCGCCTGCGGTTCTTCCGTTTCTTCGTCCCCTATGAAACCGAAGTCCTGAAGGGATTGTATCCTGTCCTGCCGTTTCCTGCTCATCATCGCCTGCTCGTAGGCGGTCTGCTTGTCCGCTATAATCCCGTCCTCTGCGGGCAGCGGGATGTCGGCATTGAAACCGCCCACGCTTTCCGTTTCCGCTTTCTCCTTGCCGGAGGGGGCGAATATCAGGTACATGCACCCTGCAAAGGCGAGGAACATCAGCGGGAAGACTATCATTTTCCTGCGCCGCTGCACCTCTTTCGGGGAAAGTTCCCGTTTGGGCTTCTTCTCCTTTTCGGGCTGTCTGCCCGGTTCATTTTTCTGTACTTCTTCCATATTCAGGTCTGTTTGTTAAATTGATACTGTCGTTACCATGTAGCGGGAACTGCCGGATGTGTTCGATTTGCAGCCTTTGCCCGTCCCGTTTCCCGATGTTGTAAATGGACGAAACGGTGATATAGAGGGACAAGCCGCCGAACAGGGCGGACATCACGAGGATGACCGCCAGCCGCTTGCCCGGCGTGATACGCCCGCACAGGCGGCGCAGGCGTTCATCCGCCCAGTCCCGCACCGCTTCAATGTAATTTCGCTTCCTCTCCATAAGGCTATCGTTTAATGGTTTGCAAATCCCTGTTCTCGTCAATCGTGAACGCTTCCATGATGAAGCCGTGCGGGTTGTTGTCGCTCCGTGTGGCGTTCAGGAGCCTGCACGTGGTGACAAGGCTTCTGACCGTCAGGCTGCTTTCCCGGACAATAAGCTGCCGGGCATAGGTTCTCACCTTGTAGGGGTACTGGTTGAAGTCACATTTCACGCTGTCAATCTCCACCGTCTGGTTGATGTTGCCCGAAATGATACGGTTGTAGTAGCCCTTTTCCGACAAGTCCTTGTAGTAGTTGAACGCACTCCTGTCGGCGAGGAACAGGGAGCGTTTGATGTTTCCCTCGATGGCGTCCTTGTCAGGCGAGAGCGTGAAAAAGAGTTCGTGGAAACGCTTCACGTGCGATTTCGCTTCAATCGGTCTGTTCTGCGCCATGTCCTGCGAGAGAGCCAGCATCAGGCTCTTGCCGTTGTCGAGGACGTATATCTTCTGCCGCTGCTTTTCGGCGAAGCTGTACGAGTTCCACACGGCAAAGCCCGTGACCAGTGCGCACAGGCAGATGAATACCAGCGCAAAGAGCCGGATTTGCCGGAAGCTCGTTTCGATGTTCGTCAATGACTTGAATTCCATATTCTAAAAATTGAAGTTGGTTATTTGAGAAGTTTTCCTGCAATCTTTCCGGTTGCCGCACCCGCCGCCGCACCCGTGAGTGCGCCCGCACGTGTCAGGTTGCGGTTGTATGCGGTTGTACCCCCGGCTGACACAATCCAGCCTGCCACTGTCGGAACGGTGAAGTAGCCCACGATGCCGATAATCATAAAGATTACATACACGGTACTGCTCCCGTCCGGTATGAAGTTCGGGTCGGAAAGCTGCTCGATGTCCTTCTGGAGCATCAGTGTCTGTATGCGTGCCAGCACGCTGCTGAACAAGTCCGACACGGGAAGCCACAGGTAAATCGAGATATAGCGTGAAATCCACTGGGTCAGCGTGCTTTGGAAACCGTCATAGACGGAAAGGGCGAACGCCAGCGGACCCAGTATCGAGAGCACTATCAGGAAGAACGTGCGCAGCGTGTCGATAATCAGCCCTGCCGCCTGAAAGAGTATTTCCAGCAGTTCCCTGAACCAGTCCCGGACGGATTTCTTGATGTTGTATGCCGCCCTGTCCATGTACATGCCAGTCATGGTAACCATGTCGGAGGGCGACCAGCCCAGTTCCTCCAGTTGCCTGTCAAATTCCTCGTCCGAAGCGAGGTATGCCGTTTCCGGGCTTCGCATCAGGGCTTCGTACTCCAGCCTGTCTTTCTGTGCCCGGTACTCGTTCATGTCAAAGGTCTGCGTTTCCATAAGCTGGCTGCATCCTTTCACAATCGGCGACAGCACCGTGTTGATAGTCCCCAGCACGAACGTGGGGAAGAACATGATGCACAGCCCCAGCGCAAATGGGCGTAGAAGCGGGTAAACGTCTATGGCTTCCGCCCGTGCGAGCGACTGCCATACCTTGGCGGCTACATAGAACAGCGCACCCAGCCCGGCTATCCCTTTGGCTACCCCCGTCATGTTGCTGCACAAGGGCATCATTTCATCGTACAGCACCCGCAACACTTGGTGCAGGTTGTCAAAATCCACTGCTGCTAATAACATAGGCATATTATTTAAGTGGTTGCATCATGTTACCAGTAGCGTTCATCCGCCGAGCCGTAGAGAGCCAGCACCCGGTCGGTGTCGTTCTTTTTCTTTGCCCGCAGGTAGGACACGGAAATGTTCTTGCGGGTGTAGTAGTTCACGAGATTGCGGTAGTTCATCAGGCTTCGGTAGGCATTGTCGATGATTGCCAGCCGTTCGGCATCCGTCAGCGACATGCCCGTGATGTTCACGACATTTTTCAAGTCCTGAAGCACGTCCGAACTCTCGTCCAGCAGCATGGCATAACCGGAGGATATGGTCGCCAGCTCGTCCGCCGTGAAATACGGGTCGGCGAGCATGATTTGGTAGTTCCTGACGTAGATTTCGGAGATTTCCGCCACCAGTTCGATGCTTTTCTTCACCTTGATACCGCCCTTGACGACATCATGCACGGATTTGAGCGCATCGTAATAGGCTTTCCCCTGCTGGAAAATCTTCTGCGTTTCCAGAAAGCCGTTCAGGGTGTTGGCTTTCGTTCCCGCCGTTTCCACAATCTGTTTAGCGGTGTTGATGATGCCCTGAGCCAAGTTGCCGGGGTCTGACACCACCCACTGGGCGGATGCCCTGCCCATGAAGCACAGACATACCGCCATAAGAAGAATCGTTCTTTTCATCATTTTTTGTTTTTAGGATTTGTAACACGCCTGTATTCGCCGCCGGGCAGGAGCGTTATCCGGTCGTTCCTTTTGTCGTAGGTGAACTGTATGCCGAAGCCTGTTTCAATGAACAGGCAGCCGTTCCGCTCTGTCACCGGATAAGTCGTTTCCAGTACCCTGCCCCTGACATTCGCTTTACGGGTGACGGTGTATCTGCCGTCCGTTTCCGTGAGTGTGAAAGCCGGGTGTCCCCTGACGTGTACCCAGTCGCCCTGCATCCTTTCCAGTTCCTTGCTTTCACTGTCCTTGCAGCCAGCCAGCAGGCAGGCGGACAGCAGCGTGTAAATCAGGTTGTCCATTAATTTCATATCGTTTATTTTTAGGTGGTTGATAATCCGGGATTTCTTTTGCTCTCCGCAAGCCGTTTGACAGCCAGTTCAAGGTTGCCGCCCAGCTTGTCGGCAAGGGCGAACAGTTCCGTTTTCTCGCTTTCTTCGGTCGTGTACGTGTAGGCTAAGCACCCAGCGCCTTTCCATATTTCTATGGTAGGTTTCCGAGCACTCGCCCCCGAACCGGACTTACAAGTCTCCCTGTATCCGGCTCTCCACTAATTAACCCAGTCTGATTCGTCGGTCAGGGTCTATTTTCGCATGACACTTTGAGCAGACAGCCAAAGTCTTTCGCCTCCGGGCTATCATTCTCTTTTCCCAGTCGGACTTACCTTTCAGGTCTTTAAGTTTGCGAATATGGTGCATTTCGAGCTTATCGGTAGCACCGCATAATTCACAGACTTGGAGTTTCAGTCTTTCCATAAGGCTGTTACGTCCACCTGTTATGGAAACTGTCCGTGGAATAGTGTCACAGTAAATATTGCCTGCAACCTTTTTGCGTTTGAAACCATCATGATAAAATGATTGGTAAAGTGTCTTACCCTTGCTATTCTCATATGCCACTTGGAAAACCTTATTCTTTTTATATTTCAGAAGTATTTTCTTTACAGATGATTTGTATTTATTCGCAAATACCTTATACATACTGTATGACATGATGTGATAGAAAGAATTGATGACGTAACTGTTATTGGCTATTGAGTAGTAATTATAGAACCCTCGGATTTCGGCATTGAACTGGCTGACTATTTCCAAGTCATCCAAGTTCAGCATGTACGTTCTGACGATAGATTTCC
>OJMI01002964.1_pt1 | contig 13570 bp, 10 predicted proteins | sample 1597131 | NCBI WGS metagenome assembly OJMI01 (sample SAMEA2452116, study PRJEB22498) | human gut metagenome | reverse complement strand
GGACATGTCGCGTCGATCACCTCCACGCCCGCCTCGCGGGCACGTGCGAAGGTCGAAGGGGGTTCGCCGTGAGCGCGGATGAAGAGCCGCCGGCCCCCCAGACCGTCCAGATCGGCGTGCGTCACCGTGTGCAGCCCCAACCCTTCGAGCCGCTGCACCTCGATCCGGTTGTGGACGATGTCGCCCAGCGAATAGACCGTACCGTAGTCGGCCAACGCCCGTTCGGCCTTGTCGATAGCCCGCACGACGCCGAAACAGAACCCCGATTTATCGTCGATCTCCACGCGCATAACGATGTCCGGTTACTCCAAAACCACCTTACCGGCCGTCGCCTATGGCGCGGCGGAACTCCTTCTCGAACCACTCCATCTGCTCGGCGACGGTCATGCAACTGTTGTCGAGCACCACGGCGTCGTCAGCCTTGCGCAGCGGCGAAATCGCCCGCGTCATGTCGGCCTTGTCGCGCGAGAGGACGTTTTGCAGAATCTCCTCGTAGGAGACTTCGTCGCCTTTGGCCCGCAGCTCGTCGTAGCGGCGGCGCGCCCGCACCGAAGGCCGGGCCGTCATGAAGATTTTCAGCTCGGCGTCGGGAAAGACCGTCGTACCGATGTCGCGACCGTCCATCACCACGCCCCGCCGGCGCCCCATCTGCTGCTGCATGGCCACCAGTTTGGCGCGCACCTCGCAGATCGAACTGACGGCGCTCACGCAGTTGCTCACCTCGATCGTGCGGATCTTGCCCTCGACGCGGTCGCCGTCGACATAGATGTCGCTGGCCCCGCGTTCGGGATTGAAGCGGAAATCGATGCAGATGTCCGGCAGCAGCCGCACGACGGCCTCCTCGTCGACCATTCCCGAACGGATGGCCCCGTGTTCGAGCGCATAGAGCGTCACGGCGCGGTACATCGCCCCCGTATCGATGAAAATATATCCCAGACGGCGGGCGATGGCCTTGGCGAAGGTCGATTTGCCGCATGATGAAAAACCGTCGATGGCGATGACGATCTTCTTGTTCGTATCTCGGTCAGTGCACATTGGGCAGGACATGGATGAAATTCGACAAAATGGTATAGATACCCAGCACGGCGATGACGATTCCCGCCACATGGTTGATCGTCAGCATGTGGCGCGGACGAAACCGGTGCCGGAACAGATTCAGCAGGAAGGTCAGCGCGAACCACCACGTCACGGCTCCGCCCAGGAACCCCGCGATGGTGAGCAATCCCCCGAAAAGGCTCCCCACGTCGGTCACGCCGAGCGTCGAGACCTTGAACATCGTGAAGAAGATCATGATGTAGGGGATCACGTAGATGAAATTCGTCAGCGTGATGCCGAACATCGAGGCGAAATCCCTCCACAGCGTCGTCTTGCCCACACGGTTGCGGCGGATCTGCGTCACGGGGTTTTGCAGGAAGATGTAGACGCCCACGATCACCACGATGATGCCGCTCACGACGCTTAGGATCAACCTGTTCGCCTCGATCGACCGTTGCAGGATCGACGAGAAGAGCATGGCGAAGATCGCCATGAGCGTATCGGCGCAGGCCACACCGAGCCCCGATGCGAACCCCGAACGACGGCTCTTGCTCAGCGTCCGCTGAATGCAGAGCACGGCTACGGGGCCTACGGTAATGGAGGCTGCGATGCCGACCCCCACCCCCTGCAACAGCAGGTAGAGAATGTTCGTTATCTCGTCGAATCCCATGAACGGCGTTTTTGAGACCCTGAGGCCGCGTCCGTCGCCGAGGCGTCGTCGACGCTTCGCGGGCGGCCCGAGTCGGGTTTGGAGGACAAAGATACGAAAAGTCGAGCGCAGAAGCAAGCGCAAGCTTGATTATGCCGAGACGGAGTATCTAAGACGCAGTCAAAGATACGAATAAGCGAGGGTAAAAGCAAACTTGTTTGCAATTTGCCGAGCGGGAGTATCTAAGGCGTCAGCCAAAGAACGAATAAGCCGAAGGCAATGTCGAATTTGTCTGCAATTTGCCGAAGGCGGATGCTGGGATGCGGTCGAAGAAACGGTTTCCGGTCGGAGGCGGATGCGTGCCGTCTTCTTGTTTTCGAAGGAATTACCTTATCTTCCGGCGGTTCAGCTCGGCCGAATAGGCGCGGGCGTTGGCGTTGTGTTCGCGGAGCGTGCGTGCGAAGTTGTGGTAGCCGTCGAACGTGGGGCGTGCGCAGAAGAACATGTAATCGTGTCGTTCGAAATCGAGTACGGCGTCGATGGCGTTGCGTCCCGGCATACAGATCGGCGACGGCGGCAGGCCTTTATTTATATAAGTGTTATAGGGCGACGGATATTTCAGGTGCCGGTGCAGGATGCGCCGCAGTCCGAACTCCTGCAAGGCGTATTTGACCGTCGGGTCGGCCTGCAAGGGCCAGCCTTTGCGCAGGCGGTTGATGTAGACGCCCGCGATACGGGGCATTTCGTCGCTCTGGCGGGTCTCCTCGTAGACGATCGAGGCGAGCGTCATCACTTCGAGGCGCGACAATCCGCTGCGCTGGCGCTTCGCGTCGCGTTGCGGCGTCCAGAAGCGGTCGTATTCGCGCCGCATCCGTTCGATGAACTGCGCCGGCGAAACCGTCCAATAGAATTCGTAGGTGTCGGGGATGAACATGGAAAAGAGCGTCACCGAATCGAAGCCTGCTTTTCTCGCCGTCGCGGGATCGGTCAGCGCGGCGACGATCGTCGCCGAGTCGGCCTCGATCTGCCGCGCCAGCTTGCCGGCAAGCTGTGCGCGGGTGCGGACGTTATTGATCGTCACCCGCACGGGCGTCTGCAATCCCAGTTTGAGCATACGTGCCACTTGTACGACGTTCATTCCCGGTTCCAGCACGTAGTGCCCGGGTTTGAACGACCGGTCGAGTTCGATATGGCGGGCGTAGAACCGGAAGAAGGCGGTGTGTGCGATCGCGGCGTCGAGCGAATCTTCGAGCGTGCGGTACTCTGATCCCGACCGCACGTAGAACGACCGTCGTTCCGGTACGCAGTTTCCGTAAAAACCGTTGCGAAGGTAGATGCCGATGCCTGCGAGCAGCACGACGAGGATGCAGAGGCCGATGATGAGTTTGCGACGCATTGCCGGGAATTTTCGAACAAAGATAGTGCAAGCCGAGCGCAAAAGCAAACGAAGTTTGCGGTTTTGCCGAGGCGTCGCCTATCTAAGCGGGGCTTGTTCCCGCAAAGCGTGCAAGCCGAGCGCAAAAGCAAACGAAGTTTGTGGTTTTGCCGAGGCGCCGCCTGTCTGGGCAGGGCTTCGGCCCGCTCGAAGCGCCGTGCGGTCGTCGGGGACACCCGAATGGCGGGCGAGATACGAACGCTCCCGTTCCGCTCGGAACGCCGTGGGGCGCGGGTGTCCGGCTGCTTTCCCTTGTCGTTTCCACTGTTCCGGGACGCAGATGCGCCGCATGGCGACTCTTTTTTGCGAATTTTCCGTTTTCTTTTTGCGCTTTTGGAAAAAAGAGTTACTTTTGCACTCGGGTAAGTCTTATACGACCAGCTCCTGTAGAATCCCCCAGGCAAGGAATTGAGCAAGGGTATACGGTTGTAGCGGTGCGATATAAGTAGCTTACCCATTTTTTTATCGCCCTGCGGGCGCAGCGACCGTCGCTGTGCGGCTGCGATTCCGCTGCAAATCCCTTTTTGAAATACTTCGTCTGCGGAGTCTGTAAGAGCGGCAAAACCTTCCGGATTGTCCGATAAAACGAGCGGATCGGGACAGTCGTTCAGATTGTCCCGATCCTCCGGTATTCCCTTTCGTCGTTTTCGCTACCAGTTCAAGTGCCAGCCGTGCCGCAGCGTTTGAAGAATGATTGCGAGCAGGATGGCCGCGAGGACATAGCATCCGGCGTAGACGGCGATGCTGCGGAGGCCCTTCGCGTGCGTCGCACGGCAGAATGCCTGCCAACCCCAGATCATGCTCCAAATGCCGCACAAAACGGTGACGCTGCCCAAAACGGCCGAACCTCCCGCCTGCATCGTCTCTTGCAGCGGCGAAACCGAGCCGTTGCCGAGCGGCAGCAGCCATGCGTAGAGCCATGCGCTGCCGGCACTCGCCGCAAGACGCGGAATCTGTGCGAAGAGCAAGCCGCCGAAGAGCGCCGTCGCGTCGGCCGGAAACCGGCGGCGGAGCCGGTCGGCACCGTAGAGCAGTGCGGGCAGAACGAATGCCTGCATCAGCACGACCAGCAGTTGTCCGCCCAATTCGACCGTCTGGTTCTGGTAGATCCGCACACCCCAGATGGCGAAGCCGTAGCCCACCGTTGCCAACAGGCCCCATGCGAACAGCTTATGAGGAGCGACGCTACCGAACGGATTCGGGAACTTGCTTATCGTTTGTTCCATTGCGAGGAGGTCTGATAGAGCGAAATGGCACGATTGAGGTGCGTGCTGTCGATCGCCTCGGTGCGTTCCAGCGCGTAGGGATCGTCGTCCGTCGGCCGCAGCAGGAATTGTTCCGCCCGGTCGACGGGCGAGAGCACCGTGAAGCGGTCGCCTTCGAGGTAGCCCAAGTCCTGGTAGGTCGCCACGAACGCCCGTTCGCGGAAGTCGTCTGCGAGGATGTCGCGTCCGTAGAACCACGAGTCGTAGTCCATACCCAGCAGCGAGAAGAGCGTCGGCATCAGGTCGATCTGCGACGCGGTCTTGCCGACGCTGCCCGGTGCGACGAAGGCGGGGGCGTAGATCATCGCCGGAATATGGTACTTTTCGAGCGGGATCTCGGTTTTGCCGGCGCTCGACGCGCAGTGGTCGGCCGTGATGACGAAGACCGTATTGTCGAACCACGGTTCGCGGCTCGCCGCGTCGAAGAACCCGCCCAGCGCATAGTCGCTGTACATCACGCCGCCGGCGCGCGATTTGGCGTCGTTGGGGATCGGGATGCGTCCTGCGGGATAGGTGTAGGGGCGGTGGTTGCTCACGCTCATGATGTGGGCGAAGAAGGGGCGGCCGCTGCGGGCGCGCTGGCCGAGCGTGCGGATGGCCTTGGCGTAGGAATCTTCGTCCGAGACGCCCCAGATGTTCTGGAAGGTGATCTCGTCGGGTGCGTACTGCTTTTGATCGACGATTTCGTAGCCGTTGCCGCCGAAGAAGGTCTCCATGTTGTCGAAATAGCTGTTGCCGCCGTAGAAGTAGAGTACGTCGTAGCCCTTGTCGCGCAGCATGGCGCCCGTGGAGTGCATGCCGGCGTTGCGGGGGCGTTTGATGATGCTCTGTCCGGGACAAGGCGGCAGCGAGAGCGTCACGGCTTCCAGTCCGCGTACCGTGCGGTTGCCCGTGGCGAAGAGCCGGTCGAAGACCAGCGCCTTGCCGCAGAGCGAGTCGAGGCGGGGCGTGAGGCCGTCGGAACTTCCGTAGCGCGCCATGAACGATGCGCTCATGCTTTCGAGCGTTACGAGCACGATGTTGGGGTGCCGTTCCTCGTTCGGCGAGGTGATGTAACGGTGATTCTGCCCTTCGCTCCGGTATTCGTCGTGGACGAGTGCCGCGGCCCGGTCTTCGGGCAGCGTGCGGTAGAATTGCATGTAGTCGAGTTCGTTTTTGAGGAACGCCTCGTAGAACTTATAGAGTCCGTTGGCCTGCAATTCGTTGTAGTATACGTTGTCGCTCGTCTGGAACCGCGTGTTGAAGGGCAGCATCCACAGGGCGACGCCCGCCATGGCCAGATAGATCGGCGAGGCGACGAGTTTCCACCTGCCGGTTTTGAACGCCTCGGCGGCGCGGATGTCGCGGCGGAAGAGCCACCACGTGACGGCGACGGTCAGCGCGACGATCAGCGTCGCCAGCGGGACGATCGGGTAGGACTCCATGATGTTGCCCACCACCTCGTTCGTGTAGACCAGATAGTCCACGGCGATGAAGTTGTAGCGCACGCCGAATTCGTTCCAGAAATAGTATTCGCTGACGGCGTTGAAGAGGATCGCGCCGACGTAGATCGCGAGCAGCGCGGCCAGCCATCCCTTCGACCACAGCGGTTGCAGCCGCGGCACGAAGAGCCGCAGGGCGAAGCTGCCGGCCCAGTAGCCCAGCACGATCGTGGCGACGAGCGGCGCTGCGCTGCCGTATTCGTCGAAGATCGTGTTGCAGAAGGCGACGTAGCAAAACGCCGCCGTCAATACGCCGAGCAGGACGTATCCCGTCGGGCGGTCGTATTTCCGCTTCGAGAGCGTGAGCAGGAAGAGCCACAGGAAGACATAGCCGAGCGTCAGGGCGCAGAGGTCGTTCAGGGCGCCCAGTCCGAAGACGGCGACCCATTGGAGGAAGCCGAAGCCCAGCTCGGAGGTCTGTTCGTTGAACAGCAGAACGATGCGCAACAGCGTGCAGACGACGAGCGTCAGCGCTGCCAGCCGCAGGTAGATTCTGAAAAAACGGTTGAGATTTTGAGACATGGGGTTATGAAGAATGAGCCTGAGAATGCCCGAAACGGACTGCGGTCCGTTTCGGGCATGATCGAAAAACGTCTGTCGGTTATTGTACGTTGTCTTTGAGTTGTCGCCAGAACGAAGCGTTGATCGCCAGCGAGATCGACATGATGACGGCAACGAGCGCCAGCATGACGACGAAGGTGATGAATCCCACGTCGATCGCCGCGCAGATCCAGGCGAAGATGCCTGCTATGACGTAGGCTGCGACGACGAACGCCAGCAGGACGAAGAACATCGTCCACTTGCTGCCGTAGGTCGCCTCGTTGCTGGCCGAGATCGCCTGCATCGGATTCTTTTTCTTCTCGAAGAGGAAGAAGTAGGCGAGACTCCATGCGATCGAGAGCACGATGCCCGGTACGATCATGAAGAGCGAGGCGATGAAGACCGGAATGATCATCAGGCCGGTCGTGATGAGAAAATCGCCCATGTATTTGCGATACTTCGCGTCGAAGATGCCGAGCGGCGAGATGACGCCGCCTTTGGCCAGTTCGATCGGCAGCATGTTGATGGCGATCGTGGTGCCGACGTTGATGTAGGGCACCCAGATCGTGAGCAGCCACAACACCACGCAGCCGATGATCGACGGCGCATTCTTGACACCGATTTCCAGCGCTTCGGCGAAGGTGAGTCGGAAAGATACTTTGTTCATAAGCGTTTGTTTTTTGAGAGCGATTATTCGGAGCATTTCGGTTTTCCGCATCCGCAGCGCACGACAGCGACCGCTCTTTCCGCTGCGGAATTTCCGTGCGGCGGGAGAGGGTAGGCGCGGTTCGTGCCTGAGATCGGGATCGGGTGCGTTCCGGCCCGATTCCGGGCTTGCGGACGGGCGTCGGGTCGGAACTCCGGACAAAAATAACTTATTTTGTCCGCCGTGCAAAATATTTACGCCATTATTTGCCGGCCGGGCCGCCGGATCGCCGGCGTCGTGTCGTATGCGGCAGCGGGCTGCGGTCGAACGAAAGATGCGTATGGCGGACGGATTCTGCCATACGCATCTGCGGTGCGGGGTGTCGGAAGGTTATTTTTGTCTCTCGGCGAGGAGCTTTTCCAGTCGCAGCAGCGAGGAGATGGAGGAGTAGGAGCAGTTGATCCAGTACGTGCGGTTGCGGTCGCTCTTCGTGGGGCGGAAGTCCCATGTGGTGGGAATCTGCCCGTTGACCGCGTTCTGCACGACGGTGATGTTGTCGATGAGCGCTTTGCCCTTGGCCAGGTAGATTTCCTCGCCGGTAGCCTCGTAGAGGCTGAGCATCGCGTCCGCGACGTTGCAGGCGCTGTTGTCGACCGGTTTCTGGTATTTGTACTGCTCGTAGACGCAGGGCGTTGCCTTGTCCTTGATCCCGTTCTCGGTGAGCGGCGTGTCCCAGAAGGTGAACTGATCCTCGCTGAAACGGGCGAGATCGACGGCATCGGCCAGATCTTCGGCCGAAGGCGCTTCCTTCGAGAGCAGGTAGGCGGCGTAGGGCGCCGCCGTGCAGTTGGTCAGGTTTTCGTAGGGTTGCAGGCCCAGGACCGTCACGTCTTCGAACTGTCCCGTCATGTCGAAATTGCGGATCGCCACGTCGCGCATCCACCGCTCGCCTTCGGCCTGCGCTTCGGCGTAGGTTTCCACGCCGTAGTCGGCTTTGAGACGCTGGAAATAACGCAGCAGGGGGTGCAGCATGGCGCAGGCGTCGTTGACCGGTTCGCCGGTGACGAAATCGACCTTGATCGGCAGCGAACCGTCTTCGCGCTGCAACCGCACGTAGGTGTCGGCGATGCCGAGCGCACGATCGTAATAGGTCTTGTCGCCCGTCAGGTCGTAGAGATCCAGGAAGGCGTGGCCGGCCGAAGCGGCCTCCATCGTCATCGTCTTGTTCTGGTTCTCGGTGCGTTTGGAGGCGATCAGATCCTTGTAATAAGTAGGCGGGAAGAAGGCGAGCGGATCGCCTGCGGGGCGGCTCTGGTCGATCAGGAACTGCGCGGCGTTGCGGGCGATGCGCGTCGCCTGCTCCTTATGGGCGGGAAGCAGGCGTGCGAGCAGCGCCTCCGCACGGATCGTCGCGCCGATGATCTTGCAGGGGTAGGTGTTGTGGCGGTAGTTCATATCGGGTTCGGTGTGCTCGGCCCAGTACTGGATCTCCGGCATCCGGTGGATGTAGAGCAGGCCCATGAGCGCGGCCTGGCGGTAGTCGCGCACCGCCGGCGTATAGGGGCCCGTGAAGGGATAGTCGCGGAGGAACTCGCGTTCGCCTGCCTTGCCGAGCACCTTTCCCGAAGCGTCGAGGCCCTCGACCGTGAGGCGGACTCGACCGACCGGAATCTCGCCCCAGACCGGCGTAAGGGCGGCTTTCGGCGAGTCGGCGGTGAAACTCCACGACGCTTGCGTCTCTTCGCCGAGCGGGACGACGGTGAACCGGTAGTTCGCGGCGCCGGCCACCTCGTCGAAATCGAACGCCGGGGCGTAGATGAACTTTTTGGCGAATCCGTTCCAGAAGGGGTTGCGTCCCTCGTAGCCAGGGCGGATCGGGCGGAGGTACTGTTCGGCCGCCTGCGCGTTGATGGCCGCGTAGTCGAGCGAAGCGTCGGCGGTTCCGCAGTCGGAGCCGCAGCACCCGCAAAGGAGGGTGCAGGTCATGAGAAGGGTGATGGTAAGTAGTTTCATTAAGTCGGCGTCTTTTGACCGGAGAGCCTGCCGGGGTTAAAAGGTTATTGAATGAGGTTGGTATGGAAATACCCACAAATATAATGTTTTTTCGTTTCGTGCGGATGCGCGGCGACCGGAATATCGTGTTTTTGACGTCGTGCGGTGCGTGCGATTCGAAAATAAATCGTATCTTCGAGACTGCAAAATGTAAAAACAGTAAAAGCCATGGCAACTAAAACTGCATATCCTTTTCGGGTGGAACCGCAGGAGGTCGATTTCTCGCTGCGCATCACCCTCGTGGCGCTGGGCGGAAACATCCTCAACATCGCGGGTATCGACGCCCATACCAAGGGGTTCGGGGTGGACGCCCTGAACAAGGACAACTTCTCGTGGGTGCTTTCGCGCATCGCCTTCGAGTTCGATTACCGTCCCGAGGAGTACGTGAAGTACGAGATTGCGACGTGGATCAGCGACTACGGCCGGATGCTCTCGACGCGTAATTTCGAACTGACCGACCAGACGGGCGTGTGTTTCGGCCGCGTGGTGTCGCAATGGTGTATGCTCGACTTGTCGAAGCGGACGGCCGTCGACCTGCGGGCGGTGGCCGAGAGTCATAACGACGCGATCGTGGAGTGCCCGTCGCCGGCCGAAAAGCCGCGCAAGGTGCCCGCACCCGATGCGGAACCGGTGCTGACCCACAAGGTCGCCTATTCGGACATCGATTTCAACCGCCATGTCAATACGATGCGCTACATCGAGATGATGCTCGACGTGCTGCCGATCGAACGCTTCGCGGAGGAGCGCCCGCTGCGGCTGGACATCAATTTCCTCAAAGAGGCGCGTTACGGCCAGACGCTCTCGGTGGCGCTCGAAGAGCGCGGTTCGCAGACGCTCGTCGAGATTCGCAGCGATGCCGGCGCGGCCCTCTGCCGCGGGGCGTTCGAATGGCGGTAGCCCCGTTGCATAATCATGTCGGGGCCGTATCCTGCGGGATGCGGCTCCGTCTCTTTTGTGCGGAGCCGGCGGTTCCGGCTCCGAATTTCGGTGCGCGATCTTGGAGTGTGGTACATCGTTTGCGGAGGAGGGGTGTGCATAAATCCTTTAATTCATTTCCATTATGGCTACCGAAAACAAGTATCAGAAGAGTATCGACCGCCTGAATCAGGCCATCGGCAAGGAGATCGCCACCACGTTGCAGTATCTCTATTTCCACGTCCATTTCGAGGACGACGGCTACGAGTATTTCTCGAAAATGATGAAGCAGACCTCGATCACGGAGATGTTCCACACCGACAAGATCGCCGACCGCATCCTCTTCCTGCAAGGCGAGGTCGAGATGATGCCCTCGTTCGAGCCGCGCAAGATCCGCGACGTCAAGGAGGCGTTGGAGTTCTCGATGACGCTCGAACAGCGCACGGTCGATTCCTATAACGAGTGGGCGCGTCTGTGTGCTGCCGAGGACGACCAGATCACGCACAAGCTTTTCCAGGATCTCGCCAAAGAGGAGGAGGAACATCTCGACATGTTCCGTACCGAGATGGAGAACATGCTCAACTACGGCGAGCAATACCTCGCCCTGCAATCGATCGCCCACAGCAAGGAAATTACTAAAAAATAACCGGCTCCGGCGAGGCGTTGTTAAAAAAATGGGGAGGATGTTCGTTTTTCAGCAGTTTCGGGGGACAACGGATCGAAAAAAATGTTATCTTTGATTCAGTGTCAACAAAAAACAACTGAAAAATGAACATTCCTTCGATTTTCTGGCTCGTGCCCGCGGCGTCGGTCGTCGCGCTCGGTTTCGCCTATGCGTTTTATCGGAAGATGAAACGTCAGAGCGAAGGCACGGAGCGAATGCGCGAGATCGCCGGCCATGTCCGTGCGGGCGCAATGGCCTATCTGCGCCAGCAGTACAAGGTCGTCACGGTCGTCTTCGTCGTGCTGGCGCTTTTTTTCGCCTATCTGGCCTACGTCGCCGGCGTGCAGAACCCGTGGGTTCCCTTCGCTTTCCTCACGGGCGGGTTCTTTTCGGGACTGGCGGGTTTCTTCGGTATGAAGACCGCCACCTATGCCTCGGCGCGGACGGCACATGCGGCGCAACAGTCGCTCGACCGCGGGCTGCGTGTGGCGTTCCGCAGCGGAGCCGTGATGGGGCTGGTCGTCGTGGGGCTGGGGCTGCTCGATATTTCGCTCTGGTATATCGTCCTGAACTGCTTCGTCGACGCCTCCGGCGCGCAGAAACTGGTCATCATCACCACCACGATGCTGACCTTCGGCATTGGTGCCTCGACGCAGGCGCTCTTCGCCCGCGTGGGCGGCGGCATCTACACCAAGGCGGCCGATGTGGGGGCCGATCTGGTCGGTAAGGTCGAAGCGGGCATTCCGGAGGACGACCCGCGCAATCCCGCCACCATTGCCGACAACGTGGGCGACAACGTGGGCGACGTGGCCGGCATGGGCGCCGACCTCTACGAGAGCTATTGCGGCTCGGTGCTCGCCACAGCGGCGCTCGGCGCGGCTGCTTTCGCCGCTACGGGCGACGTGGAGATGCAGACGCGCGCCGTGCTGGCGCCGATGCTGATCGCCGCTGTCGGTATCCTCCTGTCGATCATCGGAATCTTCCTCGTGCGGACGAAAGAGGGCGCCACGATGCGTCAACTGCTGCGTGCGCTGGGCGTAGGCGTCAACGTCAGTTCTGTGCTGATCGCTGCCGCGACCTTCATCATCCTCTATCTGCTCGACATTCAGAACTGGCTGGGGCTGTCGTTCTCGGTCATCACGGGACTCGCGGCCGGCATCATCATCGGCCAGGCGACCGAATACTACACGTCGCACTCCTACCGACCGACGCAGAAGATCGCCCGCAGCGGCCAGACCGGCCCTGCGACGGTCATCATTTCGGGCATCGGCGTGGGGATGATCTCGACGGCCGTGCCGGTCATCACGATCGGCGTGGCGATCATCCTGGCCTATCTGTGCGCCACGGGGTTCGACATGGCGCACCTGATGTCGGCGCACAACCTGTCGCTGGGGCTTTACGGTATCGGCATCGCCGCGGTGGGGATGCTCTCGACGCTGGGCATTACGCTGGCTACCGACGCCTACGGTCCGATCGCGGACAATGCGGGCGGCAACGCCGAGATGAGCAAACTCGGTCCCGAAGTACGTCGCCGCACCGATGCGCTCGATGCGCTGGGCAATACGACGGCCGCCACGGGCAAGGGCTTCGCGATCGGTTCGGCCGCGCTGACGGCGCTTGCGCTGCTGGCCTCCTACATCGAGGAGATCAAGATCGGGCTGCTGCACATCGGCCAGACGGCCATCACGCTTCCCGACGGTGCGGAGCGGTTGGTGCAGGAGGCTTCGATCGTCGATTTCATGGAATTCTACCAGATCAACCTGATGAATCCGCTGGTGCTCGTCGGCGTCTTCATCGGCGCGATGATGTCGTTCCTCTTCTGCGGTCTGACGATGAATGCCGTAGGGCGTGCCGCCGAGAGCATGGTCGAGGAGGTGCGGCGCCAGTTCCGCGAAATCAAAGGCATCCTCACGGGCGAGGCGACGCCCGACTATGCGCGCTGCGTCGCGATCTCGACGCGCGGCGCGCAGCGCGAAATGTTGCTGCCCAGTCTGCTGGCGATCGTCGTGCCGGTGGCGGTGGGGCTTCTTTTCGGCGTGGCGGGCGTCATGGGCCTGCTCGTCGGCGGGCTGAGTTCCGGCTTCGTGCTGGCGGTCTTCATGGCCAATTCGGGCGGCGCGTGGGACAACGCCAAGAAGTTGATCGAGGAGGGCAACTTCGGCGGTAAGGGTTCCGAGTGCCACAAGGCGACGGTCGTGGGCGATACCGTGGGCGACCCCTTCAAGGACACGTCGGGTCCGTCGCTCAATATCCTCATCAAGCTGATGTCGATGGTTTCGATCGTCATGGCCGGCCTGACGGTAGCCTGGCACCTCTTCTGATTACAGGGGATTCGGAATGATCGGGAGCGGCAGGGTATTTGGCCTCTCCCGATTATTTTTATACTTTTATGCCGCAAATAGAATATAAGGAAATATGAAATTACGGATAAAACGATTCGCGGCGACCGCAGCCGCTCTTTTGCTGGCGCTCTGCGTGCTGGCGCAGCCGACCGCGACCGTACAGTGGAGCGACTCGACGGCAGCTGTCGTCGACGGCGTGTATGAAATCACCTTCACGGGGCGTATTCTCGACGGGTGGCACACCTACGACCTCCATTCGGGCTTCTCGTCGACGGTGATCGCGTTCGAACCCTCCGAAGGGGTCGAACTCATGGGCGATCCCTTCGAGAAGGTGGCAGCCGAACGCCGTTTCGACGAAATCTTCGGCGAGGAGATCGGTGAGTACGAGGGCGAGATCGTCCTCGGCCAGCGTGTACGCCTGACAGCGGCCGAAGGGGTGCTCAGGGGGAATATCAACTGGCGTTCGTGCCAGGGCGACAACTGCAACATGCCCGAAGACTGGCCCTTCGAAATCCGGCTCCCCGCCGGATCGGCCGGGCAGGACAC
>OJMI01002963.1_pt1 | contig 13572 bp, 10 predicted proteins | sample 1597131 | NCBI WGS metagenome assembly OJMI01 (sample SAMEA2452116, study PRJEB22498) | human gut metagenome | reverse complement strand
CCATCACCAACATATTTTATATAAGGGCTACCACATTTAGGACATACTGTAGGAATAACTTCCTTGTAGCCACAGTAATGACAAACAAGTCTTTCCTGATTTTTATGATATGTTAAACTAATATCACAGTGAGGACATTTTATTTCTTCACCACAACTTCTACACATTACAAAAGTTGAATATCCTCTTCTGTTTATTAACAAAACAGCCTGCTCTTTTTTATTTAAGGTTTCAATTAAACTTTGTTTTAAACTTCTTGATAAAACGCTTCTATTTCCTGACATTAATTCTTTGCGCATATCAACTATAAATGATATTGGCAATTGTTTATTATTAGCTCTTTTATTAAGGGTTAAAAGCTTAATATCACCATTTAAAGCTCTATAATTTGTTTTAACACTTGGAGTTGCACTTCCATAAATTAGAGGACAATTATGATATTTCGCTCTATTTTTGGCAACAAAATGTGCATCATATCTAGGATTATTATCCTGAATATAGCTTTCAGACTGCTCCTCATCCATAATAATAAGCCCTATATTAACCATAGGAACAAATAACGCCGATCTAGCACCTACAACAATTTTAGCTTTACCTTCTTTAATTCTTCGCCATTCATCATACCTTTCGCCTTCTGACATTTGACTATGCATAATTGCAATCAAATCATTAAAACGAGCTCTAAAGCGAGAAGCCATTTGTGGAGTTAAAGAAATTTCTGGTACAAGCATAATAGCATCCTTACCATTTTTTATTGTATCTTCGATTAAATTTAAATAAACCTCAGTTTTACCTGACCCACATACACCCTTAAGCAAAAATTCATTAAATCCTTTACTTTCTTTAATCTCATTATAAGCCTTAAATTGTTCATCATTTAGAATTACCTTTTTATCAGGAACCTTATTCAAGGAAGCACTCCTATAAAGTTCATTAAAAAGAATTTCAATTGCACCATTATTAGCTAAAGTTTGAAGAGCTGATTTTGAATAGCCCATATCATTTATAAGCATACTATAATCACAATCACAATTAGCTTCTTGAAGATATTTGATAATTTCTTCTTGTTTTTTTGATGAAACCTTTAAAGTATCCTTAAGTCTTACAAGTTTTTGATATTTTTTATGATTTTTCTCCTTTAAATCAGTGAAAATATCGACAAAACCTTTTTGCTTTAATTTTTTTATTTCGCATAAAACATTCTTAAATTCATCAAGAGGTACAATATTCCTCTTACCTTTTATTAAATTAATTGAATTTAAACTATTATCATAATTTTTAAAGTCTACAAGTTTAACATAATTTGCTTTTAACGATGATGGTATCATCATTAAATAATTTTCTATTAAAAAAGAAAAATATTCGCAAGATAATAAAGCACCAAGTTTAATAAGCTCGTCATTAATTACTGGTTCAAAATCTAAAAGACTTATAATTGATTTTAGGGAATATAAAGATTCCTCTTCATTATTAAGATTTATAACAAATCCCATTAAATTTCTTTTACCAAAGGGAACGAATACGCGAGAACCTACTTTTATGATGCTTTCATATTGCACTGGTACTAGGTAATCATAGGATTGATTTAATTGATTATTTTTTATATCTAATACAACACTAGCAATCATAGATCCTCCTTATAAATTTAAAAAAGGTCCATAATGGACCTTAATGTTAATCCATCATTCAAGCTTTAGCACCGAGCTAGTAAGTAGGGGTTGCTGAAGGGTCATTGAGCTTGTCTCTCACCTTCTCTTTATGGTAATATTCAAATTCAATTTATTATATAATAAAACATATTGAAAAACAAGTTTTTTTTATTCACTAATTCTAAAAATCATAATATTGTTATATTATCCGCAATCTGTTCATTTAAAATACCCATACCTTTAAGTGGTTTGCTTAAGGCTTTAAGTAAAATAAACATTAAAATTGACTGAGGAATTAAATATACAAGATTTTTAGGAAGTTCTGCTGTTAATAAATAAGCCTTGAAGGATATAGTTTTATCATTTATTAACCACCACCAATATGTTCCTAGCAAGGTATTAACTAAAAAATTTACAATCATTCTTGAAAACAAACATTTCATAAAAGTTATTTTAGTTTTATATAAGCATAAAGCATATATTAAGCCTGCTATCATTGCAGAAATTGTATATCCTGGAAAGTATAAACCACTTGGTTTAATCAAAAAGCCTATGTTATCAGATAAAACACCTATTATCATTCCTGCAAGAGGACCATATAGCATTGCAATTACACTAAATATTAAATAGCCTATCCCAATTCCTAAATTTGAAAATCCTGATGGTACAGAAATGAATTTAGAACACATCATTAATGCAAATAAAATTGAGATAGTAACCATGTTTTTTACATATTTTAATTCCTTAAAAGAAGATTTTAAATAGTTTATATGAAATGGTGTTTTATAGATATTTAGATTATCATACTCCACCTTATCTATTATCCTTTCTTTAAGCTTAAATGACAAAATTCCTAAGAATAAAACGGAAGTTATAATTCCAACACCGAAATATAAAAAGAAATAAATGTATTCCTTTTTACCTTCATTAAGAATTATAGTACTATTTAATATATCTTTAGCATTATCATCTTTAATAAATATTCCATCACGATTTTTAAAAGTGGCATTAGAATCAGATATAATAATTATTTTATGCAAAAAACGGCGAGCTTGTTGCCAAGTATTAAAATTCCGTTTTTCAGTTCTTATAATCGCATAATTATCATAATATGTTATGCTTGTACTTTTATAAACCTTGTTTTCATCAATATATGAAAAAGACGAATACGGATATTTTACTTCTCCTTTTTCATTAATATATTCACCATTAATTCGCTCTTTTTCAATTATATTCTTAACATTAACAATATAATCTAAACTTAAATTAATATTTTCATTTGACTTAAAAGTAATTTCATATGTTACGTTTTTAGGATTGTAAAAATAATATATATATGATGCAGCAATACCACCACATAATATTCCTATTAAAAGAATCATAAAAATATGACCTCTCAAAACTTTTAAAAAATGACTAAATTTTGACATAAAAAAAGACCTCCATAGAGATCCACGAAAATATAGTGGATCGCAATGCCACCGCGAGTTTTTCTCTTCGTCTATCACATTATCCTAGGTGATAGCACTTTACGCGACATTGTCTATGGAAGTATTATAGCATTATTAATTATATTAAGCAATATTATTCATTTAAATTGTGATTAAGCCATTCAAGCATCATAGAAAACCATCTCGCAACATAAGGATTTTCTTTTCTTTTGTCCTTAATGCCGGTTGTTTCATCACTTAGGCTCATTCCATGAACTCCTTCTTGGAATATATGACATTCTGCCTTTACTTTCTTAGCCTTTAAAGCCTGTAAAAGTTCAATTGAATTCAATACTGAAACTGATTCATCTGTAATTGAATGCCAAATAAAAATAGGACATAAATCACTTGTTATATGACGTTCAAGAGACATTTTTTCAAGATTTTCCTCATTATAATTATCTCCAAGTAAAGCCTTAAAAGATCCTTGATGCCAAATATGATAATTACTTGATATTACAGGATAGCATAAAATTAAATAATCTGGTTTAGAACAAAAGCCATATTCATTATAAAATAAAGCATTAGAAAGAGCTAAATGTCCCCCAGCTGAAAAACCAATGGATATAATTTTATCATTTCTCGAATCTCTTCTAAGTTCTGATATAGTTTTAGCTAAGAGTTTTTGTGGATAAGGATAACTATCTAAAGTTTCACGATAATTTAAAACAGATGCATGAAAGCCATTTTCATTAAACTTACTTGCAACATTAAATGCTTCAAGTAAGGAGGTATGGTCATAACCTCCACCTGGAGCTATTACAACCATATGTCTTTTTTTATTATCTTTATAACATGTTGTATAATAATTTGCATCATCAAGCATTATTTTTTCCATTATTTATTAGTCCCTTCAAGCATTTGAATATATGCAAGTTCAATTTTTAATTTTGATTTTGATGTTTCATCAGTTGCTTTTTTTAAACATTCAGTAAAGTGTTTTTTCTTAGTTCTAATTATCTCCTTAAATAAAGGGGTTTGATTTTGCCTTAAAACAGGTCCAAACTTCATGTCAAGCAAATCATATTTCATTCTTTTTGACAAATCAAAATGTCCTTCAATAATTACATAATTATGCTTGCCATCTTGAATTAAAATTTCATTATCAAAAACAAAATATTTTGAAATTAAATTAGCTCTTAACTTTTCAATTTCTGAATGAGCATCAATAATAATTTTTTTGAACTTTATTACTTTCTCATAATCATTAAGAATTATATTAGAAATCAAAAGTCCACCCATTCCAGCAATAACAAGTACATCCGCCTCTTCATTGAAGTTTTTAAGACCATCTGATAAAATAAAATCACATTTATCTGATAAATTTTCTTTTGCTACATTATTTCTTGCATTATTAAGTGGGCCTTCATTGATATCTAAAAGATAACAATGGCTAACATTATACGACTTTAAGGCCTTTATAGCCGTATAACCATGGTCACATCCACAATCAACTAAAGAATTAGCATCTTTGGCTAAAGATGCTATTAATTCTATTCTATCCATTATTTTTTAACTAAAAAATCCTTTAATTTTTTTGAACGAGATGGATGTTTAAGCTTTCTTAGGGCCTTAGCTTCAATTTGACGAATACGTTCACGAGTAACACCAAACTCTTTACCAACTTCTTCAAGAGTTCTTTGACGACCATCAAGAAGACCAAAACGTAATCTTAAAACTCTCTCCTCACGATCAGTTAATGTAGCAAGAACACTATCAAGCTCTTCTCTTAGTTTAGCCTTTGCTGTATACTCATATGGATCAAGAGTTGTTTGGTCAGCAACAAAATCGCCAAGTGATGAATCTTCTTCTTCACCAACAGGAGACTCAAGAGAAATTGGTTCTTGAGCAATTTTTTGAATAGCTTGAACCTTTTCAACTGTAATATCCATCTTCTTAGCAATTTCTTCGGCTGTGGCCTCACGTCCATATTCTTGAACTAATTGACGTTGAACACGAACAAGCTTATTAATTGTTTCTACCATGTGAACAGGAATACGAATTGTACGTGCTTGATCAGCAACAGCACGTGTAATTGCCTGACGAATCCACCATGTTGCATAAGTTGAGAACTTAAAGTCCTTCTTTTCTTCAAATTTATCAACAGCTCTTAAAAGGCCCATATTGCCTTCTTGGATTAAATCAAGAAATTGTAGTCCACGTCCTGTATATTTTTTTGCAATTGAAACAACTAAACGAAGATTGGCCTCAGCAATCTTATTTTTAGCATCATCACCACGTTCTGCAATATCAAGTAAACGTTCATACTCTTCGGCTGGAACTGTGTTATTATCATCGGCCTCAATGATATCAAGTTGTTTACGAGCAGCTTGACCTTCTTCTACCTGTTTAGCATATTTTTTCTCATCCTCAAGACTTAATAGAGGAATTTTTCCAATTTCCTTAAGATACATTCTTACAGGATCATCAACCTTAATAGAAGGAGGCAAATTATCAAAGTCATCTATTGAAACCTCTTCCACCTTTGATGCGTCAAATTCTTCTGTTATTTCATCCTTAGGTTCTTCTTCAAGAACACTAATCTTTTTAGAAATTAATTCCTTAATTATTTTTGCATATTCTTCAGAATCTTCGTCATAATAAGCAGTTATTTCAGAAACTAAAACATAATCTAGTTCCTTTCCTTTTTCGATTAATTGTTGTAAAACTGTTTGAAATTCCATTCTTAATTCCTACTTCCATTAGTTTTTTTGTTGATTTTATATAACTTTTTAAGCTTTTCAACCTTTAAAAGTAAATTTGCAAGCTTTTCATTTTCTTTAAGATTTGTAAATCCTTGATCAATCTTATCAATTTCTTTTTTAGGAGAATAATAAATTAATGCCTTAAGACATTCGTTCATATCATCTTCTGAATACTTATTCATATCATCACCATTTTCTTTTAAAGATGTTATATTTGTTATATAAGCATTTAAAAGATTTTGATCAAGAACATGAACAAATTCGCCTTCATTAAATTCTTTATGATAAATATAGTAGTTATCAACTAATTCTAACCATATTTTTTGATTGATTTCTTCTAAATATTCTATAAAAGGTTTTTCTAATGAAGGATTTTCTTCAATCTTTGAAGCATATTCCTTAGAAAGCTTACCATAATTTAAAAGTCTTAATTCTGCTCTAGCATGTCCTAAAATTGCCTGCGTTATTCCTGTTTGTTCTTCAAAAGGAACATTAGCAATTTCATTTGATCTTTCTATAATTATATTTTGACTATTTTGATTAAAATCAATCATCAAAGAAGCTTTTGAAACATTCATTACATTTGCAAGATTCTCTAAGACCTTGTCAATCAATATTTGCGATGGATTAATATGTAAATAATCAAAAACCTCATTTTTAGCAGCTTCTATATCACTTAAATTAGAAAAATCACGATTTAAAGTTGCATATTTGACAATATATTCAGATGGTTCAATTAAATGAGTATTAAAATATTCTAAGAAAGCTTCTTTACCATATTTTTTTACATATTCATCGGGGTCCATACCATCAGGCAAAATAACAAGTCGAAGATTTATATTTTGACTGGCAAATAAATGAATAGCTTTAACCATAGCCTTAAGACCAGCTTTATCACCATCATAGCAAACTACAACATTTGAAGCATATTTACTAATAATTTTTACTTGCTCTGGTGTTAGAGCTGTTCCCATAGAACAAATAGCTGTCTTAATACCACTTCTATATGAGGCAATTACATCCATTTGTCCTTCATGCAAAACAATTTGATGAAGTTTTCTTGCCTCCGGTATCGCATCATATAAATGAAACAAAGTTTGCCCTTTTTTAAAAATAATCGTTTCTGGCGAATTTACATATTTTGGTTGGTTAGGATCATTTACATAAATACGACCACTAAATGCAATAACATGTCCTCTTTCATCCTTAACAGGAAACATAATACGACCTTTAAATAAATCATAGAATCCATGCTCACCATTTTTGACAAGTCCTAAATCACACATATCAAGTTCATTAAAACCAGCACTCTTTAAGACATTATAAAGTGCATCCGGTTTATCAGGTGCAAGACCAATCTCAAAGGCATCTATGCTTTCCCTATCAATACCACGATTTAATAAATATTTAATCGCTTCATCACCAGAGGTCGTATTTGTTAAATTATATTTAAAAAATTTATGAGCTGTTTCCATTATTTTATAATAATGAGAATAGTCAGGTCCGATATTTTCTTCTTTTAAGCCTTGAAGCTTAATTCCTGCCAAAGATGCAAGTTCTTGTAATGCTTCAGTGAAGGAAATATTTTTAATTTGCATTAAAAATTTAATTGGATTTCCTCCACCACCACAGCCCATACATTTAGCTATTTTTTTAGAGGGGGAAACCATAAAGGATGGTGTCTTTTCATTATGAAATGGGCATAAGCCTTTATAGCCAGAACCAGCCTTTTCTAAGGAAACATATTGACTAACAAGGGCAACAATATCAGTTTTTTCAATAACTTCTTCAATTTGTTCCTGAGAAATCATAGCTTAAGCTCACTCCATTCAATTAAAATTCAAGACCTTTTTCAATATATGAAACTACATCATCAAGATTTAAAGTTACTTGTTCCATACTATCACGAAGACGAACAGTAACTGTATTATTATTAATTGTATTATCATCAACACAAATTACAAATGGCGTACCAATTGCATCTTGACGACGATATCTTTTACCAATTGCTTGAGCCTCATCATACACACAAGAAAAATGACGTGCAAGCATGTCATAAACCTCATATGCCTTTCCTTGATGAGCCTTCTTAATTAAAGGTAAAACAGCAACTGAGTAAGGAGCAAGATGAGGAGCAAGATGTAAAACAGTTCTTGTATCACCATTTTCAAGTGTTTCTTCATCATAAGCACTAAATAAAATAGCAAGCATCATACGCTCTACACCAACAGATGGTTCAACAACATAAGGAATATATCTTGAATTATCTTCAGGGTCAAGATATTCCATTGAAGTCTTAGAATGCTCCATATGTTTTCCTAGATCATAATTAGTTCTTGATGCAATCCCCCATAGTTCACCAAAACCCCAAGGGAAATTATATTCAATATCAGTTGTAGCATTAGAATAGAATGAAAGCTCAGATGCCTCATGGTCACGATATCTAAGTTCATCTTTATTGATTCCCATAGAAACTAAGAAATCCATGCAATGCTTTCTCCAATAGCTAAACCAATCCATTTCTGTACCTGGCTTGCAGAAAAATTCTAATTCCATTTGTTCAAATTCTCTAGTACGGAATATAAAATTACCTGGTGTAATTTCATTTCTAAATGACTTACCAATTTGACCAACACCAAATGGAAGCTTTCTTCTGGTAGTTCTTTGGATATTTTTAAAGTTAACAAAGATACCTTGGGCTGTTTCGGGTCTTAAATAAACAGTTGATTTTTTATCTTCAACAACACCCATATTAGTTTTAAACATTAAATTAAATTGTCTAATATCAGTAAATTCCTTACTTCCACATTCAGGACAGCAAATATTATGCTCGCGAATAAATGTCATTAGTTCTTCGTTTGACATTCCATCTCCTGTAATTTCACCTTTTGAATAATCCTCAATTAGCTTATCTGCTCTAAAACGTGAATGACAACTCTTACAATCAATAAGAGGGTCCGAAAATCCGCCAATATGTCCGGATGCAACCCAAACCTCAGGGTTCATTAAAATAGCACTATCAAGACCTACATTATATCTTGATTCTGTTACCATTTTCTTCCACCATGAATCCTTAATATTCTTCTTTAATAGAACACCAAGAGGTCCAAAATCCCAAGCATTTGCTAATCCACCGTAGATTTCACTACCTTGAAAAACAAAGCCTTGATCCTTTAAAAAACTTACTAATTGTTCCAAATTTATCTTGCTCATAAATAGCCCTCCATTCGATAATTATACATTGTATTATTATATCACATTTTTCAAAATTTTCAATTATTTACGTGTTTATTTTTTTATCTTTTCCAAAAAAAACATATTTTTTTAATAATATCATATAATTTATTGGTGAGGCTTTGAAGCACATTAAAGAATTTATCAAAAATAACTTTATGATGGTATTAATTTCAATCATATTTTACCAAAGCTTTTTAACTATTTTCTTTTTTAGTCAAACTAATTTAAGAATACTTGGTGCACTTATTGTAATTTTAGCATTAAAAATTATATTTTCTGAATATAAAGATAAAATTAGAGGATTTATACAAAAGCATAGGAAAGATAAAAAATGATATTGGGCAACCAATATCATCTTTTATTTATATTTATGAAATTATTTACTAAAATTATATGGATTGCAAACTCTAGTACCATCCTCAAGAATAACAGCAACAACAGCACCTTTAAATTTAGCATTCCAAGCATTTACTGTTATCTCAAATTTTAATGTGCCTTTATAATTAAGTAGCCATTCATATTGTTTACTGCTTGCTGTATACAACTGTAAGCTATTTCCTTCCGCATCTTTAAGAACAATATTTGAATACTTAGGATATACAATTTCTTCAACTGAAGCTTCTACAATATAAACCTTACCTGTAGCTTCCTCACTTTTAGCAGTACATAAATCAATTATGTTCTTTAGTGTGCTTTCTTCAAATGACTTATTTGAATAGGTATTATTTCCACCTAAAACTGTAAGAATTTCAGCATCCTCAAGATGAAGTTGACCTAACTTTTCACCGCTATTATTAACGAATTTACCTTTGACAATAATCTCTTGACCTAAAGCAATTGTAGCAAGCTGAGCAGCATCTGTACGACATGCAATCATACCTGTTTCATCTACAAGATAAAATGCTTTTTGATTTACAACTCCTGCAGCAACAACACCCTTAACAATTACTTCAGTACCAAATTCTTTTTTATATACATCACTAATATTAATAGAATCATATGTTACAGGCTTTTTATATTCAATCTCAATTGTTTGAGACTTACTTGTACCATTATATGAGACTGTAATAGTTATAGTAGCTTTACCATAATCTTTAGCATGAAGAACAACCTTATTATCACTATTATCAAAATAAAATACATTTTCATCACTAGATGAATATGAAATTGTAGCATTTTCAAATCCTAAAAGTGTTGATGAAACACTTGTCAAAAGTTCAGTTTCAGGATCGCCCTCATATGATGAATCAAATTGATCCATTGCATAATAGTTTAGAACAAAATCATTTGTATTTGCTACATCAAATTTGTAATTTTCGTCTTTAACTGAAACGGGAATAAAACGCCAAATACATCCAGAATCTAATGATTTAGCATTAATTGCAGATAAATAAACAGTACAAATTTTACCATCAAAAGGCTCAAGATAATCTAAATCATTACCATTAGCCTGAGTATAAACATATGATCCTGTTGTTCCATCTAAATCATTAATATAATAATTAATAAAGCCATCCCCTGGTGCTTTTTTAATAAGGGCATTAACCTTATAAATTGTTGTTGAAATATCTTCAGAAACAGGAGTATTCATGACATCCTTAACAGTAGAAGATTTAACCCAATCATAATTAACTATATTTGTCTTATTATCATTCTTTTCAAGACGACAATCAACTAACTGATTACATCCCTTATAGCCATACTTTGCTGCGGCTGTTTGTTCCTTTTCAAGGATATAATGAGTTTTCTTTCCATAAAGAGTAATATTATTACCTACATTAACTTCACTTGTAATTGAACCATTAGAATCATATACATAAATTGAATTGGTATTGTCAACTAAATAAATTCCATTTGGTTTCATTCCAGAAGCATATGTAATTTTAGCAACCGTTCCTGATACCTTTACTAAAGAATCATCAGCTTTTAATCTTGCATCATTAACTGATACCTCTTCATATTTTGAAGGATCAAATTCATTTTTTCCTTTTTCAAAGCTTATAATCCAACCACTCTTTATTTCAGGCTTACTATTAAATGTAACAAGAGTTGCATACATTAAAACAGTATCTCCAACCTGAGGCTTATCTAATAATTCGCTATAACGCTTTTCCCCATCAGCACCATAAGAACCATATACTTCTAATGTACCAGTTTCGTCCTCAAGAATCATTTGTCCATATTGAACATTACTTATTTTTTTAATTTTTCCTTTAACATAATATCTTGTTTCGGCATCATTTGCAGCACATTTTTCAACAGCTTCAGCAATATTAAAAGGATTATCCTTCTCACCCTTTTGTGCCGTCACAAGACTAGAGCTTTGACCTCCATTCGTAGTTGTTTGAGCATTATTCTTACAACCTGCTAACATAATGGTTGAAGCAACAACACCTGCGGCTAAAAAGCCCAAAATTCTTGTTTTGTTTTTCATACGTCCTCCAATTTATCCTCAATCACTCCACCATTACATTATAGCATTATCTAAATATGATTACAACGAATTTTTGACATATATCGACAAAATGTTAAAAGTTTAAAAACATTGTTATTTACTTATAATTTTTAAATTGATACATAAACCTACTAATTTTATTAGTTAGCTTAATGTATTTTGATGCACACGTATAATTTGGCTCAATATCACACATTAATAAATATGAAAATAAAACCATAAGCTTAAAATATTTTTTAGAATATTTTTCATCAAGATATTTATCTATTATTTCTAAATGATTAATTTCTAGGCTATCAAAATCTAAAAAAACCTTATAAAGATCATTTTCAATTACACCCTCTTTAAGATACTTGTAGGAAATGAAGCTATTATTAAAAAAGTGAACCTGGCTAGGAAAGCCATGGTTAATTCCTACCTCGACATCATCCTTAATCATTTTAAGACGCTTTATCATTTTATATATTTCTAATTTAATATCTAAAATAATGTGATATTTAGATAAATAGATCCAGCTTAAATCATTTTTTACTGGATTAAGCTCAATATTTCTAATCTTCATTTCAAGCATATTAAAGCGATCATTGGCAATTAGGGCTATTTTCTTATATTTTATTTCGGCCATTTTAGGTTGAGGAACCTTTTTGGCAGTTTTCTTATGAAGCAAAGAAATTGTTTTCAAAATTCCATCATAAGCTTCATAAATGCTTTGATTATTTTCGTAATAATTATATAAAAAATAAGTATGATTTTCATGTTTAGCAATTTTAAGAGGTTTTAAAAACGGTAATTTGTCGTTTTTTACTTTAAGATAATTAGTATATTCAATTTTACTAATATCCTTTATAACATAATAATTTTCTTTATCGTGCGCAATAATCGTTTGTAATGTTAAGTTGTCAGAAATCTCTAAATGAAGATTAAATAGCTTATTATAATCAGTCATAGCTTCTTAGTGTCAAAACATTTGTTTCCTTATTAAAGCACTTTTCAAATTCTTCTTCTTGTAAATTGAATTTACTCATTACCTCATCCTTATCATGAACATAAAGTTTAGTTATTTTTAAATAATTTGATGAAAAAGAATCAAACAAACTTAAAAAAGAATCCTCATCATTATGAACAACTTCAATAATTTCTTTATTATCTTCTCTTTTTTGAATTATATTACCAAGCATTTCTTGGTATTCTTCCTGAATAAGCTCAGATTCATTTTCTTTTTTATCATTATCAATACTTTCTTCTAATTGATATTCCTTATTGTATTCTAATTTTTCAACATTTGAATTATTTACGGGAATTTCCATAGGCTCTTCATTTTCTAAAAATTTATTTTCATCAAATTGATTATCTAAAACTTCCTTCATATCATAATCAATATCAATATTATATTTAATATTAACACCCTTATTTTCAACTGCACAAAGCTCTAAATCAATTAAATTGACATCTAAAACATTCATTTCATCTTTTAAAACAACTTCACACGGTTGTTTTAAAGTTTTAAAATTTTCAGTCATGTTGTGATCTAGATACGTTAAATCAATCATAATAAAAAGCTTTAACACATCATTTTTCACTTCATATTTATCAATTCTTTTTAAGTAGCTTTTTACTGCAAGGATATTTAAAACATCAATAAAACGTTCCTCGAAAATGTTTATTTTCATTATCTCACCTAAAAAATAATATGCAATATAATTTATTTTAATGCAAAGTAGATAAATAATCGTTTCTTTATAAATCATAACTAAATCATATTTTAAACAATAAAAAAACATCTTTAAATAATCATTAAATCATTCAAATTATTTAAAGACGCAATTTTAAATAAATAGTTTATTATTCTAATGTAAGATACACATTTACATCTTTTCAATCTCATCAGTTGTAAGACCTGTAGCTTCTTCAATTTCTAAGGTTGTTTTCCCTAGCGATTTTAATAATTTAACTAAAGATACAATCTTTTCTTATTGATTCATTATTTGCTCATCTTTTTGTGATAGTAACTCTTTTTGGGCTTGAAGTTCTTTCGC
>OJMI01002961.1_pt1 | contig 13576 bp, 6 predicted proteins | sample 1597131 | NCBI WGS metagenome assembly OJMI01 (sample SAMEA2452116, study PRJEB22498) | human gut metagenome | reverse complement strand
TCTTTTTTCTCATTGCAGATTACACGGATTTTCATGGTTTTTAGCATATTGATTTTCATTTAATCAAAGGAAAGTAATGTTCATTTGATTATGGACTGGCTTTTGATATGGATATGGATGTTTTGTTGGCAGAGTTCTATCATTATAAATCATTAGAAAATTCATAATAAAAGATTTAAATTTTAGCTATGACTTTATAGATGTTATTAAATAATATTCCATCTTATTTTTTGTATTGATGTTCAATTATTTAAATAAAAAAAGAGGAGAAAAATATCTCCTCTTTTTTTATAGCCAATTTATATTCATTGCCTTTCACAACGAATAATAGCTTTGTTTATGCCATTTGTTAGATCTACCGTGAATATGTAAAGAATACCTTCTTCCAAATTTGTTCCATTTAAATTTATATTTGCGCATTCTTTATCGTTAGGCGCTGCTAATTTAAGTAAGTTGTCTTCCAATGTGATCTCGGAGGTTTTAAATTCAGTATCCCATGCATGTTGTTTATAAAATTTAAAATCCAGATAGTCTGTACGTATGCGTTGTCCTGGTAAAGAATTCTTTTCAGGACCGGCATAACCACTGAAACGAAATATCTGAGGAGCTATTTCTGCTACAGCGTATGCATTTGTGAGGTCCCATCCAAATTGTGAGTTAAGTGATGGATGTCCTAAGCCCCATCCTAAAAGCCATAAGGCACCATGTCCTTCATCATTGAGTGATGCATACTCTCCATTTGTCATTCTTATAGCAGAAAGGCACTGCTTTCCTGTATTTATGATAATACGATAGTCTCCGCTTACAGGCAGGAATTTATATGTACCTTCACTAATCTGTTGGAAATAGTCAGGATCTGCTAAATAATCATTAATATTATTTACCTTGGCAAATGTGAGTATTTCATTTTGTTCAAGATATATATCAGTTTGGAATCCTATTCCTGTCATTTCCATATTTTTCCCGTTTAAGATTGGATAGGTTACACTTTGTCCATCAGCTGTTTTAACCATATCTAATACAGCATGGCTAGGGTTGGTCATATCGACGGTTATTACATAAGTCGCTCCATACTCTAAGGTGACCCCTTCCTTTAGCCAAACATTACCGTTATCATTTGGTCCCGAATTAATTACCAGGAATTCACTCTTTGTAGAAATTCTGTCACTTTTATATTCATTTTCCCAACCTTTGCCGCCATAAAATTTAAAGTTGACTCCATCAATAGTTATTTGTTTGCCTGCAATAACAGTAATTTGGTATTTTTTTACTTCTATAGGGGCCATAACTAATGGATTATTTGCATCCCAGCTAGGTGCTCCTACATAGCTTGGTTTGCCGATAGCTTCTGTGCCCAGTGTACCTGAGCCTCCAACGAGATAAAGTGCTCCAGTTCCATCGGCTTGCAACTTTGTTTCTTCGCCTGATTCATTGAGAACCTCTACACTGAAATACTGTTTATCTGTATGAGCAGTAATACGATAATTACCGCTTATAGGTACAAATGTAAGACTTCCATTAGATTCTTTTTTGAAGAAATCAGGGTCAATCCACCAATTCTCATAGTCAGGAACACCATCGAATGTAATTGTTTGTCCTTTTGTGAGTGTCAAGTCTGCTTTTAAAGAATTTGTGTCAGTAGTTTCCATTTCTTCACCATTTACTAAGATTTTCAGGAAAGGTGATGCTTCGTATGTCAACGTATTGAATGTGATTTCATAAGATCCACCATTGGTATTACTGAAGTTTATATAACTGTTGCTGCCATGAGTGATTTCATTTTGGGTGTTGTATCCGAAAGTAATTTCGTTTCCGTTTTCTCCCATTTTAGGAGCTTTTATATACGCATTCATTTTAGTGGGAAAGTCATCTTTCACTGCATATTGATTCTTTGCTATCCGCTTCATTTCATACTCATTACCATTTTCACCTACTAGTGTCAGTGATGGGTAGTCTGGACGTTTGCACTTTAAATCTAATGAATCTGTAGTAATGGTAAAATTAATGTTTTGTAGTACATATACTAATGTTGCTGTACCGTCAGGTACATTTTTTAAGAAAGGAATATAGATTTTCCCCGTATAGTCCTGACCACTTACTTTGGTCCGGATAACTGTTTCTGATACCATCTCATCTCCATAAAATAACTGGGCTTTAAGTGTAGATAAAGGTATATCTACATCGGTAGCTTTTATTGTAAATGGGAGACTATCACCAAATAGGGCATCAGCTGGTGATGTTTGAATATTGATAACAGGGTTACCTGGTATTTTTCCTTCATCCTTACAAGAATAAAGATTCATTATTCCTACAAAAGCTAATATTATATATAAATTTTTTTTCATAGAGTTTTCATTTTAGGATATGGTTTATTATTTTTTCCAGCAATAAGAGATTATTGCATTAGCCGGTATTTCGTAAGAAAAATGATGTTTGCCGTCGGCTATTGTTAATTTAAGACTTTCTGTCTGATTGTTTGCTGCAACAAATGCGTAAGTACCATCTGTATTTTCGAATGCTGCATAAGTAAGTCCTTTTTGGGTATATCCTGTAGTTCCAATGCGTACAGCCCCCGGTTTTACTACAGATCCCATGTGAGCCATAACATAATAGTGTGAGTTACGGGTTATGGTAGAATAAGTTTTATTATCTACGTCAACAGCTCCATAACAAGTTTCGCATGCACCCGGACCTCCATGAGGACCTTGGTCGCTATCAAGGACCAAATTCCATACAATAGAACCTACACACCAATTGTTTACGGTACCTAAGGTAAGATCTTCCATATCTCTTAACAGCGATTTAGTCAAATCCCGTCCATTGTTCCATTCTCCAATAGATGCTTCTGAGAAAATAAGTTCTTTCTCTGGAGCTGCTTCATGCACTTTCAGCAGTTCGTCACGGTGACCACCATAATTATGGTATGCTGCTCCTGCAAAATATTGGGCAGCTTCGTCATCTTCGTATATTTTTAGAGGATATTGCTGTTGGTCGGCTTTGTCATCATAATTATAGTTATGGTCGAATGCATAAATTTTAACTTGTAAGCCGGCATTTTTTAATGCAGGTCCTAATGCTGTTTTTACAAAATCGCGTTCTTCTTCCCATCCCATGTATAATGAGGCCGAATTGCCACGGTTAAGTGGTTCGTTTTGAGGAGTAATACTATAAATCTTGATTCCTTCGTTCTGGAAAGCCTGAATCCATTTAACAAAATAAGTTGCATAGTCCTGATAGTAATCGGGATTTAATTGTCCTCCTGTCCATGAATCATAAGGTTCCTTGTTTTCTAGATCATTGACTTTCATCCATTTTGGACAAGTCCATGGAGTTCCCATGATTTTTAAGTTGGGATTGATTTCTAGAATCTCTTTTAAGACAGGTATGACATATTTAGTTTCTTCTACTGTAAGAGCAAAGTTTTCTATACCTTTAGTGTCACAGCAGGTATAATCACTGAGTGAGAAGTCTGAACAGCCAATTGAAATACGTATATAGCTAAAACCATACTTATCAGGAGAAAAAGTTTCTTCGAGGAAAGCTCTGCGTTTATCTGCTGGCATCAGTAGAAGGTTATATGAAGTGGAACCTGTAATAGCAGCTCCGAATCCGTCGATGGTCTGATAGCGTGTTTCAGGAGCAAGCGTCACACAAGTGGGCGACATATTATCTTTTGTGCTGAATTTTGTTGTTTTGGGAGTCAAATCGAATGCTCGATTGCTGGTCGTAAGATACATAAGTACATCTCCTGATGCTTCTGAAGGGGCTTCTCCTGAATTAACAGTGGTATTGGAATCACTACAAGCATAAGCTGTCATAGCAAATACTGTACATAAACTACCTATTATATATTTAAGAGTCTTTTTCATTTTTGTTCTGATTTATTGGATTAATAACCTGGGTTTTGTTTTAGCTTTTCATTCTGATCAAGTGCTGTCTGTGGAATTGCCAGTAAGTAGGAATTGGTAGTAAATGGATTAACACGACTGTTTCTACCTTCATCATGTAAATTGTTCATTACTTCCTCTACTTTATCTAGACGGCAAAGGTCAAACCAACGTTGTCCTTCGAAAGCCAACTCCATACGACGTTCATTTAAATAAGCCGTTTTTAGTGCTGATTCATTATTCCTAACAGAAGATGGTAAAACCTGCAAGCCTACACGTTGTCTTATTTTATCTATTATATCGGCGGCAGCAGAAAGATTCTGTTCATCTCCCCACAAGTAAGCTTCAGCTTTGAGCAGGAGCAAATCGGCATATCGAAGTTTAATAATGCTGCTTACACCTGCACGGCATTTGTACATGAAAGCATAATGGTTGGATGGATAATAATTACTCCAGTCGCATTCATAATACACAACCGATTCATTCAAACGCTTTGTGTCATTTTCACGGTTGAACAAATTGATAAGATCGCGTGAAGGGGTTACCCATTTAGCCCATGTAAATGAATAGTCGTAATTCAATAAATCTCGTCCAAACATCCATGCACACCAGTTACCACCTGTAGAAGGAAAGTTTGCCTCTAGGATAGATTCTTTGGTATTACGAACCTTCAAATCTGTGCCGGCATCATTTAAAGTCCATAAATCAGAGAAATCGTCAACAAGATCAAATCCATCTTGCTTTAGTAAATCACAGTATTTAATGACTTGACTATAGTCACGTAATGGTTTTTCTGCGTAAATCTTGGCCAACATGGCTTTTGCTACCGATTTGGTAAATTTTGTCTTATTGGTAGGATCATTGTCTGGTGCATATTGTAAAGCTTCTGTCAAATCGCTTTCTATTTGTTTATACACAGTGGTTGCATCTGCTTGAACTGGGAAATATAGATCATATATATCATCAATATTTTCAGCTGTAATGTCAGGAGCTATACTTGTAATTAGTGGTATATTCCCCCAAAGACGTACCATGTCAAACCAAATCAAAGCACGAAATATTTTAGCTTGTGCTGTAATTGTTTTACGTTGTGCTTCAGTAAATGTATCATCGGGTACTTTATCTATGTTACAAATAATGCGGTTAGCTTGTGCAACATCTTCCAAATAGCGATTCCAGTCACGTTCTAAAATAGGACTACTTCCTTCAATCGAATTGTTTTCAAATGGCATCGCCTGTGAGTCGGTTGTCCCTCCGTAAGCATTGTCGGAATGAGCATCTCCAATGAGTAGTAAATCAAGATACCAATGCTCCATACGATTTTTCATTAATTCATAAATCGCTGTCAGTGCTGATTCTACATCTGCTTTCGTTTGAAATTCAAGCTTTTCGCCTGTATTTGTTTGTACTCCTTCTGTTACGTCAGAATAAGTGTCTATAGGATTGTAGTCAAGATTACAAGAAGTAACTCCCGTCATTGTTCCAAGGAGTAAACTACCCAATACGTAGTATTTGTTTATATAATGTTTCATAGATTTATGTTTTTAGAATTCAAGATTAAGACCAAAGACGAATGAACGGCATTGAGGATAGGTTCCCCAGTCAATACCTTGTACAGCGCCACTGTTGCCCCATTGGTTGACTTCCGGGTCCATTCCTGTATATTTTGTCCATGTCAGTAAGTTGGATGCTGTAAAATAAGGTTGTAAACGAGTGATTCCCCATTTTTTTAATAATGGACCTGTTATATTGTATGAGAGTGAAATGTCTTTTACACGTAAATAACTGCCGTCTTCAATAAAATAGCTTGAATTATGCATTTGGAAACCTGCTTTAGGTACATCTGTTATTTGTCCAGGGATTCTCCAACGTTCTAATACCCGAGTGCTTTGATTCTTTCCGTCATACATACCTTCTGTTTCCATTCGAGATGCGTTGAAGATATCATTTCCGTAAGAACCCTGAAGAAAAATACTTAGACTAATGTTTTTCCATGAGAAAGTATTGGTTAGACCAAAGGTAAACAATGGATTAGGATCACCGATATAAGTACGGTCTGAACTTGTAATTACTCCATCTCCATTAAGGTCGCGATACATCAATTCACCTGTTTCTGGATTAACTCCATCACTGATATATCCATAGAATCCTCCTAGAGGCCGACCCGGTTCATTGCGGACAGCATATTCACTAACTTGCTCACTTGTTTTAGCATCGTAATATACTTTTTGTAAAGATAGTTCTTCCAAGCGGTTTTTATTGAAAGATATATTGAAATTAGTATCCCATTCAAACGCTTCGACAAAATTTTTCGAATTGATGGCTAATTCAAAACCACGATTAGTCATAACTCCTTCGTTACGTGCGATTGTATTGGCTGCAGCGGCTCCTGAAGGCAAAGTTACGTTCATCAACATGTCTGTAGTACGTTTATAATAATAGTCCATTGTGATATTTAAGCGGTTGTGAAGTGCTGTAAAATCTATACCAATATTGGCTTGGGAAGTTGTTTCCCATTTTAAGTCAGAAGTTCTTAAATTTGATTGGGTGATTGTTGGAAGTGCGTTAGAGTTTCCTTCTTCGAACCAAGGAATACGATTTATGCTATAGCGCTGTAGATATGCGTAATCTGATAGTCCAGACTGATTACCAGTCTGGCCCCATCCTCCACGAATTTTTAAATCGTCTAGCCAATCGATGTCTTTCATAAATTCTTCGGAAGATATACGCCATGCAGCAGAGAATGACGGGAAAACACCCCAACGGTGATTTGGATGTAAGCGGGAAGAACCATCTGCACGAACATTAGCAGTAAAAAGGTATTTGCTCATATAGTTATATGAAATACGTGCGAAGTAAGACATTATACCCCATTCTGAAGCACCAGTACCTGTTCCATCCCATGAAATTTTATTTGCGGCATTTAAGGTTTGAATCAGTCCATTGCGGTAATGAGATCCTGATATATAGCTGTTGCGGTAGTCTGAATCAGTCCATGAAGATCCTAACATGATATTTATGCTGTGATCTTTGATTTGTTTGTCAAAGGTTAATATATTATCGAAGGTTAAAACTGTATTTTGGTTCCGGTTATCGGATGCAGTACCATACTGATTTCTTCCCCATTGGGTCTTTTCTGGATCCAGGAAGGTTGTACTTATCGCATTTCTTCTATCAATAGAAAAGGTCGTTTTAAATGTAAGTTCTGGTAAAAAAGTAATGAGAGCACTACCCGATGCCAATAAGCGATTTTCATTATCGCGATCATTACGAGTTCGTTCCATATTTTCCAGTGGGCTAGTGATATTGGCTCCATAGAAATTTGTGTAATATTGATTAGGATTTTGAGGGTCCATTATAGGGGCATAGGTTGGAGTGTTAATTACTGAAAGAATAACTCCTCCTCGATTAGCTCCTGTTCCCATAGCGCCACCACCATTGCTTGAATAATCAGAATATGATATGTTAGCTGTTATTTTTAACCATTTACGAATATCACTTTCGATATTTGCGCGGAAATTGTATCGCTTATAATACGATGTTTCGATGACACCATTTTCATTTTGGTATCCAGCTGAAAGAAAATATTTTAGTTTATCTGTTCCATTAGATAAAGAAATCTGATAGTTCTGAGTATTTCCGGTGGTATATGTTTCATCGAACCAATCTGTTTGGTCTGTTAATCCTTCTGGAAGAGATATGATGCCAAGCTCATCCATCAATTCTTTATATTGCATGGTATTTAATGATTCCATTTTATTGGTAACTTGGCTGAGACCAAACTGCGCATTGAATGAAATCTTTGCATCTCCTTTTTCTCCAGCTTTAGTCGTAATCAAGACAACTCCATTAGCTGCACGGGAACCATAAATTGCAGCTGAAGAGGCATCCTTTAAAATTTGCATACTGGATATATCGTTAGGTGATAAGAACTTCAGATTATCAACGGGTACTCCATCTACAACGTATAGCGGGTCGTTACTTCCATTGAATGAAGTGGTTCCACGTACTCGGATTGACATTTCTCCTCCAGGTTGACCTGTCGGTTGCATGACTGATACACCAGCGGCTTTTCCTTGAAGCGCTTGACCAGCAGAAACCAATGGGCGCTGTTGTATGTCTTCAGTTGAAACACTTGAAACTGCTGTGGTAACATCACGCTTTTTTACTGTTCCATAGCCAATAACAACAACTTCGTCTAATACTTCATTGTCTTCTGAAAGAGTTATTTCTATGTTAGGAGATGCTTCTATTTCTTGTGTCTTATAACCGATATAAGAGATAACTAAAATTGATTTTGAGGGAACTTCGAGTGAGAATTTGCCATCAAAATCTGTAATAGTGCCATTAGTCGTTCCTTTTTCAAGGATACTTGCTCCAATGATAGCTTCGTTATTGATGTCAATAACGCGTCCTGTTATGGTTTGTCTTTGTGCAAATGCACTTAGGGATGTAAATGCTACTAATAATAGTGTAGCCAGTTTGTAAATTTCCTTTCGAAAATCTTCTTTTTTGTTTTCCATGCGTGTAATAAAATTAGGGTTAATACTTTGTTCCTATTGTTAATAAATGGTTAACTCATGAACGAAACAAAATTAGCAATTCTTATAATGTACATGGAAAGATATGAGAAATATGTGGATGTGTTCTTAATATATGTATCTGTAAAATAGATGTTTATGGTTTGTTTGTCACTGTAAAAAGTGGTATCTTTATTAATTTTATCGTATGTTTGTGATCATCTCTTCAAAATCTTCTCTTGAGATGCGAGCCTTATTTTTAACTTTTGCCCGATAGTTATATATTGTATTGACTGAATAATGAAGAAATTCTGCAATTTGGGAACTGTCAGTTATTCCTAAACGTATTAATGCAAAGATACGTAGTTCCGTGTTGAGGGCATTATTTTTTTTAGGTCTGATTTGTTCATTTTCTTGTAATAAAGAATTAAACTGCTCTATAAAGTTTGGAAATAAATGTAAGAAGGCTGAATCAAAATTTGCATAAAGTTCATCTAGAGTTTCTTCTAAAACAGAGTTTGAACGAGTTAAATGCAAAAGTTCTGTTATTTGGTTCGTTAGTATTTTCTTATGTACCATGCGTCTATATGTATCTAAACGGTCTACATAGGTAGAGCATAATTTTATAAACCGGGCGATATATACTTCTTTAATTTGGTTAGATTCTGCTAAATCTTTATTAGCTGTTTGAAGTGAGAGGTTTATCTTTTGTAATTCTTTATTTAAATCTTCTAATTGCGTATTTACTTTTAAAAGATTTTGTCGAGCTGTTCTTAAATGTTTTACTTGACGATAGATATAGCATAAAGCTATAAATAATAAAAGAGAAAGTAGAGATACAATTATGATATATACTTTTAGTTCACTATTCCGTTGACGTAACATTAATTGATATGTGTCGTCAATCAAAGAGAGATCATCAGCACTTTGCCAAGCCCTTAAACGAGCGTTATAAAACTTACTTTCAGTCCATGAAAAATTCATATAATGATAAGCACGTTCTAAATCACCTCTGTCAAGTAAAGCTTGGGCTAACATCCAAAGTGAAGCATGATCTTTAATAGCAGAACGAATATCTGCTATTGAAGAAAGAGTAAGACATGTTATATATTTATCTTGTTCCTTTTGTTCACGAAAGATTAATGCCCGATAGTACATTAAAGCTGCATACTTGGGACTATTTATTGTCGTTTGCGATAATCTTTTGTTATTTATAGCAAGTGCTTCTTGTAATTTCCCTTCATCACGTAGTTTTGTTTCCTCCATACTTAAATATATTTCAGAATTAGGCGAAGCTATTTGATAGATGGAGTCTTTGTACATTTTTGATAGTAAGGTATAATGAGTCCCAATTTTATGATTCTGCGTATAATAACCTAACTCACCATATACATGATCATATGCTATAAAATAGTTCATTAACTGTTCTTTTGAGAGGCTAGATTTATTTATCATTTTTAATACATCAATGGCTTCCGTATACATTCCAGAAGAAGAGAGAAGATAAGAAAGTTTTATAACACTTTCATTTAATCTATAAGAGTCGTTTATATGTTGAGCTAATTCAATATTTTTATTTAAATAAAAAATTGCGGAATCACATATATATGATTTATATTCTTTATATAGTGACTCTTGTAAGTGGTATATTATTTCATTGGAGAGTTGGCTCGAATGTAGTTTTTCTTTCAATGTACGAATACGTATCTCTCTTTTGTCTGAATATATTTTACACAAGGTAATGTTTTTATCTAATACTAAAAGTAAGGAATCAAGAGTTTCTGATTTTGCTACTTTTACACATAGAATAAGAATCAAGCACAAATAAATTTTTTCCCTCAACATCTTATAATCTACTGATTTCAGGTTCTTGTATATTACAAAAATATATAAAAGGAAGTTTCATTACAAATTATTTTGTTGATTTTATAAAATGAACGTGTCAGAGCAAAACTAAGACATGAAGAGTATAATTTTAACATATAAGCATTCAATTTGGTAGTATTATTTATGGTGTCAGTTTTATAAAGATAGCCGTTTTAATTTTGACGGCTATCTTTGTCTTTACTCAATCGTGAAATGATAGGATTTTAAACATAAATTTATTTAGAGTGAAAATTATTTTAGTTCGAAGTTTATTTGGGCTTTTATTTCTTCTGAGGAAGAACCTATTATCGCTTCGAATTTACCTGCTTCAGCAATCCATTTATGTAGAGTGTCGTTAAAATAGCTTAAGGAATTTTGGTCAATTATAAAAGATACATATTGTGTTTCTCCTGGAGCTAATTTAACTTTTTGAAATCCTTTAAGTTCTTTAATAGGGCGAGGTAATGATGATTTTTTATCTGCTATATAGAGTTGTACGACTTCAGCCCCTTCTCTTTTTCCAGTGTTGGTTATTGGTATAGTTATGGTTAACGTATCATTAGTGGTCATTTGAGTTGTGCTTATACTCGGTTTCCCATATTTGAAAGTTGTATAGCTTAATCCGTGTCCAAATGCAAACAAAGGTTTTATATCTTCTTTTTCCATCCAACGATATCCAACATAAATACTTTCATTGTATTTTTCATCAATAATTGAACTATTTTTTCGTTTTACTCCAGGGTAACTATTTAATTTATGTGCACCTACATGTTCAAGTTTAGCAGGAAATGTAAATGGAAGTTTACCAGATGGATTAACATCGCCTACTAAAATAGATGCTAATGCATTGCCTGCTTCACTTCCTAAAAACCAAGCTTGTATTATAGCTGGAACTTTTTTTATCCATGGCATTGCTATTGCGTTTCCTGAAATATTTACAACTATTACATTTTTATTAACAGTAGAGAGTGCTTCTATAACTTTATCTTGATTATAAGGAAGTTCTATACCTTTACGATCTGCATCTTCACAATCTTGTCCTGCACTTTTATTTAATCCTCCTATAAATATGACATAATCTGCATCTCGAGCGATCTTTATAGCTTCGTCAATAAGCTCTTTAGCAGAGCGATTATCATTTAAGTTCTGTCCTGTAATAACGCCATTATATTCGTTACTAGGATCTCCTACATAGCCACGAGCATATACAATCTCTACTTTATTATCCTTTAATCGTGATTTTATACCTTCAAGAGGAGAAATTTCATGTAATGCTTTTAACGAAGAACTTCCACCTCCTACAGTCATCATTTTTATGGCATTTTCACCTATTACTGCTATTTTTTTTGTTTTAGCTATATTAATGGGTAAAACATTATTTTTATTTTGAAGTAAAACAATTCCTTGTTCTCCAATTGAACGAGCTACCATAAAATGTTCTGGAGTAGCGAATGAACCATAGGAGCGATTGTTATTCATTGTTGTACGGAATATTAAACGTAAAATACGTCGTATTTTATCATCTAATTCATGTGTTCCTACTTGACCTGATTTAATACGCTTTAGATAGGGGGTTGCCATATAATAATTATTATAAGCATTACTTGTTCCATTCGTTAAACCATTTGTCCAGCTGCCAAATTCTAAGTCAAGTCCGTTTGTTATAGCTTGATTTGTATCGTGTACACCTCCCCAGTCACTGATAACTACTCCATCGAACCCCCATTCTTTTTTGAGAATATCATTTAGTAAATATTGATTATGACAACAATGTTGATTTTTATATAGGTTATAGGCGCCCATAATACTCCATACTTTCCCTTCTTGTACTGCTGCTTTAAATGCTGGAAGGTAGATTTCGTATAGTGCTCGATCATCGACTATAACATTGGTTGTATGGCGATTTATTTCATTATTATTTAGAGCATAGTGCTTAACACATGCTGCAACTCCATTGCTTTGAACTCCTTGAATATAGGGGACAACCATTTTACTTGCCAGATAAGGATCTTCTCCCATATACTCAAAATTACGTCCGTTTAATGGAGTGCGATAAATATTCACTCCAGGTCCCAATAATATTGATTTATTACGATATCGTGCTTCTTCTCCAATACTTTTACCATATAAAAAGGATATTTGAGGATCCCATGTAGCTGCTAAGCAAGTTAAAGCAGGGAAAGCTGTACAAGAGTCATTTGTCCATTTTGCTTGTTCCCATTCATCCCATAAAACTTCGGGGCGGATACCATGTGGCCCATCTGTACACCATATTTCTGGAATACCTAAACGAGCAACACCTGGGGAGGAAAATTTTGCTTGAGCATGAACCATTGCTATTTTTTCTTCAAGAGTCATGCGTGATAGTGCATCTTCTACACGTTGTTCTATCGGCTGTGTTTCATCCAAATAAATAGGTGTACACTTGTGCTGTGCCTGAAGTGTACTTATAAGTAAAAAAATACATACTCCTGATAATAATTGTTTTTTCATATTTATATTAGTTTTGTTAATGAATGAAACGAATTTACAAGAATTATGTATGTATATATTTTTACATTAAAAAAAAGTGGATGTATTTATTGATTATTTAATTGATTATCTGTGTAATAGCTATCTTTATGATAAATAAAAAGTGGACTTTATAAAGTGTTAGCGTCCAATTTTGACGTGTCGTATAGGGAAAGCCGCTTTTCAGCGGTTCCCTATTAAAAAAATCAAAAATTGAACGTGATTATTAATTCCGATTGTCATGGGCAGCAAATTTTCATAATCCTTTCTCCCTTTGACAATTTCGTGGAAGAATTTCTTGAGATATTCCAGAGCAGACAGCCCGTTCATTCGGCATGTTGAGAGCAGCGTATGATAGGCTGCCGATACATTTGCCATGCGGCTGCCAACAAAGAACAGCGAGTTCTTGCGCTCACCCGCCAGTGGACGGATGAAACGTTCTGCTATTGAATTGTCTATGTCATACCGTCCATCGTTCAGATAGAGCTGTTTTCAGAAAACCTGAAGATAATTCACAGCCTTGTCCATGAGTTCTCCACGGGAAGGATGAGTCGGAGGTAAGATAAATTTGGCACGTGCATGAGCCATACAGCAGAGATGTTCCGTGTCTACCAGTTCTTTGTCGATGTACATATAAACGTTGTAACCGTCCGACTGCAGCGCCTTTACCTGCCTGTCCTTGAGGATTTCCTTGAGAACCTTACGTCCTCTGGAACCGTCCTCATAACAGTAGATTACTATTTTCTGTTCCTTGTTTACCAGGCACCAGACATACTTTTTCAGGAAATGTCT
>OJMI01002949.1_pt1 | contig 13629 bp, 21 predicted proteins | sample 1597131 | NCBI WGS metagenome assembly OJMI01 (sample SAMEA2452116, study PRJEB22498) | human gut metagenome | reverse complement strand
TCCGAACTGCCCACGTCAAAAGTCGGATAGGTAGCCGTAATGAAACGGAAACCCTCGAAAATGATAGTGAATACTTCTTTACCCTGATGCATCTTTACGGCGGTAACGGGCAATTTAAGTCCGTTCTCTATACACGTAGTAACGAGAGCCTCCATTGCACGGTCAGCCGCAGACCCATTATACGGGCGCGTAAGCGTCATTTCTCCGAAATCGGTGAGCTGGTCGGTGAATTTGTATTTTTTGTTTGTACCGGCATCCACAACCTCAACGGTTCCGGACTGTTTCTGAACTCCTTCAAGAGTCTCAAAGAGACCATCGCTAAGGATTCCCGGCACAGGGATTGTCAGATACCATCCATTTGCTACATAGATGTCCTGCGGTTTTTGTGGTTTTGCCATGTCTTATGCCTCTAAGGTGGTTAATACTCCGTCATTTCTCTGCAACGAGATTCTGATACTCTCCGTGCATTCGGTAGGAATCCAAAGAACGTCTATGTTCAGAAGTTTCCGGTCTTGTGTACGGGGATTGTTACTCAAATCGCAGATACCCTGATAAGCGACATCGAAATCTACGCTGCGTTCGAGTGCGCCATTGTCGTACTCCGTTTTGAAGAACTGATTGAGTTCTACAAGAGCTTCGCGTTTAAGCTCCGGGGTGTTAGGCTTCTGTTCCAAAAAGCGCATTTTGGAATTGAGCGCACGCCGGTAGTACGAAGTCTGCATACGGATATGAATACTGTGATAAAGGCTGTTCGTGGAATACGAACGGGAACTTCCAACATAATACCCGGTATTCTCAACGTACTGGATAATGTTGCAGGAGAACTGCTGTACCAGTCTGTTGATAACGCTCTGGGACAATCGCGGAGGAATTACTTCCAAAACGCTATTGAACAGAGAGTCTATGCCTGCCGGGGGGATATGGATAAAGTCTCCTTGAAGATACGGAGTCCGAATATACCCTGCACCGAGAATAGGCCCGATTGCGGGGATAATCTGAGAATCTCCGGTATCGGTAGGAACACGTGCCCACCCCATATAACCGGCCAGATAGCTGGTGTCGTTCGTTTGGAGTTCCAAAGCGTACATCTCGGCGGTTCCCTCGTCCGCATTGAGCGGGAGGTTTACAACTCCGACGGGGTTTTTTACCTTCTTCAAGTACTCGTTCATCACTTTTGCCATGCTCAGGGAGTGGTACTCCGTGCAGGCAAGAATCTGAACGTCATAGCCATCGAAGCAGGCAAGACCTTTGGGATTGGTAGAACTTTCTACCGGATAAAAATCCGATTCAGTAACTTCTCCGTCAACTCCGTTAGCCAGAGTACAGGTGTACTCCTTGTCATCTCGAACTTTTACAGAGGCCGCAGATACAGCAGTAAGTGCGCGACTAACGAGAGTAAGCTGGGTATCGGAGGCAATAGCGGCTACGGTTCCAATGACATTCTGGTTCGTGTCATACAGAACGTTTCCAACTTTAAGCTCGGTGGTGAACTGGGTTCCAACACCCGTAACCTCGTTGTTTGCAGTGGTCGTAGTAACCGTACCGGCCACATCTTTGAATACCAGCTTGGCAATTTCTGCGCTGAACTCAATTGTAATGTACTTGCTGACTTTGTTTACAGCTTTTTGAATCTCGGCAAGAGTGCCGTAGGAGTAAGTCTCCTGGTTGTCTTTATATGTTACTACAAGAGTAAACATATCCTTTACTTTGGAGCCGTAAGAGTAAAGAACGGCAGTAATACCGTTAGCCCAGGCTCCGGGGTCGTCAGACCCTTTATACCCGGCACTCGCATCCATAGTAACGTCTCCACCAAGAGAAGTATTCGCAGAAGCCACGACAGAATTAGCACCCGTTACCCTCGCAAGATAGAGGGTTACAGGGGCATCCCCAGCTTCGGCAAAAATACTTTTTACTATGCCCGGCCCAAAGAAAGATGAACTCTGACCTCCAAAGATATTATTGAACTCCTCCATGGAGTTTATCTTGGTAGGTTTGAATGACCCGCCTCTGACAAACTGACCGAGAAGTCCAATGTTTCTTTTAGAAGGCCCCTGATAAGGGGCTGCACCATTCGCAACACCCTCAACGATTGTTAATCCAACGTCTGGCATTTTTCTAATTGTTTTTGTTTACACTATCTCAGAGTACCAATCCTATTATCACTCCAACGAGTGCGCCACCGACTCCTACACCGATAGCGGTTTTGATACCCTTCTTTTTTTCTTTTTTAAGTTCCTGAGATAACTTTTCAGAAATCTGTTGGGACTTTTCAAATCGCTGAGATTCCAGAATATACATCTGTTCTCGCTTTTCGGAAACGGTCTTCCAATGATTAATAAGAGAGTCCGCCATGCTTATCTCCATGTTCAACTTACTGTTTATAGCCAGCGTGTGAACATAATCATTTAAAGACCTATTTATTTCAATGAGCTGAGGCTTCGTTATCGCTACGAGGGTGTCTCCGTCAAAGAGTATCTTTTTTGGGTACCCTTGCATCGAGATACTCTGTGAGAAACCGGATATTGTAATCCCAGTTACCATTAGCAAGCTCAGAATCCATTTTTTCATTTTCTTCGATGATTTTTGCGATTAAAGCCCGTATACTGTCTTTGTCAGACTGAATCCGGTCTATCTCTACCTGGTATTTTGCAATGTCTCCTTTCAGCCCTTGTATCGTATCTTTCAGCAGAGATATTTGCTCCTGATACTCCTTAATATCAGGATATACCTCAGCCGTTGCGCGCCTGTTCAACGCAAATATAGCAATTAAAATTGCGAGGATAGCTACTACGGCTAAAAATAAGTTCACCTTGCGTTCTTTTGTCATTTTAGGCGAAGTATTCGTTAATCTTTTCGATAGCCTTTACAAGAGATTCTACAAACCGCTTATTGATAAGGGGGTCGGAGAGTTTCTCAACATCTTCTTTGTTATCTTGAAATAGCCATTCGATGAGAACGGCCATGTAATTTCCCATAAGGACGGTAAAGTTGGCCTCAAAATCTTTTTCAAGATGTTTGGGCGAATACTGCCGGATTTTTATTTCGGGGAAATCCTCCCGAAACTGTTCCAATATAAAATCGGCGCATATATCCGAATCAGTCTTTCCTTTTGAAGTCCATACGGACACTCCCTGAGCCTTCATCCACTCGCTCCCATTGCCGGAAGCGTCATTATGAGGGGATATAAGGAGCTTGCGTTTTCCAGGGATTGCCGAGGCGAAATTTTTGCGTTTGGTCAATCCGGGTTCTTCTTCGGAAGTAGTGGTGAGATAAACCTCATAGCCTTTCTCAATCAAAGCTATGCGAAGTTCTCTAACTCTATCTCTACTCCATCGGTACTCGCGATGTTTTCCGTCCGGGGAACGTTTTCCCGGAACTTCCACACCATGAGCAGGGTCTAATATGACGATAATATTTTTCATACGCTGAACAACCATTTTAAAACGCTCAAAAATCCGGCATTTATCAGAGAGGTAAACAACCCAATAACTCCGAGGGTGCACAACAAAGTTATCTTAGGATATTTTAGAAAAACAGTAAACCTCTCATACGCGACCTTGTTCTTATGAACGGGGCAATCTTTATTGATAAGGGAGTAACTATCGAGTTTTGCCGAAATCTCGTCAAGTTTAGCATCAGTCTTGCTAAGTCGAAGCGATAGACTTCTTTGGGCATTATCCATGTTTCTGAATGACGCCTCCACAAGTCGGGAAAATAGCAGGAACTTTTTATCCTGCGGGTCGGTTCTATCGCAGAGCAATTCCATGTTTTTCACGAGGTCTTGTATGTTAGTCTCTCCACTGTGCTGTGTCAATCCATCTCCCATTATCGTCCCAATAACCGGTTTCTAATATCCATTTTTGATTCTTGTCGAAAAATTCGGGGATTGTTTTCACAAGTCCCTGTTGTATATACGTCTCGAATTGAATTACCTCGTCCGGCAGAATATACACGTATTCCGTAGGAACGAGGCGTAAAATCTCGTTGTTGTATACGAGTTCCAGATTAAAGTTTACGATAGAGACGAGAATAAACTTGCCATCTTGGGTCTCAATAGGAACGCAGGAAAAAGGTTGCGAAGCTAAAAGTCCCGAAGTTACGTTCTCAGTAAAAATGTTTAAACCGGGGCCTGCGTCAACTATATTTTGTGCAAGTTCCGGGCTATCGAGAACACACACGCTGCGGATAAACTCGACAGCATCCTTTTCGTGTCCGTTGAAATCCTGTATGACAAATCCAACTATCATCTTATCGTACTTGAAGACCTATACCCTCTGGAATAGGTTCGTTTGCCGGAACTTCTATCGTACTGTGAGGGGGGAATACCACCACCTTATCGCCGATTACAAGTTCGATTTTCTGATTACTCCGGTTCCTGATTTTTTTGGTCGGAGCGGAAGGAGCCATCGGTTCAAGAGGTTGTTCCTCATTCCAACCAACAGATATTTCCTCGGTCTCGGTTTTCTCTTTCTTCGGTGCCATAATTAAATCGTTTTAGTTCTTTTCAAATATACAATTTTGGGAACAAATCACAACCTCTGTTCGGTCAAATATCCTCGAAACTTTTCGGTTCCGCATTGATAACGATTTCCTGAATAAGTTCTACCTCAGTAGGCTCGACAGGATATAACCATACAGACAGCGTAAATTCATAGTTCATCTCATATACCCCGTCTGTTCTGGGGACATCTGTCTCCCTAACCTCGTAAGGTACAATATCGCCAACTGCATCATCTCCGGAAAGTTTCTGGTTAAATATAAACCGTTTTCCGTAGACGTAATTTTTCATGAAGTAATCTTGCATGGCAAGAAACTCCGTATAGCTTTTGGATGCTATACTTACATCGTACCGAAACTCCATCCATATAGGTCTCTGGTAAAGAAACCCCATGAGAGATTCTTTATCTTTACCTCCGAAATACGGGCGCATATCAATGTACCATTCTTCTTTCGGCGTTGGCGTGTAATCCTGTATGGCTACACAAGGGTAAACTTGATTCTCCTGTTCTTCAACGTAATCCTTGCTCGATTTTCTGGCGTAACGGTATAAAATATCTCTGTCCACACCCTCTACCGGAATAGTGAGTTTGTGGAACAGTTTAAAAAATTCCGTGTTTACCTGTCTAATCGTGTTCAGCATTACTTATAGTCCAGTCCAAGTTTCTTGATGATGAATTTTATCGCTGTGTCATACACAAAAATGGCCGCAAAAAATGAAGCCATCAAGCACTCTACGGATGTCTTGGTGTACTTCCAAAATACCCAAAACAAAACTCCTCCGAGCACAAATGTGATAACCCTCTTAGCCCATGTAGGGACAGACGCATCTCCGTTTACAACGTCTACAAGTTTGATAACAAAGTAAGACGCTACAATTACGGAAAACATATATTCCAGGGAGAATACCTGAAATAACTTATCGAAAAGTAATTCCATTATTTTATATTGTGTTTTTTAGCGAATGACTCCAATTTCTTTTCAAGACGACTAAGAAATCCCCCTCCTTTTTTCTGGGCAGGTTTTTTCTTTGCGAATTGTTGTTGGCGAGCCTCCGCTTGTTTTTTACGGCGTTCACGAGCTGCGGCCTCTTTCTGAGGAGACCATTCATTTTCCTCCCTCCGTTTTTTGTCTGCTGCGACACGAGCTTTCCACTGAGCATCTGTCTCAGCAACCATTCCACTTGCTCGGAGCATCTCAGGAGAAAATTTCCCAAGAAACTCTCTAACATCCGCATATTGCTTTTTGCGGTATTCATCGAGTTCCTTTTGGGAAGGAGCCGGTTCTTCCGGAGCCATAAAAGGATGAGAAAATTTCCCAAAGTCGGCTCCCTTTTTACCGTTCCACGTTTTAGTGTACCCTTTTACAGAAACAACCTTTCCTTTTTTGGAACGGCGTTTATATCCTTTAACCTGTACTGTTGCCATTTTCTGTCAATTTTGCTTTATTGCGCAATTTTTGTTTTTTGAGATAGGTCTCAATCCTTTTACGGGCAACCTTTTTGTAGTCTCGAAACGTAGTTCTCCACAAAGGACGGGCAGGGATGTGTCTATCTTTCGTGCCGTATTCCAAGACCATAGCAAGCTCTAAATTCGACAAAGAACTATCATCTCTTGGAGTATTCTCCACAGAAACAGTAGTTCCCTCTCTATAAATTGCGTCCACAAGTTCGTGGGAGTCTATAAACGGAGTGTCATGTCCTTTTTTTCGTATGGTGCTTTCTGCGAGTGAGTATCCAAGGGCGTTGGTCTCAATGTTTTCGATTATTTTTTCCTTAAACTCCTCGGCAATGGCTTCTCCTAACTTCTCCATGTCCTTTTTCAAGTCCTTTACTTGGGGTTTTTTATACCCCGGCGGAGGTTTCAAAAGAGACTTAGGAAGTCTGGCAAGTCTTGTTACAGCCGCAACAATAGGGAACTTAGGCATTATCGTCTCCTCCCTCTCCTTTCATCACCGTCTTCCATAACGTATCTTCCAAAAGGTTTGAAAGGATTTTCGGGGTCAGTGGTAAGAGGAGGTCTCCCCTCGCTGATACCCCATCCGGTCATAATAGGTTGGCCTGTTCGGTGGCAAATCTTAGCGCGTTCGCCTTTGCGTTTATCTTTACCTTCCATAATAGTCAATATTCATTGTTCTGGTAGAACTCGTAAAGGTCTCGATAGAGGCTCTTAGTTTCGTGGGGCTTTTTACCTTGTATGAGCGCGTAGGTCTGTTCATTCCTGTCGCGGAAATGACATGGCTCCTCTTTACACCGGTGTATTTTTATCTCTCCAGTATATCGAGGTATCGTACTTGGAACCTGTCCTTCTATATAAGGTCTTTTCTTGCTCATTTTTTGTCGCACCATTTCTTAGGCAACATATCGGTAGCACCGAGTTCTTTGGCCCGTTTTTTGATATAGGTCTTTGTTTCCGGTTTATTTTTAGCTCTGCCGTAAGATTGTATAGCGTTAGCCAAATCCCTCTTACTTTCAGTAGGGTAAGAGCCATCGGGCAATGCCTCTCCTTTCTCAGCGAGTTTTTCGCGCTTGCGTTCGGTAAATTCCTTAGCATCACGAAAAGCGGAAACTTTATCCTTTCGGTTGTGTTTACGGATTACGGAAACTTTATTCCGTCCTTTCCGTTTGTGGGTTTTTACAGTGGTCATCTTATCCTCCTTTAAGGTCGTCCTTGACAAATATCTGAATGCCTACGCAACTGTCGTAGAGCTGTTCAAGATATACTATCTTATTTATGACCTGCGTACTTCCTTCAAAGTGAACTTTCGTCTTGTTCCAGTCGAGTTTGAATGTCCCGAAAACAGGAACTAACTGCAAAGGCGACAAGTACACAACGCCATTTACTTCTTTTGGTAATCCGTATTTCTCCCTGTCCCGGTCAGAAATCTCTTTCTCGTAAAGGGCTTGAAACTCATAAAATTTAGAGTTTCTTGGACTATCTCCAACAAAAGCATCGAGAGAAAATTCTTCGGTAGGCTCAACTTTTTGTATCGACACCACCTCCAACTGTATCTTATAAGGAGTCTGTAACAACTTCTGATAGAACAGGCTTCGGTAGGACGAAAATTTTGCCTGAGATACGAGCATATCTACGGAGTCTTAGAAAGTATTCCGCGAGAAAGCGGAGAAAGAGTAAACGGATAGCTATCATAGTAAGCACGGAAGTCAAGCTCTCTACGAAGAACAATGTATCCTGGTATAACGTTGTCTTTCCGGAGAGAATAGTCCCCGAAAGTTTCTTCCAGGAGTCCTCGAAGATAAAGCATGAGTCTGTACCAAAAAGAGTATCGGTCTCCCCAAACATTGTCAGAACCTACACGGTTGAAGTCTTCATAGAAGTAACCTTGTGCCGTATCTTCTGTAACAGTAAAGACGGAGCCGATTTGTACGGTGGTAGAAGTCGGAGACGAGTTTGTTCCGGAACCCGTATAGTCAGAGCCATCAGTAAAAGACTGACCTAACTGGTTTGCTGCATTTTCGTACAACCTGCGTTTGTCTACCAAATAATAGGACACCCATATTGCGAGGTGTTTCTCAGAGGGTCTTTTAAGTTTTCCAATGATTTCGTCAGTAAGCTCCACGTTAGGAATATCCAAAACGCGCCAGTAATACCAACGTATCATATCTTGGATTTCTTCATCGGAGAAGAAATACCTTCTGAACAAAGTTACATTCTCGGTAAGTGGCCTGTGGGTTACGCTCATAAGAGTGGCGGACGCTTCTTCACCTCTGAAATATGCAGTATATGCTACGATAATGTTTTTTGCGATAAGTGCTTCCATGAGGGACTCCATGTTAGGGTAGTCCTGAAATCTCAATTCTACGATATTTTCTACAACAACGCTTTCCTCACTTCCTTCGGTAGAGGGGGTCTCCTTAGAAATAACAAGGCGACCTTTTATGACTTCTTCCCCTTCTTCAACATCGGGGGTGAACTCCTTATCTACATCCACAAAATAGTTACTCCCCATCTGCTTTAAAGCAAATGCGGGAATTATGAAGCGGTCAAAGGTCAATTCTCTGACCGCCGTCATAATCTCTTCCAAAGTAACCTTAACCTGAGCCATTATTATACTCGATACGCTTTTTTACTTGTTACCAAGATAGCGGCCACATCGGACGGAACCTTGACATCCGAATGTTTACGGATAGTGTACCGTTTCTGCGCAATGATACTGTCCACATCTTCCATGACGTGAATGGAAACCATTTTGCTTTCGATTTTTGCGGCCTGTGCCGGTGCCGGTTTCACCTGTTCAGGTGCCGGTGCCTCAGGAGCTACCTCCTCGATTTCACCTTTTTCAACCTGTCCGACTTCCTGGGAAACATTTTCCTGTTCTGCGATGTTTTCTACGTTAGGAGCCGTCTCAACGACTTCCTCTTTTTTTACTTTTGCCATGATACAATATTTTTAGTTCAGAAAAAAGGCAAAGCCCCACCGCTTACGCGGTGAGAGCTTTGACAATATTTTTTTCTTCGATGATACCGGTTCCCCAAATACCATACCAGCCGAGAGTGTGTTTACGGCCCAGTTCGACTACCCCGTCATCACGGAGTTCCACATCGAGGGCTACACCCCAACCATAGGCATTGTCTCCGAAGAACACAGCCTCATAAGCCGTATCCACCGTAGCTCCGGAGCCATATTTGGCTGCAATCTGGGCTGCATTCAGGACAGGCATCTGAGTGGTTTCGATAAAGATACACCCTTCGTACATACCGGCCTCACCAATGTAGAGCTGACGGCGACCCATATACGTGTTGGCGTTAATCCAAGCGGGGTCATCACGAAGCTGACGAAGCTGGTGCGGGGAAGCTACACAAACGTAGTAGTCTCCATTAATACGGGGAGCATTGTGAGTAGCCAAAGTCTCGATAGCATCTTTCACGGTTTTCGTGGTAAATCCACTTCCTGCCGTAAGAGTAGTCAGAGACGTGGCCGTTCCGCCGTAAACTACATTGGTCGTCTGCAATACGGTATCCCGGAACTGTCCATCCAGAACCATAGCCATGTTATTGGCCAAAAGTTTGGAGGCATCACCCAGAACATCCAACAGAGAAGTACGCAAAAGGTACTCGGTAACCTGTATAGAGTTGGCCTGTTCTTTTACCGGAATTACCACCTCAGAAGTAGTCATACCCTCAGGAGTAAGAACGTCCTGTTCTTCGAGGGAACCACCTCCGGAAAGGTTTCCATATTTTACAAACACGATAGATTTTCCACGAACTGCCTGCAAATCACGTTTGACCTTTGCGAACTGCAAAAAACGAAGACGCGGCTGTGCCTGGAAAAGAACCTCCCGCGAATAAAAATCGCGGACTGCTTGCGGAATTGCCGTGTAACCTCCTTCATTGGCCGCAGCCGAAGTAGTCTCACCGAAAGCAAGTGCCGAGAGCGTTGCGAGGAGTACCCCCGCAAAAATGATAAGTAATGTTGCCATTTGTTTTTACTTTTTTGGTTTTACTTTTTACTCGCCAATAACCGCCTCAATCTGTTTATACAGATTTTCACGATTCTTGGCAAATTCGTCCATAGACATTTTTTTGATGTTTTGGCCGGTTCCGACCTCCATCGAGGGACGGAGAGGGACTGCCGGAATTGGTTGTGCAGGCTGTGCAGGCTGCGCCGCAGTAGGAGAAGGTGCGGTTTCTTGCAAAGCCTTCATCTGAGCTTCGATGAGAGGGTCTGTTACCTTTCCACCGTGTGCTCCGGTTACAGGATTGGGAGCCGGATACTGAGTACGGAGTCTGATAGACTCTTTCATTGAAGCATCCAACTCTTCCCGCGAATTTCCTTTCACCAATTCGGGAATACACTCTCCGGCATGTTGTGTAAGGAGTTGCTGACGATACTGTTCCAGTTCTTCCTGTCGTGTCTGTTCGATAGACTTTATAGCCGGTTGGACAATTTTTTGCAGGGTGGATTCCAAATCCTCCTTTGCAACAAATCTTTCACTCAATTTGGCGACAAGAGCATCCACATCTACTGCGGAGTTCTCGATACGTGCCGAAGCGAGCTGCTGGATTTGGGCTTTGAGTCCTTCAAACTGCGAATAGAGCTTGCTCTTTTCGACCTTTGCGACACTCTGGATAAACTGTTGAAGTTCGGGAGTTTCCTTTACAACGTAAGTAACACCTCCGAGGGTAATACTTTCAGGAATACTTGCTTTGGTTTTTTCTTCTGTTGAGGTTTCCATCTTTTCTACGATTAAAAAGTTTTACGATGAGGTTTACTTAATGAGGTTGTCTTTCAGAATTTCCGCACCGTTACCTTTGATAGTAGCCTGCGTCATCTGACCTCTTGTTACCAGAGGAGCTGCCGGTGTACCCGGATTGACAAACTTCTCATTGACTTTCATACCTTTCGACTGTCCCAAATCGTGGAGAGCCTCCGGGTCTTTCACGTCAAGAAAAGTAATGCCTTTTTTCTTGTCATCCATAATGAAATGATTTTAAATGAAACACTAATTACTGATAGCCGTTCAAAGATACATCTTTATTTCGGTTCTCAAAAAATTTTTTATTCTTCCGGTTCTTCGGGTTCCTCTCCCTCAGTATCCGTAAGGTCTCTTTCCATAAGGTTGGGAATTTGCGCAGGAGGTTCCATTCCCTCGCCGGAATTTTCTCCTGCTCCCGGAACTCCCATTTCAGCCGCCATCTGATTTACGTGAACTTGCAAAATAGCCTGTTCGAGTTTATCATCGTCAATCTCCTCCATGAGTTCGGGCACATTTTGTTTACCTAATCGTTCCATGATTTCTCTACGAGAGGCAAGGTTCATATTGATTTCCATTTGCGCCCGTTGGAGTTCGTCCATTTTGTCTTTCGGGAATCCATACGCAAATACCGGAACAATTTCCATCTCAGACAGGTAGTCCTTACTGAACTCTTTAAGTACTTTCAGACGTTGATTCTTCGGGTCTTCTTTCGCAATAATCCGGAGCATCATCGTATTTATCTTGGCGATACCTTCTCCGTAAGTCATGGCCTTTATATTTGCCTGCTGGATAAGCGGATGATATGTAATCTGCAATGCCGCCGCAGAAGTATTGCTTATAGCCTGAATTTTACCAAGTGCGTTTTCAGGAACATCCGATAGTTCGTGCATAGCTGCCTTAAGGTCTTTGGCAAAGTTGGTAGCCGCAGATAAATCTACATCGAGACCTAAATTGAACACATTGGCCTCTGCCGGAAGTCCCGACCATATTTGTCCGAGACCTTTTTTTAGGGACTTGGCCGAAGCCCCGGTAATTACGGTAGTAGGAGTTACATGATAATCTATGACAGCTTTTAATTGCTGCATGATTTCATTGTAAATCTTGTTTATCTTCAAAATATCGTTTGCATCCGATTTTCCGTAATACCCGGCAGAGTTCGGACGGTTCTTTATATGAACAACCGGGATAAACCCATAAGGATTTGGAATAGTAGTGTGCTCATGCTTGGTTATAGCTGCCTCATCAATGGAGACATCCATTTGATACCATGTTTCTATCGTTTCTTTCGTGTACTTTACCACGTACATTCTGTACCTCTGACTTTCTGTCATTTCAAGAGGTTGTCGAACAAGAAAAGACTCCATGTTACTGAAATCTCCGTCTTTGAATCTTGGGAAACACTGTCGGCTGTCGTAAACAGATACTTTGCAGAACTTAGCGTCTTCATCAGGAATCCACCGGACACCCACCCAAGCGTCTCCGGTAATGCCTCCCATCTGCAAAAGTTCATACGCAATAAGAGCTTTATCGGATTTTCCCCAATGGTAAAGCATTAATTCTTCGGCCGCTTTTTCTACTTCTTTGTCGATTTGGGAAGAATAGAAACTTTTTACATGGAAAGAGAACGCCTCATCCCCAAGCAAAAACATATTCACCTTATCTATGAACGCACGGATATAATTAAACGAGAGCATCCCGTCATTAAAATCTTTATAGTGCATTCCATCGTAGAACTTCCAATACAAATAGTATTTGGTAATTCTATCAAGTTCCCATTGGTTGTCTTGTACGATATTCTGTAAAACAAAAGAACGCAGAACATTCGTAGCCTCACTAAGAGGACGACTATCTACGTTCCAATATCGAGACCCAGGGTAGCCATTGTAGCTCCCGACTCCGGTAGGGTCCATACCTCCTGTTTCAATTCCCATAATATTATTTGTATGAGTTTCTTCTTATTGACCTTACGGCTCCAATAACACCTTGATAAAGTGGGTTATCCATTACCTCGATTTCATTGGTTACTTCCTGTTCCTGATTTGCTGCCATACACATCAATGCTGCGCTGTCTACATAATCATCGAAGTAACCTTCCGATTTTTCGCATACCATGTAAGAGCCATTGAAGTATTTTTGACAGTTCTTCATCTGCTCTTCAAAGTTAGCGAATTCTTTGGTTCCGCGAACTTTTGGATTTGCCGGAACAATAATTCTTCTGGAAGCTATATCCGAAGTAAAGTTGTACCACATGTCCGATTTACTTTGTGCCGTAAACGTGTAGGGTTCTATATTCACATACTCTCCACAAGCGTACATAAGTCTATCGACAACCGCTTTACCAACACCTGTATAGTCCGCAAAAATCGTGGATATATTATAGGTGATAATTGCGTCCATTATAGCGTGGTGCTGAGCTTCGTAATCAAGACCTCCCAAATCAATCCATGCGAGTATCTCTTTATAGGGCTTCTCAAAGGAATCTTCCCCGTACCAAACTTTTCCGATAGTAAGAACCGTACTTGCCGGACTTTTACCAATATCCAACCCCGCAACAATATAGTCAGAATCTTGGGGAACAGCAAAATATTTTTTCCTGTTCAGAATATCATTAAACTGCTTATCAGTTACGAGCATACCGCTTTCCAAGTCCCAAATAAGAGCGTAAGCAAGTTTGAACGCCTGCGAGTCCGCACCCCAACGTTCTTTCTTACGAAGAATATCGGCTTCGTAGTTAAGGTGGAATCTCTTTCCGTCTTTTTCGTACTGTGTTCTTCTATCAGCGATAATCTTCTTGTAGTCGTACTCAAAATGATTCCGAATACGAGGGTCTGGAATCTTTCGGTCTATGTTCCGGTTATGTTGTATTTCAGTCCAGAAATGGTTCTTGTACATACCAGTAGTCCCCACTTTTATAAG
>OJMI01002936.1_pt1 | contig 13683 bp, 10 predicted proteins | sample 1597131 | NCBI WGS metagenome assembly OJMI01 (sample SAMEA2452116, study PRJEB22498) | human gut metagenome | reverse complement strand
AGTATTGGAGAATATTTCGGAAGAGAGACTTGTTTATCCGGAATAGTTATCCACAATATCCACAAAATGCGCGTATTTGTTGCATTTTACAAAATGTCTTGAAAATCCCATGCAAACCTCTTATCATCTTAATTATAAGGTAAGGATGGAAGGAGGAGTTGTATGGGAGAAGAACAGGACATTCCAAGAAAACTTGAGTATGAGAGTTTGGCTGAGTATGATGCATTCCGTAACCCTTCGATCGTGGAGGAACAACCTTTTTATTACAAAGGGATGAGCCGAAGCGAATATGAAAAGGAACTCGCATATCTCAATCAGAACCTGTCATCGTTTTATGAAGGTTCATATGTTCCGCTCTGGAAGCAGTCGTGGTATCAGTAGGAGCTTTGGCCAGCACCCGAAGATACAAAATAAGTCATTTTTTCTAAATGAACCCCAATATTTTGTAGGAATTTTATAAAAAGTATTTGATTTTACATATCAGTATGGTACAATGAATTATAATTGCGGACAGGTATAGTTTGACTTGAATTATTATGGAAAATGTATCGAGGATATAGAGAGTTTATAAGGTAGAGAGGTGTAACTATGAACTTTAAAGACAAGCTGGTAAGTAAATTATTGGATATCGGAAAGAAACACCGGATATTAGTCTATCCGATGCTTGCTTTGGTTGCGGTTGTAACTGCAATCTCGCATGTCATCTGCTGGGGACGCGGAAATGGCAAGAAGATGGTCGCATCAATTATGGTTGTGGCACTTCTGATCACGCAGTCGCTGTTCCTGACGTCATCCGCTGTAAATAATGGTGATGATGCAAATGCAGCACTCACGAACACTGCTACGGATGCAACCAGTGTGATGAATAGCGGGGATGGAGTGAAAGATCCGATCCAGCTGCTTGATGCAGACGGAAATGCCGATGCCGCAGACGACGGAACGGCGGATGCAGAAACAGCAAATGTTACATACTATGCATATACAACCTCATCTCAGACAATTGCCGGTTTTTCAAAGGCTTGTGCAGTTGCAGACTCTACCATTACTTTGATGAGCGATAATGCAGAAATTCTGCAGGGATTTGGTCTGGATGCAAAATATTTTACAACAGACGGAAATCTGTACAGCGATGCACAGTGTACAACGCCGATCGCAGGCAACCAGATGACCACGACAGAAAATGGAACCTATCAGGTATTTGTAAAGATTACAAGAACCGCATATACACTTGCATTTTCTGACTGTGGTGATCAGGGAGACGTCGCAAGTGTTACAATACCGACAAATGAGACAAATACCGGTAATGTCGAACAGGTGATGACATTTGCCGTACCGGGATCAGACGATACCTATCATTTCTATAAGAGAGGATATAAGTATATCAGTCTTGGAGACAAGACGATCGGTCAGAGTATCGAGGTGAAATCTTCTGATGTCCGTACGAACACGATTACGGTAAAGGCAGGTTGGGAGCCAATCAAGGACATGAAGCTGACATACCAGTTGTATGATCCATCGGTTGTAGGTGTGCTTGATCCGGTAGAGTCAGCCGATGCAGTTGTTGAGAGTGCAGCTTTTGCATATGGCGATACAGTCTCTATCATGACTTTGGATGAGAGTGCTTATATTCAGAATAAAGGATATTATTTCGCAGGCTGGAAGATCGAGGGCACGGATACGATTATTGATCCATCCCAGACAGCAACGATGGCTGCGACGACTGACAGTGGACTTGTAAAAGAAAGTGGTGCACTGACAGATGCAACGAATGTTGCACCGGTTAAGCTGATCGGTCAGTGGAAATATAAGGAAATTGAGCTGTATGTCGACGGCAATAAGGTCGATGGCAGTGATGCGGCTGTGACAGGCATGTACGGTACAGCTATGAACCATGTCATTACAGCAAAGTACAAGAAAGATGGCGCAGAGAGTGAGTCCATCCAGTTTACAAATGGTATGCAGGCGGTTACAACCGGACTTGGTACTTATGGACTTTCTGTAAACGAATCGGCAAATTCTTATACGATAACAGGTACACCGAACAATGTGACAACGGATGCACAGAGCTATACATTTACGGTGACAGATACGAATGACACAAGTAAGACAGCAACCTTTAATCTTGTGTTTGCTGTTGAAAAGCTTCCGGTTATCATTGGAGAAGTCAAGGATGCTTCCACAGGAGGAACTTTGACGAAGGTGTATGATAATTCGGATACTATCCAGGTGCAGACGACAGCGTCTGTCACAGCACAGGACGGCAGTGTACCGGATTGTATAACAAACGATGCGATTCAGGTAACGTTCGATGCAACCGCAAAGATGCTTGATACAGGAAGTGTGAAGGGCAAGGATGTCGGAACTGGAAAGACGATCCGTCTGACATCACCAAGATTATCTGGAAATAATGCAAACTGCTATGAATTGCTGAATGTAGAAGAGGGACACCTCGATGTGGCAAACGCAGCTACTGTAACGAAGCGTACCTTGAACGTGGAGGTTGCATATGATGTGGATTCTGTATTGTTTGGACAGGATAGTCCGGAATGTACACTGACGATTACGAATCCAGATAATATTGCACAGGGAAATAACAATGAAGAGCAGAATGCATATGCGGCAGATCCGAATACATTTATGACAAGATACCTTGGACTGAATAACAAGGATGCATGGGAGACAAACCGCAAGATTTATAGCAGCCCGGCAAATGCGTATTACTATATCCGTCCAACCTTTGCAAGCAACGGAAACTATGAAGTAGTTGTTGCAAATCCGCCGAAATTCTCGGTGACAAGAGAAAGCTCCGATGGACATTTCTCCATCAAGGAGACTGCGGTTGGTGGATATTATCCAAGTTATACGATTGTGGCAACGAACGGATATGATATGGTTCGAATCCTGAGTGATGGCGAGGTTGATATTTCTGACACGATGACACGTGCACAGGCAAAAGCGTTGTTCAAGAACCAGTCCGCAGGTATTACGGCAGATGGTACTTACACGAACATCCGGTTCCAGTTGTACAATTCGACAACCAATGCAATCTCTACAATCTACACAGTGAAGGAGACGATCATTGTAGATACAAAGATTCCGGTTTATGTAAGCCATACAGTGGAACCGACCGGCTTTGTAAATCAGCTTGGGTTTGGTACATATTATCATTCGCAGAACAATGTCACAGGTATGACACTGACAGTTACATACCGTTCAGACGAAAGCCCTTGTGATTACCTGCATTATTATTTCGCAGGCGAGGACGCAAGTACCGTTCCGACCACGACGATGCAGACAAAGATGGTATCGAAGGGAAATGGTCTGTATGAGGCAACACTTCTGGTAGGAAGCGGCTATGCCGGACAGCTGGTTGTATGGGCAACCGATACAAAGCAGAAGGAGTCTGCACATACAAAGCTGGTATGTTATACAACGAACACTGACGCAAGTCTGACAGATAAATATTATGAGTGGATGGTTGAAGGAACCCCTCCAACTGCTGCGCTGAGCGTACAGGGAAATGGAGAGGCTGCGCTGACAGATAAGTGGTATAATACATTGGATGCAGCAATTGCAGCAACGGATATCGACAGTGGACTGGATGAAGTGACATGGAGTGTTGAGACACCAAGTACAACTGTGACAGCTACGACATCTGCGTATGGTGCCAATGCGACAAAGAATGCAAAGATTACAGATTATACCTTCCACCAGATCATTACAGGTGGTGCATCGAATAATTACACACCGGGTGAGTATTATATCTCGGCAGTGGTAAAGGATAATGCAGGCAATACGGTAGATGTAGAGAAGCAGGGTCCATTCCTCTTCGATGGCATCAAACCGGCAGTGACATTGTCTGATGATGGAGAAAGCCAGACACAGTTCCAGTCCGATGTCACGATTACGATGGAAGCGACAGAGGGCGAGCTGGAAAGTGGTATTGACAGCATCACACTGTACAAGGATAGCACAGGCAGTGAGCCGATCCAGACATGGTCTGCCGCTGGCGCGAAGAGCTGGACAGAAAACTATGATGTAACAGAGAGTGGAACCTATATCTTAGTTGTAACGGATATTGCAGGTAATCAGTCTACCGAGCAGGTAACCTACAGTCATATTTCTTCGGAGAGACCAGACAAGCCAAGCGTATCAATCGCGAAGGGCGATAATGGTGCGATTGGAAATGCAGGCTGGTTGATCGAGGATAAGCCGAAGGTAACAATCAAGTCAACAACGGAAACAAGTGATAAGGTTCCGGTCAAGACATATTACAAAGTGATTTATACAGACGCAAGTGGAAAGCATGAATCACAGGATAGTTTTACCGGAGAGAGTTATACATTTGCACTGGACGGACTGGGTGATGTGACAGTGGAAGCGTGGGCAGTCAGCGAGGCGGGCTGTCAGAGTGATACTGCTTCTGAGGATGCAAAGGTTGATATTGATGGACCGGCTGTGACGATCACAGATTCTGTGGTTGATGCAAATGGAGATGTAACAATCAACTTCCAGGCAATTGATTTGATCAGTGGTGTAGATACTGACCGGGTACTCGTAAATGGCAACGCTGTATCGGTAACAGATACAGATGGCGTGGCAAAGGGAAGCTTCAAGGCAGATGGCAGTGCAACTTACACGATTGTTGTTTATGATAATGCAGGCAACAAGTCCGCAGAGGTAAGCTTTGAGCCGCTTGGACTGGAAGTAACACCGGTAACAGCAATCACAAATACAACTGCACATATCGAGGCGCAGGTAATTCAGGGAACAAACCCATTGTCAAAGAGCCTGTGTTATATCGAGTATAAGAAAGCGACTGAGACAAGCTACGATACCGTACTTGTCAATAAGACAGATACTGCAAGCGGAATTGAGATGATCTACAATTTCAGCAAGCTGACACCAGATACGGTATATAATTACCGTGTACATGCAGCGACACTGAATTCTTCTGAGGAGCGTGTGATCGAAGGAAGTTTTAAGACGCTGTCTGGCAATTCGACGACTACGATCTACGGTACGGCAGCTTATAACGATTCACTGCCAGATGATGTGAAGAATAAGCCAATCTACATTAACCTGTACCGTGGCAATACGATTGTCGGCGGTGAGGTTGTAACAAGCGCAGACAATACACGGTATATGTTCACCGGTGTATCCGATGGAACGTATCGTATCGTTGCAACAAACGGTACTCTGACGAAAGAGGCATCCGTGACAGTTGCCGATGGCATGATCACCTATCCAGAGACCTATTCGACAACCGGAGGAATCAACTTTGTACTTTCCGGTTTGTCTACGGATGTGATTTTGGATGATGGCGATGTAGAGATTGCTGTGGATGGTCTGGATAAGATCTACAACAACAGCTACTACAAGGGAAATGTAACGGATGATGATCTTCGAATCGTTCAAAATGGTGGCCGGATCGATATTGCTTTGCATGCAAGCTACATCAAGGTAAGCGATGTGACATCCGAAGAGCAGGGAATCTTTGCAGATAAGCTTGGCAGCCGGACAGAAATTGTTCGTTATATAAGATTATACATCGTGAAAAATGTATATAATGAGTTTGGAAACTTAGAGTATTCACAGAATCTGACAAGACTGTATGAGCCTGTGACGATCTCCTTCCCATTGGAGGATCTGGCAGGTGAGAACATCAAGGTAGCATCGCTACATGCAGAGGGAACGGATTATTTGTTCAAGAGCTGGACAGATGCAAGTGAGGTTACACTGACGCATGATTATGTAATTATCAATACAGACCGTTTCTCAACCTACGCACTGTATCGTGTGACACAGCCGAAGACTTACACGGTTGTATGGAAGGACGGCGATGGAAATATCCTGAAGACAGAGACTGTAGAAGAGGGTGCTTCTGCAACACCGCCAGAGGGAACACCGACGAAGACACCAACAAAGGATTACACATACACCTTTGAAGGCTGGGATCAGGATTATACAAATGTCACAAAGGATATGGTCATTCTCGCATGGTTCTATTCGACAAAGCGTGATGATACAACGGAAGATCCTGGCACAACGGAAAATCCAGGTACGACAGAGCAACCGGGTACAACGGAGGGACCAAAGGCACCGAATGCAAATGTGACACCGGGTGGTAACGGAGCAAACGGTGGACAGAACACGTCAAAGAACCCAGTGAAGTATACATATATGGGAGCGACTGGTTCTCCGCAGACGGGTGATGCAACACCAATTGTATTGCTTGTATGTGCAATCGTATTTGCAGGTGCAGGAATCGTAGTTACGATCAAAAAGAGAAAAAGTTTCTAAAAATTAACAGTTATAGTTCTTCGCATACCGAACATAATAAGAGTAAGACAAACATGTCTTAATTTAAAAGTATGGAGGTAGATAATTATGAAGAACTCAAACAACACAACAAGCGTACCAGAGGCTAAGGAAGCTATGAACAAGTTCAAGATGGAAGTAGCAAACGAGCTCGGTGTAAACCTGAAGCAGGGTTACAACGGAGATCTTACTTCCCGTGAGAGCGGTTCAATCGGTGGCGAGATGGTCAGACAGATGATCAAGAAGCAGGAGCAGCAGATGTCTGGTAAGTAATCAATCTGACCAGATGGATATGCGCTAAGTAAGACCATGTAAGGGAGTTTGTTTCTATATCGGTGATAATGGGAAACATTATTGCATAAGATATAGAAACAAGCTCTTTTTTTGAGCAAATATATAGACTTGCGAAAAATCTTATGATATAATGCAGAGAATAGTGCTTACAATGGATAGTAGGCGTTGCAAGTTAAGGAGGAAAAAAACAAATGAGTTTAGCAGTAGAAAAATTAGACGGAAGCATGGCAAAATTAACAATTACAGTACCAGCTGAGGAGTTTACAAAGGCAATCACTTCTGCATACAACAAGCAGAAGAGTAAATTCTCTGTACCTGGATTCCGTAAGGGAAAAGTACCACAGGCATTCATCGAGAAAATGTACGGTGCTGCTATCTTTTATGAAGATGCTGCAAATCAGCTTATAAATGAGTATTATCCAAAGGAACTCGAGAACTGTGAGGAAGAGATCACTTCAAACCCAGAGATCGATGTAACACAGATCGAGAAGGGTAAGGATTTCATCTTTACAGCAACTGTAGCTGTAAAGCCAGAAATCAAGATTGGTGATTACAAGGGTGTTGAGATCGAGAAGATCGATACAACAGTAACAGACGAAGACGTTATGGCAGAGATCCTGAAGGATCAGAAGGAAAACGGAAGAAAGATCGATGTAACAGACAGAGCTGCACAGATGGATGATGAAGTTACAATCAATTTCGAAGGCTTTGTAGATGATGTTGCATTCGAAGGTGGAAAGGGCGAGAACTACAAGCTTACACTTGGTTCACACTCCTTCATTGATACATTTGAGGATCAGATCGTTGGCAAGAATATTGGCGATAAGTTCGATGTAAACGTAACATTCCCAGAAGAGTATCATGTAGAAGATCTGAAGGGTAAGCCAGCTGTATTTAAGGTAGAGCTTCTTGCAATTTCTACTCTGGAGCTTCCAGAGCTTGATGACGAGTTCGCAAGTGATGTTTCTTCTTTTGAGACATTTGCTGAGTACAAGGAAGACAAGAAGAAGACATTGGAAGTAAAGAAGGAAGAGCAGGCAAAGCGCGAGAAGCAGTCTAAGGTAGTTGAGAAGATCGCTGAGGCAGCTGAGGTTGAGATTCCAGAGGCAATGATTAAGTACAACCAGGAAAGAATCATGAATGAGATGTCTCAGAGAATGATGTATCAGGGACTTCAGATGGAACAGTATCTCCAGCTCATGGGAACAACAAAGGAAGAGTTCTTAGAGCGTGTAAAGCCAGATGCAATCGCAAGAATCAAGACAAGCCTTGTTCTTGAAGCAGTTGCAGCTGCTGAGAATATCGTTGCAAGTGATGACGATGTAGATGCTGAGATCCAGGATATGGCTACACAGTACCAGATGAAGCCAGAGGAACTGAAAGATATGATCGGTGCACCAGAGCTGGAGAATATCAAGAAGGATATCGCTTCCAGAAAGGCACTCGAATTCCTTGGCGAGAATTGTAAGGAAGTTTAATCAAAAAGCTTCACATGAGTTAGGAGATAATTAGAATGGCAAATCGTTCAGACGATAAGAAAAAAGTGAGATGTTCGTTCTGTAACAAATCACAGGAACAGGTGCGCAAGCTGATTGCGGGACCGAATGTATATATCTGTGATGAGTGTATTGAGATTTGTTCTGAGATTATACAGGATGAATTTGATAATGAGCCTTCCGATTCAGAAATCAATCTCTTGAAACCGAAGGAAATCAAAGAATTTCTGGATGATTACGTGATTGGACAGGAGCAGGCAAAGAAGGTGCTTTCGGTTGCCGTATACAACCATTATAAGCGTATTTTGGCAGAGAAGGATTTTGATGTCGAGCTTCAGAAGAGTAATATCATCATGATCGGACCTACGGGCTCCGGTAAGACATATCTGGCACAGACACTGGCAAAGCTTTTAAATGTTCCGTTTGCAATCGCAGATGCAACTGCTTTGACTGAGGCTGGTTATGTCGGAGAAGATGTAGAGAATATCTTATTGAAGCTGATTCAGGCAGCCGATTATGATATCGAGCGTGCACAGCATGGTATTATCTATATTGATGAGATCGATAAGATTACAAAGAAGTCTGAGAATGTATCTATCACACGAGACGTATCGGGTGAAGGTGTACAGCAGGCACTTTTGAAGATCATCGAGGGCACGGTTGCTTCTGTTCCACCACAGGGTGGAAGAAAGCATCCACAGCAGGAGTTTATTCAGATTGATACGACGAATATTCTCTTTATCTGTGGTGGTGCATTCGAAGGTATGGAGAAGATTATTGACAACCGTATCGGTAAGAAATCCATCGGTTTCAATGCAGAGATCGCAGACCGTTCTTCCGACAAGAAGGTTGGCGAGATTTTAAAGCAGGTATTGCCAGAGGATTTTGTAAAGTATGGTCTGATTCCAGAGTTTATCGGACGTGTGCCAGTCAGTGTTACGTTGGATCTTCTGGATGAGGATGCGTTGGTACAGATTTTGTCAGAGCCAAAGAACTCCATCTGCAAGCAGTATAAGAAGCTGTTTGAATTAGACGGTGTCGAATTGATCTTTGATGAAGATGCGCTTCGTGAGATTGCGAAGGAAGCTATGACAAGAAAGACCGGTGCGAGAGGGCTGCGTGCGATCATTGAGAAGACGATCATGGAACAGATGTATGAGATTCCTTCTGATGATACCGTTGTCAGCTGCCGTATTACAAAGGATATGGTGGATGGAGTTGCAGGTCCGATCATTGAGCGCTCAGACGAACCAAGAACGAAGAAAAACGCTTCCCGTAAGCGTATAAAGCAAGAGGATTCAATCGCGTAATGGTTATCAAATCAGCAGAATTAGAAACAGTATGCGGCATTACGAGTAAATTGCCGGAAAATACATTCCCGGAGATTGCTTTTGCGGGCAAATCAAATGTTGGAAAGTCTTCGCTGATCAACGGTTTATTGAACCGGAAATCGCTGGCGAGGACTTCGGCATCGCCCGGAAAGACACAGACGATCAACTTCTACAATATCAACAAGAATCTGTATTTTGTTGATCTGCCCGGTTATGGCTATGCGAAAGTATCGCAGGAAATCCGTAACAAATGGGGCAAGATGATTGAACGGTATCTGCATGCGTCGACACAGTTAAAGGCAGTATTGCTTTTGGTTGATATCCGGCATGCACCGGGAGAAAATGATGTAACGATGTATAACTGGATCGTGGCAAATGGATATGAGCCGGTTATCATTGCGACGAAGCTGGACAAGATCAAGCGGAGTCAGAAAGACAAGAACATAAAAGTGATTCGAGAGACACTGGGATGTGGAAAAGAGACAAAAATAATCCCCTTCTCCGCTGTATCAAAACAGGGAAAAGAGGAGATTTGGAACTTGATTGAGGATTCTATTCAGACATCCACAGTTGATTGACAAGATATTCATAAATGCCGGAACTTTTGCTGCGCCAGTTGTTGCAAATGGTTTCGGCTTGTGATTTTGTTGGGACATCGAATTTCAGATCGATCAAGGTTTCCTTTCGATCTTTGATGATGCACTGTACGGTGTACCAATTCGAATCGTTGTAAAAGTAGTCCGCATAGATTTCGGACTCTTTTTTTACGTTGATACGCTCTGCCTTGAGATATTCTAAGATATCTTCCTTGATGGCGTAAGGCAGACGGTTCTCAAAATAGGAGAGTGCCTCCTCGCCGGAGCTTGTGATCTTATAATGAATCGTGTCGCGGATTGTGTCCGTGGAGATGAACTCATCGTTGATCAGCTCGCTTAAGGACTCGTGCAGATTGAACACACTCGTGTAATCTTTTCCAACAATAAAGCCCGAGATCAGAGAGTTCGTCATCGTATAATCGGTCCGATCCAGCATATATAAAATCATCAGTTTGTATAGTAATAACCCTTCCATGATACGTTCCTCCTATTGTGTCCTTTTTACTTTACGCTACCAGAAAGCAAAAATCAAGAAAAAAAGCAAAATTAAAGGTTTACGAGTTTCATTAAGTGTGCTAAGATAAATATAATCTTTCTAAAGGTATAAAGTATCACTTCATTATTCAGTGAGATGCCCCAGAATTAGAGAATACAAATAGTTAAGTACAAAATGCAACATAAAAGTAGGTTATTTGAAAAAGGAGACACGCATGGAATTTAGAAAAATGTCTTTGGCTGAGTTGCGGGAGTATGCGAAGGAAAAAGGAATCCGCAATATTTCAACACTCAAAAAAGCCGAGCTTGCCGAGCTTCTGGAAAATATGGAGAAGATGATGGCAGCGAAGAAAAAAGAAGCCGAGCAGAAGAAAGCTGCGGAGCGCAAAAACCAGGAAATGGCAAAAGTACGTCCGGATACACGACAGGCGAACCGCATAAAGAATCCGGCAGAAAATTATCAGGAGCTTCGGAACATTGAGCCGGAGGAAGGCGAGACAGAAGCGGAGATTCAGGTATTTGACGGACAGGAATACAATCCGAAGCTAGACAGTGGTTCGGAGGCAAATGGTATTCTGGAAGTTATGACTGAGGGCTATGGATTTATCCGTAGTGCAAACTATCTGCCAGGTGATCGTGATATCTATGTATCGCCGGTACAGATCCGGAAGTTCTGTTTGAAGAAAGGTGATATCATCGGAGGTCCGGTGCGGAACAAGACACAAGGCGAGAAGTTCTCGGCACTCTTGTTTATCCGTCATGTGAATGGTATGCTGCCATCGGTCGCAGCAAAGCGGAAACCATTCGAGGATCTGACACCGATTTTCCCGAATGAGCGTATTTCACTTGACGAGACAGGTGCTCCGGTCGCTATCCGTATCGTGGATCTGCTTTCTCCGATCGGAAAGGGACAGAGAGGTATGATCGTATCGCCTCCAAAGGCAGGTAAGACAACCCTGCTGAAAGCGATTGCAAAGAGTATCAGCACAAGAAACCGGGACATGCATCTGATCGTGCTTTTGATCGATGAGCGTCCAGAGGAAGTGACAGATATCCGCGAGTCTATCGAGGGTGAAAATGTTGAGGTTATCTATTCGACATTTGATGAGCTTCCAGATCACCATAAGCGTGTATCGGAGATGGTAATCGAGCGTGCAAAACGTCTGGTCGAGCATGGCAAGGATGTTGTGATCCTGCTTGACAGTATCACAAGACTGGCAAGAGCGTACAACCTGACGGTACCACCAAGTGGAAGAACGTTGTCTGGTGGCCTTGACCCGGCAGCACTGCATATGCCAAAGCGGTTTTTCGGTGCGGCACGTAATATGCGTGAGGGCGGAAGCCTGACAATTCTTGCAACGGCACTGGTAGAGACCGGAAGCCGTATGGATGATGTCGTATTCGAGGAGTTCAAGGGAACTGGCAACACGGAGCTGGTGCTTGACCGGAAATTATCCGAGAAACGAATCTTCCCGGCAATCGATATTGCGAAGTCTGGTACGAGACGTGACGATCTGCTTTTGACTCCAGAGGAGCAGGAGGCAGTCAACATGATCCATAAGGCACTGACCTCTGCAAAGTCGGAAGAATTTACCGATGAAATCCTGAAGTTGTTCGCAAGAACAAAGAATAACCGGGAATTTATCGAGATGGTAAAGAAGATTTTGCCATATGGAAGAAGATAGGAAAACAGCCGGAATAAATGTGACAAAAATTATCAGAAATATCAAAAAAATGCTTGAATTTCTTGATATGGTATGATAAAATCCGTATGTTGTGTAATAAACAGTCTGCTATGTCTAGCACATGGTAGCAAGTATGATTTAAGAGGTGAAAGAAATGAGAGAAGGAATCCATCCAGCGTACTATCAGGCAAAGGTTGTTTGCAACTGTGGTAACGAGTTCGTAACAGGTTCAACAAAGGAAGATATTCACGTTGAAATTTGTTCAAAGTGCCATTCATTCTACACAGGTCAGCAGAAGGCTGCACAGGCTCGTGGTAGAATCGATAAGTTCAATCGTAAGTACGGTGTTCAGGCATAATACGGAAATGACATGGAATAGGCTTGTTACAATAATGTAGCAAGCCTATTTTCATATGTATGAAAAAGGTGGAGTATGAGCAGAATAAATATCGGCGGACAGGCAGTTATGGAAGGTGTCATGATGCGTAACAATGACCGATATGCTCGCTGTCCGAAAACCAGATAAGCAAATAGAAGTAAAGACAAATCGGTGTACAGGAACCTCCGACCGTCCGGCAGTTTGTAATCTGCCGATTGTGCGAGGGGTATTCAGTTTTGTACAGTCGCTCACTATCGGTGTGAAAACACTGATGTATTCGGCACAGTTCTTTGAGGACGAGGAAGAGGAAGCGCCGAAGAAGGAAAAGAAAAAGAAGAAAGAAAAAACGAAAGAACAGGAATCACGTGCGGAGAAAGCAGAGATGGCAGGGACCGTTACATTTTCGATTGTGCTGGCAGTCGGACTTTTTATGTTGCTTCCGGCGTGGATTGCATCGCTGTTAGATGCTGTGATAAAAAGCCATGTGCTGATCGGACTGATTGAAGGCGTGATCCGTCTGGCAATTTTTCTTGGGTATGTGATTGCGATTTCACGTATGGAAGATATTAAGCGGACGTATATGTATCATGGTGCAGAGCACAAGACAATCAACTGTCTGGAACATGGAAATGAGCTGACGGTGGAGAATGTCATGCAGGCATCGCGGTTTCATAAGCGATGTGGAACGAGTTTTCTGTTCATCGTTATGATTGTAAGTATTTTGGTGTTTATGTGTATTACAGTAGATGCCATGTGGCTGCGGTTATTGCTGCGTGTCCTGCTTGTTCCAGTGATTGCAGGAATTTCTTATGAATTTATCCGGTTTGCAGGAAACAGTGAGTCGTGGATCGCTAATCTGCTCAGTAAACCGGGACTTCTGATCCAGAGACTGACGACCAAGGAGCCGACGGAGGATATGGTTGAGGTTGCGATCGCTTCGGTGGAGGCGGTTTTAGACTGGCGTGCATATCTCGAAGAACAGGCAAAGAGCGAGAAATGAGGAAAACTATGACGTGGCAGGCATTGATGAAAGAAGAGTTAGAACGCCTGAGACAGGCAGATATTCCGGAGGCGGACAGTGATATC
>OJMI01002912.1_pt1 | contig 13839 bp, 10 predicted proteins | sample 1597131 | NCBI WGS metagenome assembly OJMI01 (sample SAMEA2452116, study PRJEB22498) | human gut metagenome | reverse complement strand
GACGGCTAGGCGCAGAGGAACAGACTGTAAACGGAGAGCAGACCACAACAGCAGGACAAGCCATACAGGAAGGAACAGGTGGTCAGGCACTTGGTGACGTTTTATCAGAGCAGCAGTTTTCAAGTCTTGGCAGGTTATTGCAGAATATTCCTTCACTGGTAGAAAGTACAAAACTTTTCCCGGAAGCGATGGAGCAGGATATTTTTATCGACACGTTGGAGGATGAGAGCGTAGCACAGAATCTGATGACAGAGGACGCTGCATGGAAAGCTGCGGACGGCAAAACGGCATTGGACAAAAATCTGACCGTCTCTGATTTTCTGCGCACAGTATCACAGCTTTTATCTGAAAACAATGGAATGGCATCGCAGAGTATCCAAAAATTATTCGGAAGTGATGCATATAAAAGTCTGCTTCGGAATGTGATGGAACAGCAGTGGCTGATACAGCCGGAAGCGTTGAAACAGGAGAAAAAGATCAGCCAGCTTTACGAAAAATTAGAGCAGCAGATGAGACAGGTGGAAGATGCGCTGAAAGAGGCAGGCGTTACGAAAACCAGATTTCCGGAAACTGCGGCAGAGGTGCGCGGTAATATTGAATTTATGAATCAGCTCAATCAGGCATATACATATGTACAGGTGCCATTGAAGATGTCCGGTCAGAATGCAAACGGAGAACTTTATGTATACACGAATAAAAAGAATCTGAGAGATCCGGATGCGGAGCTGAGTGCTTTTTTACATCTGGATATGGAACATCTTGGTTCTACCGATGTCTCAGTGAAAATGCAGCATCGGAATGTCAAAACAAATTTTTATATGGCTGACGATGCGTCCTATGATCTTGTGGAAAAGTATCTGCCCATTCTGGAACAAAAGCTGAAAGACAAAGGTTATCAGTGTACCATAACGATGACAAAGGAAGAAAAGAAGGTCAGCTTTGGGGATGATTTCCTGCGGAAAGATATGCCACAGACGGGAACACTGCATCGGTATTCGTTTGATGTGAGAGCCTGACAAAACAGAGGTGGTGAGCGGATATGGCATGGGATAATGAAAAGAAAAAGGTAAAAACAGCGGTAGCAGTAGCATATGAGCCGGGAGATAAAGCACCGAAGATCCTTGCCAGCGGCAGGGGCGAAGTGGCAGAAAAGATCATCGCAAAGGCAAAAGAAAATGATGTCCCTTTCTATAAAGATAATAAGCTGGCGGAGACGCTGTCGAAATTAGAGATCGGGGATGCGATTCCACCGGAACTTTATGAAGTAGTCGCTGAGATCCTTGTGTTTGTGGATGATATGGATAAGATGAAGGCAAAATTGCAGCAGGCAGATATGTTATCATAAATGAAGTGAAATTGCAGCAGATGAATGGCATAATCAAATAGTGTGCTGCAGGAAGTGAATAGAATGAGGGACAGCAGGCACAAAAGAAGGATGCTGCTGTAGAAAAGAGGGTTTTATCAATAAGAGAAGTGTGGGAACTGCCTATGAAAAACTGGCAGGTGCGTATTTGGAACAGCAGGGGTATGAGATTTTAGAATATAATTACAGATGCCGCATGGGAGAGATCGATATCGTGGCAAGACAGGGCGGATATCTTGTGTTTGTGGAAGTGAAATACCGTGCGGACAGCACAGTGGGAAATCCATTTGAGGCGGTGACTTCTGCAAAGCAGAGAACGATTTCAAAAGTGGCTTCGTACTACTGCCTGACACATGGTTATGGAACATTTACACCGTGCAGGTTTGATGTGGCGGCAGTTTTGGGAGAGCAGATAAAAGTCATTCAGAATGCATTTGACTATCAGGGGTTCTGAGAGGGTGAAAGAATGCATTTTTATGGCTGCTTTTTCGCAGGACAAAATCAGGAGAGTTGTAAGTGATATGGAACATAAAAGCTGGAAGCGGAAAAACAATACAGGAGTGCCGGAAGAGGTGATACATCATCCTGGGGCTGGCGTGGAAGTGCCGCTTTTACATTTTCCTTTATTGGAGAAAACAGGAATTGTAAAAGAAGGTTTTACCACAAGACTTGGCGGTGTGAGTGAAGGCATTTTTTCCACTATGAATCTGAGTTTTACAAGAGGAGATGAAGAGGAGGCAGTCCGGGAAAATTACAGAAGACTTGCATCAGCGCTTGTTGTGGATTATGATAAATTTGTTTTTACAGATCAGACACATACGACAAATGTAAGAAAAGTGACGGCGGAGGATGCCGGAAATGGACTTACGAGAGAACGGGAATTTCATGATACAGATGGACTGATCACGAATGTGCCGGGCTTAGTGTTATCAACGTTCTATGCGGACTGTGTTCCATTGTATTTTGTCGATCCGGTGCACCGCGCCATCGGGTTAAGCCATTCCGGCTGGCGTGGAACAGTAAACCGCATGGGAAAAGCGACTATCGAGGCGATGCGGAGGGAATATGGAAGCAGACCGGAGGAACTGTGCTGTGCGATCGGACCTTCCATCTGTCAGGATTGCTACGAGGTGAGCGGGGATGTTGCGATGGAGTTTGAGCGGGCATTTGCAGGACATGGGCATGAGATCCTTATTGCAAAAGAAAATGGAAAATATCAGCTCGACCTCTGGAAAGCAAACGAAATTGTACTGCTTGATGCAGGTGTCCTGCCGGAACATATAGAGATCACGGACATTTGCACGTGCTGCAATCCTGACTTACTTTTTTCCCACCGCGCAAGCCACGGTAAGCGCGGAAACCTCGGGGCATTTTTATGTTTAAAATAAGATAACTGCGAAACTCATGAGAATGTAAATTGAATTGTGAGAAATTGACAAAAGCTTGAGAAAACACTGGGGAGCGGTCGGTTCTTAGAAGGCAGGTGCGATGTCAATCGTGACTGGCTTCTTAGTACCGTTACCAGCGACACGTAGCGAGAGCGTGTTTTCGAAAATTTTGTTAATTTTGAACAATTAAAAGAAGAGTAGGATGAGTTTCGCAATTGCCTGAAAAGTGTAATGGGAAAAGGAGGATATTATGGATATCAGATTTGAGAAAAGACCGGTATTAAAGGAGAAACCAGACCAGAAGAATCTTGGTTTTGGTAAGTATATGACAGATTACATGTTTGTCATGGATTGGACAAAAGAAGACGGATGGAAAGATGCAAGAATCGTTCCGGAAGGACCTATCACAATGGATCCTGCATGTGTGACACTTCACTATGCACAGGAAACATTTGAAGGTATGAAAGCATACCGTACAGCAGAAGGAAAAATCCAGCTGTTCCGTCCAGAGATGAACGCAAAGAGAATGATCAATTCCAACGCAAGACTTTGCATGCCGGAATTCCCGGTTGATATGTTTGTCGAAGCAGTGGAAGCACTTGTAAAAGTAGAAGCTGACTGGGTTCCATCTGAACCAAACACTTCCCTTTATATCAGACCATTTATGTTTGCAACAGAAGCAGCACTCGGCGTACATATGGCAAACGCATACAAGTTTATGATTATCTGCTGTCCGGTAGGTGCTTACTATGCAGCAGGTCTTAATCCGGTTAAGATTCTGGTTGAGGATGAACTTGTCCGTGCTGTAAAAGGTGGTACAGGCTTTACAAAATGTGGTGGTAACTACGCAGGTTCTATTTTAGGACAGGTGAAAGCAGAGAAGCTTGGCTATGCACAGGTTCTCTGGTTAGATGGTGAGCATCGTAAATATGTAGAGGAAGTTGGAACCATGAACATCATGTTCAAAATTGCCGGTGAAATCTACACAGCACCAATCGAAGGAACCGTTCTTCCGGGTGTTACAAGAGATTCCATGATCCATCTGCTTCGTGACTGGGGTTACAAAGTAAATGAGACAAGACTTTCCGTAGATGATCTGATGAAAGCCGGACATGACGGTACATTGGAAGAGGTATTTGGTACAGGTACAGCAGCCGTTATCTCACCAGTTGGAGAACTCCGTTACAAAGATGATGTTGTGACAGTCAACAACTTTGAGATTGGAGAACTGACACAGAAATTATATGATACCTTAACCGGCATCCAGTGGGGAAGAATCCCGGATAAATATGGCTGGACAGTAGAAGTAAAATAACTTCTGGACATTTTTCGCATATCATAGTATAGTAATCATGTTATAGATGCCTTCATAGATGTAGCAGCATTTATGAAGGCATTTACAATATATATAGCACATTGATAATCGAATAAGGTTTATATTTTCAGATATGCGATCCTGTCTGTGACTGATTGCAGACATTTAGGTTTCTCTTCTAGCGCCATGTACCTGTGAGGACGACCATACACAGGTTAACGAGGAAAAGGGTTATCGAAAATTCGGCGGACGCCCTTTCGTACCTCCCAGTGCGAGATATGCCGGCAAATATGCAGGTGACTGCAAAACAAATACGGTATAATGGGACAATTGGATTTGAATATGATTTAAATTTTAAATAGAAAAGAAGAGGAAATTTAATATGTGTGGAATTATAGGTTATACAGGCAGTGAAAACGTAAAAGATGTTTTGTTAGATGCGTTGGAATTATTAGAGTATCGTGGATATGACAGTGCGGGTATTGCAGTGAAAGACGAAACTTCCCATGTGACAAATGTTTATAAATGTGCCGGAAGAGTAAGTGATTTAAGAGCAATTTGTGATTCGAAGAAGATTTTGTCTGCCTGCGGTATCGGACATACAAGATGGGCAACTCACGGTGGAGTTACAGACCAGAATGCGCATCCGCATCAGCAGGGAAAAGTGACTCTGGTTCATAACGGGATCATCGAAAACTATCGTGAGCTGATCGCTGATTACGATTTGCAGGAAATCCTTCATTCTGAAACAGATAGTGAAGTTGCGGCTGCATTATTAAATCATTATTACAAGGGAGATCCAAAGGAAGCGATCAAAAAAACAGTGAGCAAATTAAAGGGTACCTTTGCGCTTGTGATCCTGTTTGAAGATCAGCCGGATGTGATCTACTCGATCCGGAATGTCAGCCCGATCGTTGCAACCATATGCAAAGAGGGAGCAATGCTTGCATCTGATCTGACTGCACTCTGCCGTTTTACAAATGAATACTTTGTTGTACCGGAATATCACATTTTAGAGTTGCACAAAGATCATGTGGTACTTACGGATTTAAATGATAATGTGGTAGAACCGGAATTTTTGTCCGTTGACTGGGAGTTGAACAGCGCGGGAAAGAATGGTTATCCATTTTATATGGAAAAAGAGATTATGGAGCAGCCGGAAGCAATCAAGAATACGATCAAAGACCGTATTGTGAACGGTCTGCCTGATTTTACCGCGGATGGTGTGCCGGATTCTCTTTTTACAGACTGTGACAGAATTTGTGTGGTAGCATGCGGAACAGCCATGCATGCGGGACTTGTGGCACAGGCTCTTGTAAAATCTATCGTTCATGTGCAGATGGACGTAGAACTTGCATCAGAGTTTATGTATTCCGATCCGGTCATTGATGAGAAAACATTGGTGATCGCAGTATCACAGTCCGGTGAGACAATTGATACCTTGGAAGCATTAAAATATGCGAAGAGACAGGGCGCAAAATGTTTATCCGTTATCAACGTAAAAGGTTCTTCCATTGCAAGAGAAAGTGATTATGTGTTATACACCGCAGCAGGACCTGAAATTGCAGTGGCAAGTACAAAAGCTTACACAACACAGCTTTCCGTATTTTATCTTGTGGTTGCAAAAATGGCATTATTGCGAGGTGTCTACACAGAGGAGCAGACAAAGAGCTTTATCGCAGAATTAGAGCGTGTTCCGGAAGTGATGCAGAAAGTATTGGAGAAAAGACGTGACATCCATGTGATCGCAAAGAAGATTCTGGAAGCAAAGGATCTGTTTATGATCGGACGTGGACTGGATTACTCTATTTTACTGGAAGGATCATTGAAACTGAAAGAGGTTTCTTATATTCACTCTGAGGCTTATGCCTCCGGCGAATTAAAACACGGACCAATTGCACTGATCACGACTAACACACCGGTTGTTGCAACGGTAACACAGGAAAAACTCATGTCAAAAGAGCTTTCCAATATTAAGGAAGTAAAATCCAGAGGTGCAGATATTGTATTATTTATCAAAGAGGCACTTTCCGGTGATCTTGATACCGAATATCAGGTGATCAAGCTTCCGGATATGCAGGATGAATTTATGGTTTTACCTGCATCGGTTGCATTACAGCTTTTAGCATATTACGTGTCATCCGATAAGGGATTTGATGTTGATAAGCCAAGAAATCTGGCGAAGGTAGTTACGGTAGAGTAAGAATTAAGTTTTGGGGGATTTGGATAAAGAACGGAAATAAAAATTGAGAAGTTGGGAAATCGAATGTTTTGCACAGGAAGCAGAACAGGATCGCATGTCTGAGCATATAATATAAGGAAATATAGGAAGAGGTTGTTCATGCCAGATATCAAATATGCCCAGACAGAGGCTGTAGATAAAGGAAGCCTCAAGGTAGAAGTACTTGCGAACCGGACCAGACGACCGATCGAGGGAGCGAAAATCACGATTTCCTATTCGGGCAAGCCGGATTCCACGGTGGAGGAGGTAAGCGCAGATGATTCAGGAATGTCGGAGAAACTTACGCTTGATGCGCCTCCGCTTGAATACTCGATGGAACCCTCCGAAAATCAGCCATTTGCCCAATATACGGTCAAAGTTACCGCACCGGGATATCGTCCCGTCAGTATTTCGGGTGTTCAGGTTTTTTCAGAGCAGCTCGCATTGCAACAGGTGCGAATGGCGGAAGAAAATGAGGAAGAAAATCAAATAGATTCCATTGTGATTCCGGTCAATACGTTGTTTGGCAATTTCCCGGCAAAAATAGCAGAGTCCGAGATCAAGCCTGTCTCCGACTCAGGGGAGATCGTGCTGAGTAAAGTGGTGATCCCGGAATTTGTCGTTGTTCATGACGGACCGCCATCGGATCCCAATGCGGCAAATTATTATGTCCGTTACCGGGATTACATCAAAAATGTGGCATCCAGCGAGATATACAGCACGTGGCCGGACAGCACGCTGCGTGCCAATATCCTTGCGATCATGTCCTTTACGTTAAACAGGGTTTACACGGAATGGTACCGGAACAAAGGCTATAACTTCACCATCACAACATCCACTGCTTATGACCAGAAATTTGTATATGGAAGAAATATTTTCCAGAGTATCTCGGATGTGGTAGAGGAAATGTTCCAGAATTATCTTTCCAGACCGAATGTGAGACAGCCAATCCTGACGCAGTATTGTGACGGACAGCGCGTGACGTGCAGCAACTGGCTGAGCCAGTGGGGAAGCAAATATCTTGGGGATCAGAACTACGAAACGATAGAAATTCTCCGTTATTATTATGGTGATAATATGTTTATCAATACAGCGGAGGAGATTTCCGGTATCCCTGCATCCTGGCCGCGGTATAATCTGGAAGTGGGCGCTGCCGGAGATAAGGTCCGGCAGATCCAGGAACAGTTAGCGAGAATCTCGCAGGCTTATCCGGCAATCCCGACGATCACACCGGATGGGATTTACGGAGAGGCAACGAAGGCAGCAGTAGAAAAATTCCAGTCTATTTTTGGCTTGCCTGTGACGGGAGTGGTAGATTACCGCACCTGGTATAAAATATCGGAGATCTATGTTGCGGTGACAAGGATTGCAGAACTGGTATAAAATGTGGAGTAAATGTGCCGGGGGATTGGTATTTTTCAGTTCCCCGGCACAAAAACGTTTCAGGAACAGATCGCAGACTAGGATTTGAGTAGAAAATGTGTTAAACTAAAAGTTAGTTTAGATTGCAGTAAAGCAGGGATAAAAAGTATGAACAACTATAAAATCACAATCCAGTATGATGGGACAAGATACAAGGGCTGGCAGGGGCAGAACAGCACCGGGCTGACCATTCAGGGAAAAATAGAAGCAGTGCTGGGACAGATGGCAGGACACGCGGTGGAAGTCATCGGTTCGGGGAGAACGGATGCGGGCGTGCATGCCAAAGGCCAGGTGGCAAATTTTCATATTGAGGAGCATTTTACGGAGGGAAAGATCCTGTCCTATCTGAATCATTATCTGCCGGATGACATTGCCGTTATTGCGGTTGAGCAGGTGGACGAGCGTTTTCACAGCCGTTACGCCGCAAAGAAAAAGACCTACCGCTATCACATCCATATGGGAGAGATCTCGGATGTTTTCGAGCGGAAATATGAGTACCAGTATGAGAAAACACTCGATGTGGAACGCATGAAAGAAGCTGCTTCCTATCTGATCGGAACACATGATTTTACTTCATTTTGCGGAAATAAGAAAATGAAAAAAACGGCAGTCCGCACAATTTATGAGATCAATTTTACGAAGAAAGGGAATGATCTCTGGATCGATTACCGGGGGAATGGATTTTTGCAAAATATGGTGCGGATCCTGACGGGTACGCTGATCGAGGTCGGGGATGGCAGGAGAGCGCCGGAGGAGCTGCCGCAGATCTTAGAGAGCAAAAACCGGGAGAACGCAGGCTATACAGCACCGGCATGTGGACTGATGCTGATGGAAGTGCATTATTAAAAGATAAATTCATAAGAAAAAACAGGCAGCAGGTGTTACATGGAAAAATGGTTTGTAATCAACAAAGGGGCTGATTTTGAAAAGCTTGGAAAAGAGTTCGGGATCAGCCCTGTCACAGCGCGTCTTATCCGAAACCGTGAGGTGATCGGGGAGGCGGCATTTGAAAGATATCTCTATGGAAGTTTAAAGGATTTATACGATCCACATTTATTGAAAGATGCAGATCGTTTGACAGATATTTTAAAAGTTAAAATAGAAGAGCAAAAGCCGATCCGTATTATCGGCGACTATGATATAGATGGAGTTATGTCAACCTATATTTTATACCGGGGAATTAAACACTGTGGTGGAAATGTTTCCACGCAGATTCCGGACCGTATGAAGGATGGCTATGGAATCAATGAGAATCTGATCGATCAGGCAAAAAGAGACGGAATGGATACCATTCTTACGTGCGATAACGGAATTGCTGCAATCTCAGAGATTGCGCATGCCAAAGAACTTGGGATGACCGTGTTAGTGACCGATCACCACGAGATTCCCTATACAGAGGAGAACGGGGAAAAGCAGTTCCTTCGCAGCAACGCAGATGCAATCGTGAATCCAAAGCAGCAGGAATGTGCGTATCCTTTTAAAGAGTTATGTGGAGCAGCAGTCGCATGGAAAGTGCTGCAGGTATTGTATGAAAAAATGGGTTTTGCCCTGGAAGAAACCTATGAATTTCTGGAAAATGTCGCATTTGCAACCGTTGGCGATGTCATGGATCTGACAGACGAAAACCGCATTTTGGTGAAAGAGGGATTAAACCGCATTCACCGCACAAAAAATCCGGGGATGCGCGCCCTGATCTTTCAGAATCATTTAGAACCGGAGCAGATCAATGCATATCATTTTGGTTTTGTGTTGGGACCGTGCATCAATGCGAGTGGCAGACTTGATACAGCAAAACTGTCTCTGTCTCTTTTTTTACAGGGAGAGGAAGAGGCAGCAAAAACGGCAAGGGAGCTTGTGGAGTTAAACCAGCAGCGCAAAGATATGACAGCAGATGGCGTCGAGGAGGCAAAACGTGTGGTGGAGGAACATTACATGTCGGATAAAGTGCTTGTCATTTATCTGCCACAGGTGCACGAAAGTCTTGCAGGAATCATTGCAGGGCGTATCCGGGAGGCTTATCATAAGCCGGTATTTGTGCTGACGAAGGCGGAGGAGGGCGTGAAGGGCTCCGGGCGTTCCATCGAGGAGTACTCCATGTATGAGGAACTATGTAAGTGCAGGGAACTTCTGGAAAAATTCGGCGGACATCCGATGGCGGCAGGATTATCTCTTCCGGAAGAAAACGTGGATAAGTTCCGTGAAAAAATCAATGCCTGTGCAAATCTCACGGAGGATGACCTGATTCCGAAAATCAAAATTGATATTCCGATGCCAGCAGCGTATGCGGATGCCGGTCTTATCCGGGAATTTGCAGTGTTAGAGCCTTTTGGAAAAGCCAATATCAAGCCACAGTTTGCCGACAAAAACCTGAGTATCACAAAGGCTTTTGTGGTCGGAAAAAATCAGAATGTGTTGCGGCTGAATCTCCTGACAGCCGCGGGAGAGGCGGTATCGGCAGTCTATTTTGGTGATATTGAGGCGTTCAAAGCATATTATGCAGAAAAGTATGGAAGTGCGGAAGTGGAAAAAGCTTTTCGCGGTCAGATAAACAAATTGAGGATAATGATTGTGTACTATCCGGAGATTAACGAGTATAATGGAGTGGAAAGCGTACAGGTTATCATTCGAAATTATCAATAAAAGCTGGAGGATGGCATATGTTTGGTGGAAAAAAAGCAAAAGAACTGGAAGAGGAACTTCTGGCATTACAGGAAAAACAGAACCGTCTGCAGGAGCAGATTTCTAATATTGCAAAAGCAAAAGACAGCGCAGAAGAGACATTGGTACAGATGACGATCTCAAAAACGGAACTGGATGAGACAATCACGGCGGTTTCAGAGGAATTGGAACTGTTAAAGGAGTGTTCAGAGGCGAATTCAGGACAGACCGTACTGTTGAAACAGCAGCTTGCAAAAAAGAATGAACAGAATATCAGATTGCAGCAGGAAAAAGAAGCACTCTGCCAGCAAATGGAGGGTGAGCACGAGAAAATTGCAAAAGTTGTAGAGAAGAACAAGTACGTCACCACACCCATGAAGGAGATAGAATCGTTCTATGAGGCATATTGTCAGGAGAGAGAGTCTGTTGAAGAGGCGTTACAGAAACTGGCAGATATTTCACAGAATATGGGAGTTCTGGCACTCGGCGCAGCAATCGAGGCAGGACGCATGGGAGAAGACGGAAGAAAATTTGTGACAGCGGCAGAGGAAGTGCGTGTGAACGCAGAGCAGTATACTTCGGCGGTTGCGGATGTGCTTGCGAGGATCAGTGGTTTTGAGGAAACTGCCACAGAGGCGGAAAAACAGATTCATGCGTTAAATGATCTCTTAAAAGAAAATAACGGTTCTCTGGTGAAACTTCTGGAAGACAGGGACAAAGAGGCAGTGGAAACGGATCATGAAAATGTGGAAGAAGAAACAAATATTGAAGAAATATTAGAAAGTCTCTGTCAGGGTGAAAATGAATTTTTCGAAGTGCAGAGCAGAGTGTTATCCAAAGCGGAAACACTGCGCCAGGAGTGGAAAGAGCACAAAGAATGTGCGGATGAATTAGAACGCAATGTGGAGGAAGTCCATCGTTTCGTCCAGACAGAATAAAGAAGCCACAGGTTTTAAAATATATCTAATATATAATCATGAAAAAGAGAGGGGAAAAGTATGACAAAAGGGGAGAAGTTTACATTTTTATCTGCGGATGGCAAAACAACCATCCATGCAGTCAAATGGATTCCGGAAGATGGAAAGTATGAGGCAATTTTACAGATCACACATGGCATGATAGAGTTTGTAGAGCGCTACAGACCATTTGCTGAATTCTTGACAGAGAATGGCTTTATGGTGGTGGGACATGACCATTTAGGACATGGGGATTCCGTAGCATCCAAAGATGACTGGGGATATTTTGCAGAAAATCCGAGTGACACGGTGATCGCAGACATGCATGCACTGCGTACGATGATCCAGAAAGAAAATCCGGGTGTTCCTTATTTTATGATGGGACACAGTATGGGATCTTATATGCTTCGGAAATACCTCACCATTCACAATGATGATTTGAGAGGGGCAATCATTATGGGAACCGGTTGTGTGCCGGACAATACGACCAAACTTGGAATCAACGTGTGCAAATTCCTGGCAAAAATTTTTGGCTGGCATCACAGAAGCAAACTGGTAGAATCGCTGTCGTTTGGCGGACCATATAAGAAATATGATCTTTCTGGAAAAACACTTTCAAACAGCTGGCTTACAAAAGATGAGGATATTGTAAAATTTTATTATAGCGAACCACGGTGTACGTTCAAATTTACATTAAACGGCTATCTGGGGCTGATGGAAGCAGTTCTCTACGATAATCAGTTGGAAAATGTGAAGAAAGTACCAAACAAGCTTCCAATTTTTATTGTATCCGGTCAGGATGATCCGGTGGGAGATAACGGTGTCGGCGTGAAAAAAGTGTATGATCTCTTCAAAGAGGCAGGTTCTCTGGACATTACATATAAGCTTTACGAAAATGACAGACATGAAATTTTAAATGAGACAGACCGCGATAAAGTGTATGCAGATCTTCTTGCATGGATGAGAGTGCGGATCGATACGTAAATAAAAAGAGAGGGAAAAAAAGTGAAGAGAAAGAGAATGACAAAGAGAATTGCAGCAATTATTTTAGCTGCAGTGATGATGATACCAACACATGTGACATCATTTGCAGCAGATGCTTCTGTGCAGAACACCGCAGGGCAGGAGGCAGGCAATGCCACATCCGGTGATTCCCAGACAACACAGTCGGAGAATCAGGCGGCAACGCAGAATGACAGCAGCACAACAGGTACAGATACCAATGCTGGTTCAACCGGAACTACAACTACACAAAACAGCTCTGCTTCAGATACGAAGAACAGCACAACAAATAATTCTGCTTCGGATGCACAGAGCAGCACAACAAATAATTCTGCTTCAGATGCACAGAACAGCACAACAAATAATTCTGCTTCAGATGCACAGAACAGCACGACAAATAATTCTGCTTCAGATGCACAGAGCAGTACAACAACAAATTCCGACAGCACAAATACTTCCACCAGTGGCACAACCGATAATATCACAGGCGGGGTAACGGTAGAGGATGATAAAAAATCCACAGAAAATGTGACTGGAGATGTCATTGTGGATGAGAATAACGATAAAGTTGAGATTAAGAAAGATGATAAACCTTATCTGGCACTCGGCGCAGATCTGTCTGATGACCAGAAAAATATCGTATTATCCCTTATGGGAATCGATCCTGCCAATCTTGCAAATTATAACGTCACTTACGTTACAAATGCGCAGGAGCATCAGTATCTGGATTCCTATGTGGATTCTTCCAAAATTGGAAGCAAGTCATGGTCTTCTGTCGTGATCGTAAAACGTAAAAAAGGAAATGGATTAAACATTTCTACGAACAATATCACATACTGTACCGTTGGTATGTACAAAAATGCGCTGACAACTGCTGGAATTACAGATGCAGATATCATCGTTGCAGGTCCAAAGCCAATCTCCGGAACCGCTGCACTGGTTGGAATCTTTGAGGCATATGAGGCAATGACCGGGGAAGCAGTACAGGATAACGTTGTAGATGCAGCGTTAAATGAACTTGTTGTCACCGGAGAACTGGAAGCTTCCATTCAGGGTCTGACCGATCAGGAAGTGGAGGAGTTTATTGCTTACATCAAGTCACTGATCGCAGAAAAAGGACTGACTGACGAGAAGAGTATCAACGAAGCAATTGATGAAGCCTGTGATAAATATGGCGTCACTTTATCTGATGATGAGAGACAGAAAATCGTTGATCTTCTTTTGAAAATTACTTCTCTTGGAATTGATTTAAGTGGACTGGTGGATTACGCAGCCTCTCTCTACAATTCCTTTAAAAATGGAGGAAGCTCTTCCGGAATCATTGCATCTATTGGTAATTTCTTTGGAAATATCTTTAGTGCGATTGGGGAGTTCTTCAAAAATCTGTTTAAATAACCGGAGTTTTAACGTATGAACTGCCGCTTGTGGGTGGTGTTACGGATTTTCACAGGTTATGTTAATTGCATGCCAACAAAGTGTATAGAAATATAAAAAATAGAACTGTTTGTTTTCAG
>OJMI01002911.1_pt1 | contig 13841 bp, 13 predicted proteins | sample 1597131 | NCBI WGS metagenome assembly OJMI01 (sample SAMEA2452116, study PRJEB22498) | human gut metagenome | reverse complement strand
TAAGCTGAAGTGGCTCTCTTCGTGGATTTAGTGGCTCTGAGCAATGGATTGCATGACTCTGTCCAAATGGATTGGGTGGCTTTGCCACCATGAAACTTTCAACATCACACATTATTAAGAAAAAAAGTGATAGCAAAAAGCATCACTTTAGTTCAATTTATTGATAATCCGATTCTTCGTACGTATCCTCTTGATAATATTGATCATCTGGATTGTAGTAATCTGTATCCTCATTACTTTGATCATAATCATAGTTATAATCTTCTTCATCTTCACTTGAAGTATTACCAGATGAATTAAGAATTCCCATGTTCTCTAATTCTTCTGTATTACCGACCGCATTATCTTCACTAGCTGTCTGCGAATAACCTGATAGATCTTCTACTGTAGTAGAACTCTTTCCGTTTAATACTGCCTTGATTTTCTTTCTAGCAACCTCGTTCATAATGTCATTTTGTTGAACAACTGAAGCATAAGATTGGGATTGATAACAGAATTGATAATCCGGTTCTGCAACAATCGCATATGATTCAATCTTCCAATCCGGCATATTGTTTAATTCATACTTAACAAAGTTACTGATTTCATCACCAGACAAGTTTGTATCAAATGCCACTGCTAAAGCGTCCATAAACTTACCGTAGTTAGTAATCATCTTAGGTGAAACTATACGTTTGAAAATAGCTTTAAATACTTTTTGTTGGTTACGCACACGCTGGTTATCCCCATCCAAATAGGCATGTCTTTCACGAGCAAAAGCTAAGGCTGTCTCACCATCCACATGATGTTTACCAACGCTTAAACCAGGCTGACTATTTACATAGAAAATATCTACTTCTTCACCCTTTTTAATATCCAAATCAATTCCATCTAAAGCATCTACTAAGTTAACAACACTTGAAAAGTTGATTCGAACATTATAATTAATTTTAATACCCAAAGCCTTTTCGATAGTTTTTTCCGTACTCTTAATACCCATTAAACCAGAATGCGTTAATTTATCATAACTACCCTCTGGACAAGCTAATTCAGGATCATCTTCCGGACAAACAAGTTCAACATAATAATCACGAGGAATACTTGTCATCAAAATGGTTCCAGTTTTAGGATTTACAGTAAGTAATAAGTTGGCATCACTTCTCGTATTTGAATCTTGTAAAGTACCATAAGAATCATTACCACTGACTAAGACTGTAAATGCATCCTTTGAAATATCATTAACAGGGTCACTTGGATTATCATTCTTTTCTACCTTTGTATAATGCACATTTTGATGAACTACTCGAGAATCCGTTTGAAAATTAAAATATCCATCAGCTTCATGAAGAATATCACGATACTTTTCATTTAAACAAATCGCATCAATTTTATTATCATATAAAGCAGCCATCATATCCAATAAAGCATCATAATCTTTTGTTTTATACTTAATATTGTCAGAATCCAAATCCTTTAACATACGTTTTGTCGCTACTTTATCCATATCTAAAATAGTACCAATTGTCTTACCCTTTAAATCTTTTTCTTTTTTAATTGAAGAACTTTTTAATACAACAATTGACGTCATTGTTGCCTTACTATCCGCAAGACTAGTAACTACATCAAACGTATTATCTGTTTTATAAATGAAATAGTTACCATAAGCTAGACCCACACACATGCAAAGTGCAACGAACCCTGCTAATATTCTTGGCAAAAACTTTTTAGCTTTAAAGTGTAATATTAATAAAATAATCAAACATAAAATAATCATTACCAAAGAAACTAATACTATTAATTTCGCAGGTAATAAATTTAATTTTATAATTTGAAAAATCAATAAAGCCAAACTAACAATCATGAATATAGTCATGAACTTGCTGATTGGTCGTTTATTTTTCTTCTTTTTTCTTTTACCATTACCATTCACATTCTGTGAAAGTTTAACATCCTTTTTAGGCATAATAATAATCTCCTATAAACTCTTATATAGCTCACAATTTCATATTATATAATAAATCCCTTACAATTGGCAAATCTGCATATAAAATGGCGGTTGTTATAACCACCATAATCACTACATAAATCTTTCACAACGAAACGCAAAACCTTTAAATCCACTCTCTTTAGCCTGATATAAATTTTTCTCATAACTTAATAAATTAGCTTTGTACTTATACTCTAATGACTTAGAAGAATAATTGTTTAATACATCAAAGAATAATAAGAATAGACCTGCTAATACCAATACACATGATGAAAGAATAAACCAAATAACAGGTATAATCAAATAAATAACACTTAATATAACCACTCCAATCAAACAACTAAACACAGCTATCATAAATGCAACATGACATCTATGATACTTTTTACTCAATTCCTCAAAGTGGCGAATATTTGTATTCACTCTATTTTGTATATAATCAGAAGTTTCCATTATAACAACACCTCACAATTAGATTATATACCTATAATGTAAAAAAGAGTAAGGGATTATTCCTTACTCTACATCATCTGCTGATTTTCCTTGCATTACTGCATTAATTTTGTTTGAAGCTTTAGTAACAGTACTTTCATCTGGAACCATTACATAAGCAGCATTTCCAAGTTCTGCACACATTTGTGTATCTCCAGTACCATCAACCATAGATTGCTCAATTTTCCATTTTGGATTTTTATTCAATTGATATTTAATTAAACTAGTAATTTCATCATTTGACATTGTTGTTGAGAAAGTATTTGCCATACTATCCATAATTGAAGCATAGTTAGTCACTATAGCAGGGCTAGTTACTTTATTTACAATTCCCATAAGAACTTGTTGTTGGTTCTTCGTACGCTGACGATCCCCTTCACTATATGCATAACGCTCACGAGCATATCCTAATGCTTGTTCACCATTTAAGTGGTTCACACCTGCATGTACACTTAATCCTGGAGCATGTAAGAAATTACTGCATTCATAACCTGGTTCAACATTTACATCAATACCACCAACGGCATCAACAATATCAGTCACTGTATCAAAGCCAACTTTGAATGTATAGTTAATTTCAATACCCAATAATTGTTCCACTGTACGTTTTGTTGTATTCGTACCATGAATACCTGTATGCGTAATTTTGTCTAATGCTCCTTGTTGACATCCATCACCTGCATCACAAGCTGTTGTAACATAATAGTCACGTGGAATTGAAGTTAATAAGATAGTACCAGTTTTAGGATTTACGGTAGCTACCATGATTACATCACTACGACCATTTTCATCAAATCCACCACGAGTATCTGATCCAGAAATTAATACATTAAACGGTGTATTTGTAATATTACTTACCGCATTGGCTTTATCCGTATTTTCTACTTCATAACTAGTTTGATAAACAACACGAGTGTTCTTATCAAATTCAGCATATTCTTCGATATCTGTAATTTGATCACGGCTTGATTCATTGATAATAATTGAGTCTACATCTCCATTATAGAAAGCAGCTAACATATCCGTCATACTTTCATATGGTGTTTGGTTCATTTCAATACCAGATTTACTTAAATCCTTTAATACTTTTTTCGATCCCACTGTTCCAATATTTTGTAGTACACCGATACTATGTCCAGCTAAATCATTCTTCTTTTTCAAATCACTGGATTTCTTAACAACTACACTTACAGTCGTTTTTGCATTGGAAGATACAGTCGTCATATTTGATAATAAATTACCAGTTTTTGATATATAGTATCCACCCATGCATGATCCTAATGCAATAGCTATTGTAAAGATAATACAAATAATTTTAGACACAGCACCCTTTGTGGCAAAACACAATAATAAGATGAAAATTAAATCTAAAAGCACAAATACAACTGTTACTAAAAATAATAATTTTGTTGGTAAAACATTTAATTTTACTAAATTAAACAACAAATACATTGTTGCAGCAACTAATAAAATAGAAAAGATGACTCCAAATACCTTTCCTACCCTATTTGGTTTCTTTTTATTTTTTCGCATATTAAACTCTCCTTAGACCCAATTATCATACTACAAAAAAAAAGGATAGGCAAACCTATCCCAATTATATTACTTTACATCATCCGCTGATTTTCCAGCTAAAACTGCATTGATTTTATCTTTTGCCATCTTAACAGTACTTTGATCTGGAACCATGACACTAGCTGCATCACCAAGTTCAGCACACATTAATGTATCACCTGTACCATCGACCATATATTGTTCCATCTTCCATTTTGGATTGTTGTTGATTTGATATTTAATCAAATCTGAAATCTCACTACTAGACATTGTAGTTGAGAATGTATTAGACATTGCATCCATTATAGATGAATAGTTTTGAACAATTGAAGGACTTGTAATTTTATCAACAATTCCCATCAAAACTAACTGTTGATTCTTTGTACGCTGACGATCTCCTTCCGTGTATGCATAACGTTCACGTGCAAACGCAAGAGCTTGTTCTCCATTTAAATGATTTACCCCTTCATGAACACTAAATCCAGACAACGCATTAAAGTTATTAACTGCATAGCCCGGTGCTACAGTTACATCGACTCCACCAACAGCATCAACCAACTCAGTAACTGCATCAAATCCCACTTTAAATGTATAATTGATTTCAATCCCTAACAATTGTTCTACTGTACGTTTTGTAGTGTTTGTACCATGAATACCCGTATGTGTAATTTTGTCTAATGCCCCTTGCATACAACCATCTGCCGCATCACAAGCGGTAGTTACATAAAAGTCACGAGGTACAGAAGTCAATAATATCGTGCTTGTCTTAGGATTGATAGTAGCTACCATAATCACATCACTACGACCGTTTTCATCAAATCCACCACGCGTATCGGATCCTGAAATTAATACATTGAATGGTTTTGATGTAATATCACTTACCGCTTTTGCCTTGTCTGTATTTTCTACTTTGTAAGAAGTTTGATAAACAACTCTTGTATTATTATCAAAATCCCCATAGCTTTCCATGTCTAAGATTTGACTACGACTCGATTCATTAATAATAATTGAATCCACTTCTCCATTATAGAAAGCTTCTAACATAGCACTTAAACTATCATATTCACTTTGATTCATTACAATACCATCTTTACTTAATTCTGTTAAAGCTTTAGATGATCCTTGAGTACCAATCGTACGCAATGTACCAACTGATAAACCATTTAATTGTGACTTATTCTTTATATCACTTGATTGTTTAACTACTACACTAACTATATTTTTTGCATGTTTCGTTACATTCGTAATGTTTGTCAATAAGTTTCCTGTTTTCGAAATATAATAACCACCCAGACAAGAACCAAATATAAGTACTAAAGTAATAACAACACAAATTATTTTTGAAACAATGGCTCTTGTATAATAACACAACAATAACGCAAATATTGCATCTAACAATACAAATATAATAGTAATTAAAAATAATAATTTAGTTGGTAAAACATTAATTTTAATCAATTGATATAAAAGATAAAATGATGCTACAACTAACAGAATAGATAATACAATTCCAATTCCTCTTAAAACTTTATTTTGTTCTTTCATGTCTATACTGCCCCTCTTCCATAAAGAACTTGCTTAACTGTTTTAAATAATAATGTTACATCCAACCAGAATGACCAGTTGCGATAATAATATTCATCTAAAACCAAGCGGTGGTCAAAGTCCACATCACTACGACCATGACTTTGCCACATACCTGTAATACCAGGCTTACAGGTGACAACATCATCATAATATTGTCCCATATCTTCTTTTTCACGTGGCAAGTAAGGTCGAGGACCTATCAAAGACATTTGACCAAGTAATACGTTAATGAATTGTGGAAATTCATCCAAACTCTTTTCACGCAAGAATTTTCCTGCACTTGTAATACGAGGATCATTTGCCAATTTTTTATTCACAGTATATTCCTCGCGAATTGCAGGATCCTTTTCCATCAACTCTTCAAGAATCTTATCCGCCCCAAGCACCATAGTTCGATACTTATACATCTTAAATTCTTTACCATCCTTACCAATACGATTCTGCGTAAAGAAAATAGGCCCCTTATCTCCTTCTTTACGATTTTTGACAAAGACAAAGACAGTTAATGGAATTAAAATTAAGATTCCGCATAGTCCAGCACAAATATCCATCAAACGTTTTAAGACATAAGAACCAACCTGGTTAACACCACGAGAATTTGAAATCATTAAAATTCCATCAAAATCTTCAACCTTAGTATCAAACGTAACCAAGCCATTCACTTGAGGTAAATACTTAATCACATTTACTTTTTTCTTAAATAATTCAAATAATGAATTCAAATTTTTCTTTTTCAATTCAGGTATCGCAATTAATACCGTATCAATATTATGTGATTTGATAAATGAATCCACATCTTCAATTCCTATTGTTCTATTCTCAGAAACAATTTGTTCCTGATGAATACCATATGATTTACAATTCACAAATCCCTGTACATCCAACAACGAGTAACTATTTCCTCTACATACAAAGGCAAGTTGAGCAGCTGTATGGCCAACACCAACAATTAAAGTATTATGTTTATATTTCTTTCTAAACCATTTATGAGTATATCTGGAATTAAATCCTGCAAAAACAAACAAAAAGATTGTTAAAAAAACAAAACCATATAGTTTACGAAATGTCCAAGAATAAAATGGAAACACCAAAAAACTCGCAAAGAAAAAACCAACATGACTTAATACTAATAATCGTATTTCATCATACATTAACAATACTTTTCCTTGATAACGACCAATTAAAATCTGCATCAAAAAATATAGTGCACATAACTTAATAGCTATTTCATCATCAAATCGTGCTATATTCATGGCCTGCAAGAACTGTATTAATATCCAGAAAAATACAAATTCAATAAATATTTTTAATCTTCCTATTTTTGACATATAGAATTCTCCTCACAATTTACATATAGACTATTGTACTAAAAAAAAAAGAAAAGAACAACATCCGTCCTTTTCAGTCAAAAACAGGTACATCTAACCTTGAATAGAAGATAATACAGTGAATGTAGCTGCATCAACCATACAAGTATTTTTGATATCCTGGAATGTAAATGTAACTGTATATTGTTGTGTTGCTTCATCTAAAGTACAACCAATATCTGCTACATCCTCTTGTCCTAATCCTGCATTCGCAAGAGCTGCATCAATAGCTGCTTGTTGATTTTCATCAAAAGAAGTTGATTCTTTTTTTTCTTCTTTCTTTGTTTCAGTTTCCGTTTCTACCTTCTTCTCTTCTACGGGTTCAGTCGTAGAAACATCTTCACTATTGCTTCTTTTATAATTTCTTTCTTGTATAATGCCATCTTTGCCAATCTTATACTCATAAGAACCAGTAGCTGTATCAAAGCTAACAGTATAATATTTCTTTTCTTCTTGAATCGATACATTTGAACATTCTTTTTTAGTGGCATTCGCATCATCTCTTGCCACTTCTAAAATATCGTTTTGCGTGATTTCTAATTCACTATTGCCACATCCAGTTAGTAATAGAGTTGAAGCCAAAATAATAAAACTATTTCTTTTTCTTCTTTTTACCATTGTCTTCTCCTCCATAACCATATCCATAGCCATAGCCATAATTACTGTCACTTGCTGATTCTACTTTATTTAATACAACACCCATGACGTGACCACCATTTCGTTCTACGTCATTGATGGCTGCTTTAACTTTACGTTTATCTGAGCTTTTTGAATCAACTACATATAGTACTCCATCACTTACGTTACATAATGGAATTGCATCACTAGCTACCGCAACTGGTGGACAGTCAATAATAATATATCCAAATTCTTGACGTGCTTGATTTAAGAATTTAGCTAATCTTTTAGATCCTAATACTTCACTAGGATTTGGAACTCTATGCCCAGCAGTAATGACAGATAAAGGATATCCACCATCATATTGCACATCTTGTACTCCTTCAAACGAATGAATACTTACGCCTTCTCTAAATTCAGAAATAATATTTGTTAATCCTGAACGATTTGAGATCTGTAGTGTTTTATGAACTGAAGCATTTCTTAAATCACAATCAATTAATAATACATTTTTATATTTAGCTGCCATAATACGAGCTAAATTACAAGCTATCGTACTCTTTCCTTCATTAGGAATTGTACTCACTACGTTGATTACTTGAATCGCATCATCCATCTGACTAAATTCAATATTTGTACGTAATCCACGATAGATTTCATCCACATCAAATTGATTTCTTTTCTTTCTTGCCATTTCTATCTCCCAAAGAAACCAAACAGTTTCTTTTTCTTTTCAACCTCAATGTTTAATATTTCTTTATTACTCAATAATAACTTAGGATTCTCATAAAATAAGATATCCGCATTCTCAGAACCAATACGCTTAGAAACAACTAAATACACATCACTCAATTGTTCAATACGATTTCCGCTGGCTCTATGCGTATCTGTACAAATGACATCACAATATCCATTGTCTAATAACTCTAATGCGTTAACTTGGATTTTCTTACCATTTACACCAAGAATCGAAGTACGATTTAACTGTAGAACACAACCCATATCAACCCAATGATCAATAATGTCATAATCTAATCCATCATGGAAATATCTTTCAATATGAGCCAGTACAGGAACAAAGCCTTTCATCTTCAATTCATATAAACATTCATCTCTATAATCAATCGAATGAATATCACGAAGAACATTATATTCAACTAACATGTATTTACTACTATTTAAAGTTGGATATAAATCTAATTCTAATCCTTCAATGAATTCACTATTCATCATCACTTCCCCACCAAAATAAATAGGGATAGGACTCATCTTTCTTAATTCCAATTGACGAGTCACCATTTCATTATAGATATGAACATCTAATTGACCAGGAATGAAATGCGGCGTACTACAAATACCTACAATACCATCCTTTTTAGCATTCTCTAATGAACTAATGGCATCCTCAATACAAGGCATACCATCATCAATACCCCAAGCAATATGAGAATGCAAATCAATATACTTAGCCATTATAGTTCAGGAATCTCGCAGAATACTGGAATGCCCAAGTATTTTTCTGCCTCTTCCTTTGTACGTAAACGATTATCAAATAAGAATCTCAACGTTGCATAACCACAACCAAGTACAAAACCAACCATAGTAGCTAATAAAGTATTCTTCTTGACATTCGGTCCACTAGGAATATAAGACAATTTAGCCTTATCAACAACCTCAATATTACGAACATTCAAATTCTTCTGCATTGTACGAATAAACGTACTCACTGTATCATTCGCAATATCCTTAGATAATTTAGGATCTTTAGTCGTAGCTGAAATCGTAATAATCTCAGTATTAGATTCATTCGTTACACTAACAAGCTTTTTAACACTATCAGCACTCTCTAAACCCACATTCTTAGCCACTTCAGACATAATATTGTTCTGCGTTAACAAATTCACCGCATTCGTAACCAATTTACTATTGGCCATCTGCGAATTATAATCCAAAGAACCACTCTCACTAATCTGAGGCGTTAAATAAATTGATGTACTAGCTGTATATGTTGGAGCAATCAATAACTTAGTTCCAAAGAAACCACCAACACCAAATAATATACATAAAACAATAATTAATTTAATATGTTTTAATATAGACCTAAATAATTCTAATAAATCAATCTCTTCCATTTCACGTACATCATTCTGTGTACGATCCATTCTACTGTTTACCATAAAATCCTCCCTTTCTTACAATAAAACATACTCTATAAATATAGCATAAATGCATCTTACATTCATTAAAACAATTTGAAAAAAAGCTAAAAATTAAAATTTTAGCTTTTTAAAAATAATTTTGTTATCACATAACAATATAGTTAAACAACTAACGATTAAATCAATCATAAATATTTAAATACAACACTTTTGAAAAAAATTTTATTTTATTTAATATTTGAATTCAATTTTTCTAAAACTAGATCCTCCAAAATATTTGGAACCCCTCCATATATGTTATTAAAATAATCTTTATTAATTCTTTTATCAAATCGAATTGATATACTGTTTAATTTTTTGATAGTTGAACAATGATTCTCATCTCTGTTCATTAAGCATAATTCATCTACTCTATACATATCTAAGTCAAATAATGAAGAATCATGTGTAGTTATAATAGATTGGCTATTATTTTTTTGTAAAACTAGATTCAAAAATTTCAAAAATTTTCTTGTTAACAAAGGATGTAGACTACGATCAATTTCATCAATCAAAACCAATGAATCTTCTTCGCATGTTAATAATAAAGGTATTAAATCAAATAATCTTCTTGTACCATCAGATTCATCTGCATAATCAAATAAATCTTTTTCGTACCCATGATTTAACTTTACAACAGTCGCTTTTACATTCCTATTTTCATCTTTATTTATATTATAAATATTACTTCTTAATCTTAATGTAATGCTTTCTTGTTCTGAATCCAAAAGTTGTTTTGAAATATCTGTTTTTAATTGTTCTGAAAGATCAGGTGGAAAATGTTTAAACATTTCATCCAGTTCCACATCTTCATTCTCCATTGTTTCAATACCAGTATCAAAACTTAATAATAATTTTTCGAATACATCATGCGAGCTTTTTAAACTAGTTAATGCAGAAAGTTGTGAAAATCTTGATGTAGGATAAATCACTTGAATACGATCAAACCATTCATATACATCTTTAAAATAATCAAAAAATTTTGAACTAAAAGGGACACGTACTGCAATCTCAGTTAAAAATGTTTTATATGATGAACTTTGATTTAATTCAAAATCTTCTTTATAAATTTTAAATCTTTCTCGCTCACTGGAATTTTTAAAATCAAAATCACATTTAATAGCAATTTTATCATTCGAATTTCTTTCAAATACTAATGAATCATTAACATATAAGCTTTCATTTAAGATAGACTGTGTAATATATGATATCGAAAAACTATAATCATATATCTTTTTATTAATCAATATTTTATAATTAAATTTACCCGGTTTATAAACATAATCATTATCAAGACGAAAATATTTTTTATCAAAATCAATATTGTCTGTCCCTGACAATACTATTTTACGTGAAAAATCTATTGCTTTTATTAAATTACTCTTACCACTTGCATTCGCACCAAAAATTATAGAATTAATTAGTACTCTTCTTCTACCGACTTTTAAGACATGTTCAGGTAACTTAGTTACTTTACTAGCTTCCATAGAAAGCTTTTGTTCATTTTTAAAAGAATAACAATTCTCTATACCTACGTTTAACAACATAATTATTCTCCTTGCATATAGCATGTATCAGCATGCTTGCTTACATATTTTATAACATTTCTTTTATTTAGTCCATCATATTTCGTTAAATTTATCATTTTATTTGTATCATTTGTGATTAATTCGCAATTTATGCATTTTTATTATTGACATATTTTTTTGTCATGCTATATTAAAAAAAGAAAAGTGCTTCATATTGAACGAAACACTCTTCAATCAGATGTTAAATCTGGATCCACAAAACTATGATAACATCTGATAGTAAGAAATTCAATTGATATGAACACTCTATTCTTAGAAAGGAGGACCCTTATATGTATAATAATTTAACGAACAACGTACTAAGAATGGAGGGATTGTATGAAGGTAATTGTTTTAAGTTCAAAGGATTACGAGAATCAATCCACTAATTATGGTGATTGCATTCTAATAATCCATAATAAATCGATGATTGTTTATGATTGTGGCCATGAAGAACACGCAAAGCGAGTCGAAAGCATTATGAAAAAAGAAGCAATCACAAAAGCTATCGGCATCCTTTCGCATAATGACTCTGATCATTATTTAGGATTTGAAAAACTTATCAATGATAAATGCGTAGATTATGTATATACCATCTGCGCCTTAAAATACATTGATGAGATTCAAGAAGCCTGTCATGATAACCGAATCATTCATAATTCAGTAAAGAAACATCTTACTGAAAAATTTGATAATATCGCTCAGCTTAGCAGGCATATCAAAAACATTTACGAAGATGATAGCCATGATTTAATTGACAAACAATTGATTTATGGAGTTACTTTAGTTGCTCCAAAATTTGAATTTGCAATCGAACAAATTGCTAAAGCTGTGAAAACAACTGGATTCGATGCCTGCGGAGATGATACAGTCATGAATGCAGCAAGTGTTTGCTTATTGGTTGAGAGCAATGGCAAAACACTATTACTAACAGGTGACTCTGTCTATGAAAATATCGAAGACAACCTTGATGATTTAACATACATTCAAGCTCCGCATCATGGCAAAAGAACTCAAATTGAAAAAATCAAAACATATTACAACGAAAACTGCAACACAAATCCCCCAAAGTTCATCATATCTGATAATACAGGTGATTCCAATGGCGGATGCAAAGATAAACGTCTGTTAAAAGGCTTTTGTTACTTATCAACAGATAATGGAGATATTGTAATTGATTTTGAGAAAGAATCAAACGATAAAGACAAATTCAAAACTTTGGGAGTAGACTTATGCGAATTTATCTAGACTTAAAAGATAAAGAAGAACGATCCAACTACATTAAATTTATGGAGGAGGTGTTTTCAACCTCTTTCCATTTAAGTAAATCTATCAAATGTAACAGACGAATTTATTGTTACACATCGAAAGATTCAAACTTTAATTTATGTTGGATTCGTTGTGAAAATTTCAACTGTATTACAACCCTTTCAAAAGAAGAAATTCTTGAAAAAGAAATCTATCTTATCACATGTACTCCACAAATCGTAATTCAAAAAACAAGAACAAACCAAATTACAAATCTATATAAAGATATGTATGTACCTGCAGAGTGTAACGAAAGCAAAAACTTACCGGTCATGTTAGGTCAGTTATACGGAATGGACTTTAATCCAACTCAATGCGAATTGAACCTATTCAGACTTCATTCTACTCACAAAATTGAAGTTTGCCTCGAACATTCATTCAAAAAGGTATATCCATTGCTAGAAAGAAGATTCTATGGTCAACACATATAAGGAATATCGTAATAAAGAGTTGAAGTATTTTATAATTTCTGAAATCGGAATGTTTGTTCTATTAAACTATAAAAACGATTTTTCACAATTATTAACTACAAATTCATTCTTTACAATCCTAATATCTAGTCCTGTGCTCTACTTTTACTGTCTCATTTTAGATGCCGTTGTACCACGAAATTTAAAGAACACATTTTGTTTATATATAAACAAAGATAATTTCCACATGTTTTTTCAGTCTCCAGGAAGAACTATATTCGCTTTGCTTAAAGAGAATAAAGTCAAAGATATGCGGATTGATAAATCCAAAGTTAAGACTAAATATAGCGACATATTCGAATTAATCAAAAAATGCCAAACAAGCAAATACGAGAAACAAAACTCCATTTGGTATCAGATAAAATCCAATTTAGAAAAAGATGGTAAAAGCGCAAAACTTGAAACCATAGAAAAGGAATACCTTCTTTTTCGAGACATGTTGTCAATGCACATTGTTTTAAATCTGATTTATTTCACTTTTCATTTATTTGGAATAGTCATCTATGTAAAAGCATCATTTGCGTATATATTTGTAACTTACATTGTCTTGTTTCTATGCGTAAGATCCGCTTCAAATAAATTTGTAATTGAAGTAATAGTACAAGATTTACAAAACAATTAAGTACTCTGAATACAAATACAATTTCAAAAGAGCTGATTTTAAACTGGTTCAAAAGTCAAGGACAAATATCTGACAGTTCTTACTAAATGAG
>OJMI01002890.1_pt1 | contig 13932 bp, 8 predicted proteins | sample 1597131 | NCBI WGS metagenome assembly OJMI01 (sample SAMEA2452116, study PRJEB22498) | human gut metagenome | reverse complement strand
GGCTCTGGCGGGGCAGTCCGGCGAGGAATATTCACCTGCTCGGAAACTCCGTTCACGACATACCGGGCGATGAAATCAAGCGCCTGTTCCGTAGAACAGCAGAGCTTGTCTTTTACGAGGTCGATAGGAAATCCATGCCGCCCGTCCGAAAAGCGGTACCAGCCGTTTCCCTCGCGGTAAATGCACAATCCCTGTTCGCCTTTTATCTTCCAGCTTTTGCGGTCGCTTTCCCTTTCGTTTATCTCCATTCCGAGAGCCTTGGCAACGTCCAGACATGGAGCGTTAGTCAGGCGGTAGTAGTCGTCACGGGAGTATTTATACTGCGGCATAGGGTTCCTTTCTGGAGATTCTGCGCTTTTACATCTCTGGCTGTTCGTCATATTCCTCGGAAATATCATCGCGGGCTTCTCTTGCCCACATCGGAATGTGTTCTTCACGCATTGCGCCGAGGAAGCAGTCGCTTGTAATTGAGGCTTCCTCGCGGTCATACAGAAATACGCCGTTTACCGCGCCGCCGTATTCTTTGGGGTCACAGCCCGGTCCGGACTGCGCAAGGAACAGCTGTTCTTCGGGAGTGAAGCTCCGCGAACTGAAATATTCCGGACGGATTATCATAATCCTGCCTGTATAATCTGAAGTAACATTGTCAACGTACACATCGCCGAACATCTCGGAATTAAGATGCTCCTTTAGGTCGTCATCGCGCTCGCTTATGTATCCCTGAAACTCCTCGTCATCGCCGAAACCGAAATCCTCGCGGTACTGCGCCGCCATTTCGGTAATCACTTTCTTTACATCTGCGGAATTTACATCAAATCCGTTTTCGCTTAGCAGGTCTGTGAAATGGCTCTCGACATTCTGCTGTTCGACCATATCCCAGATTCCGTTGCATTCCTCGTCAGTCAGCTCAAACTGCATATCCTCGCCGTTTACGGTTCGGATAATCGAGCCAATTTTCGGAGTAAGTTCTTCAAAACGGGTGTGATGGTTTACGTCAGAAAGCGCTCTGGAGAACAGGTCGCGGTATGCTGAAACAAGATTATTCTGCGAATCGTTTGAGGTGAAATAATGTCCCCATACCGTGGAAATTCCGCCGTTGTGGTCGGAGTTGTACCAAGTCACATAACAGCCCGGCATTTTATTGTTCTGCCCGAGGACAAATTCAGAATTGGGAGTCCGGATCCTCTGAACAATGCGGTAGCCCTCGATTTCCTGCTTATTCCTCTCACGGAAATCGGACCTTAATTCTTCCGTCACGGCGTTAAGAAGAACCGGGTGAGCCGTTCCGAGCGTCCTGTCTGCTGTTTTCCGGATTTCCTCGGCATTGGGATAGTCAGCAAGTAACTTCTGCGCCCATTCCTTGTTATCGGCGGTGAAACGCCAGTCATATTTCAGGCTGTCAACGCGTAGCGCAAGCATGAGTAATGCACGCTCAAAGCCGTATTTCCCGGCGGCTTCTGCAGTGACTTTTTTAACATCAAGGTAATTATTGTTGAAATTTTCGGCGATGGAATGGCTTATAAACGTCCCGCATTCATCACACAGATTCATACTTTCGCGGTACCGTTCAAGCTCGCCGTTTTCTTTTGCGTATTTAAGACTGTTTTTGTAGATATCCATTTTATTTTCCTTTCCGGAGGTGCGACACGGTGTCGCACCTGACCTTACATCTCCATGCCGAATTCTTCCTCGTCCTGCTCCGATTCAAAGTAGCAGACGGTCTTTTCGTGGTACGAATAAAGGTGAACGTTACCCGGCTCACATTCGAAACACTCGGCGATTTCCCTGCGAATGCTGTCAATATCAGTGTTGTGGCAGTAAATACAGCCGCCGCATATCTCGTTTGGAGAATCCGGCTTTTCGTCCGTTACGCACCATTCTGTACCGAGATTAAAAAACTCGCACTCAAAATTCCTGATATCCTGCTCTGAAAATCTGTCCTCCGGGTAAATTACGCGGTTGTATTCTCCCTGACAACAGCCGTGGATCTCCTTCCAGTCAAATTCTTCGCCTAAAACCAGACTGAGTGCCTTGCAGATTCCCCACATTTCATCGTATATTCGCGAGTAGGGATTGTAGCCGTCTGCTTTCGGGAAATTGTACGACTTTGCGGCGTCCTCCCAGCCGGTGAGCTGTTCTTCCGTGTACGGGTTATTGTCCTGCCGCGGTGAAACGTCATTTATGTATTCCGCGATAGAATCGTACTCGCCGCACCTGCTGTCCGCAATGTCCTGTGAAACATCGAAATAGTTCTGCAAAACCTCAAGAATGCTTTTGTAGTGCGAATCTACTGCGTATTTTCTTACCGGATCATAAAGAAGAATGCTGTCCCACATTTCTGCGCTGTCCCAGAATGGGGAGGTCTGCTCGGACGGGCTTATCTGCCTTGCGTATAGTGCCATTTTATCCTCGCTTTCACAAAAAACAGGTGCGACACGATGTCGCACCCAATAACTAAAAAAGCCGACTGCATTTTCCGCAAGTCGGCTTTCAAAGCATATTCTTTTTTAATTCTGGACAAACTCAATCTTCAATGCCATGCCCATTGCAGAAGCCAGTCGTTTGAGCGTCCTGACAGACGGATTTCCGTTGCCATTTTCAAGTTTGCTGATATCGCCCTGTGAAATGCCAGTCCTTTCAGAAAGCTCTTTCTGAGTAATTCCACGCTGCTTCCTTGCGTCAATAAGTGCCTGGATTATTGCAAATTCAGGTTCGAGGGCGTCATATTCTTCTTTTATTTCAGGATCTTTAAGCTGTTCATTGAGGAAATCATTAAATTTAGTCATTATTATTCTCCTCTCTGCTGAGATAATCAGCACGGTAGCGCTTGGCACGTTCAATTTCTTCTTTTGGAGTTTTTTGAGTTTTCTTTATAAAACCGTTGGTAAGAATAGCCTTTCTTCCTACAACAAAGAAATACATCACTCGGGATATATCAGAACCCACCTTTGCCCTTAGCTCCATTATGCCCTCGCTTACGGATTTAGAATAAGGCTCTCTTAATTCATATCCGTTGTATTGAAGCATTTCAATTGTACGCAACATTTTGGTTCGCATTTTCTTATCAAGGCTTAGTAAAAAATCCTTTGCAGGTTCGGTTCCATCTTCTTTTTCGTAGAATAGAATCTCAAATTCGTCCACTATTATACCTCTTCGCAAGTATTGATATATGATATATCCTATATTTATTATACGCCATATAAATAAATTTGTCAATAGAGAAATCTGAAAAACAGCGCCCAATATAGAATTGATAGATTAAAACGACATCTCATAATCGCCGAAATCAATCGTTAGCGGCCGTTCTTCCAGCAGGTCGGCGTACTGAACCGCCGCGTCCAGGTGCGACACGATGTCGCACCCAAATTCGTCCGGGAGCCTTTCGGATTCCACACCAGACTGCCCGATGATATAATAACTTATCTCAGCATGTACGGTATCGCCATGGCCGAAATCCCTGTCAAACTGACCGAGGATTCCAAGCTCATCAAGCTCGTCAGCGCTCTCTACATACGCTCCGGTAACGTAAATCTCCGAATCCAGAGAAACAACGCTGAAAGTGTATGAGTGGCTTTGTAAACCGAGCTTCTCTATAAGTTCTGAAAGTTCGGATTTTTCATCTTTAGGAATTTCGGTCGGCTCCGCAGCGCTGAATGCTTCGTTGATTTCTGCTTCCAGGCGGTCAGCTTCCTCACGCTTTGTCTGGAGCTTCTGCATCAGAAAAGACTTGATATTGTCAAAACCACGCTGGCTGAAAGCAATGTACTGTGACCCGCTGACGTTTACAAAACGAATAAACTGATAGCCTCCGGTATTCTTCAGGTAATTTAAATACACCTCGAAATACTCATCGTTGCTATATATAATAAAACCGCGGTCCTTGATTTCAGAATCGCGGTTTCCAAATAGTCCGGACATATCATTATACTCATCATATTCGCAGTCAGAAACAGCCGCCGGAACGCCAGCACCATGAAATCTCATAAGCGAATACGCCGCGCCAAGCGGGATTTTGCTCATCTCGTTCAGCTTGAACTGCCTGCCTTTTTCGTGACGTGTTATTGTGTCCCTGTCAAAGTCGATATCGTATGTAATTAAGCCATTCCGCTTATCGCGAGTATAATTATCATCACTGAGCTGATTATTTCTATCAAGGCTCATGAGTGCTTCGTAAGGGTTTTCATTGGAATACAGTGCTGTAAGGAATGACTTCAAGTTCATAGTCCAGTTGGAATAGCAGTGTTTCTCACCATTCTGTTTTATGCGGAATTCAATGCTCATAATCACATCTCCATTTCTTCGTTTTCGTCATCGGAACAATCTCCCATAACCGCTTCGTCATGCGGTTTGTCGGCAACCTCCAGTTCGGCGTTTATCTGAGCCTGGCGTTCCAGACCGGCACGGAGCTGTTCCTCATACTGGAACGGCTTTCCGTACTGTTCCTTTGCGTTTGCAAGCTGCTTTTTAGCCTGTTCAAGCTCGGCGGCAAGCCCGTGAATCTGCTCCGGAATGCGCTCATACAGATTGCACAGCCTGGTCACACCGCCAAGCCCGCTCATCGAGTAATCGCAGGTATAATGCCCGTTCGCCTTTAGCGACAGTGACACTAGAGTGCCCTTGTGCAGCAGCATGATTTTGAAATCGTTCAGTTTGCCGATTTCCCTCGGCTTATATTCCTGATAATCATCGGACATCATGTATTTTGTCACCAGCGCCGAGAGTTCATCACCTGCCTTGGTGCGCTCAACATAGGTCCTATCGTCAAGCGTCATGCGGAAGTTATCTTCAGTTATCGGCGGCGCTGCGGAAATCAGCTCGATATCCTTTTTCGTCCACTCGATCATTTTTTCTTTTCGGGAAATCAAATCCGGATATCTATTGCTGATATCGTATTCGAATGAACGCTGCTGCTGATAATAATTCGCCTGCAATAATTTCAGACGGTTCACCTCGTTGTCCACCGTCATTTTCTCGGCTATCAGGGGATTGCCGGTCGTTGCGGCTTTCATTTCAGCGAACGTCAACGCGGTGTCGTCAATGTCCTCGCAGGTTCGCGCGGCTGGCTTGCCGGACATTATCTGCGAGATTATCTGCTGTTTCTTCTCAAGAATCTGCCAGCGGTAATTATCGAAGGTGCCTTTTGTGGAGTAATACCCGATGTAAACCTCGGAATTTTCGTTGCCCTGGCGTATTCCGCGGCCGTTTCTCTGCTCGATGTCCGAGGGACGATATGGGGCGTCAAGGTGGTGCAGGGCAGAGAGCTTCCGCTGAATATTCACGCCGGTTCCGAGCTTTCCGGTCGAGCCGATAATGATTTTTATTTCGGCATTATTCACCCTTTCGAACATGGCAAGGCGCTGTTTATCGTTGGCGGCGTCATGCACGAAAGCTATTTCATTTTCGGCAAATTCGTCCGACCTCACCAGCCTTTCCCGAAGCGCCTGATATACCGAGAATGCGTTCTTTTTAGGCGTATTCGTGTCGCAGAAAATCGCCTGCGCCGTGCCGGGATTTGCCTTGTTTATCTCAATTATCTTTTCGGCGCAGAGGGCAACCTTTCCGCCGTCATATTCCTCGGCTTCCGGGTCGATAATTCGGGCGTCAAGCGCGACTTTGGTCATGTAGGTGCAGACGGCGAGCATATTATCCTCGTCCGGCTGTACCATTTTCGCTTCGATTCTCCGTGCGCGCTCGATTCCAGCATCGGTCTGCAATTCCTGCTCGGGGGACTTTTCACAGATTATCATTTCCGGCTTTCCGTTCTGGATTGCCGGCAGTTTAAGGTTCATATCAGCCGTTTTTGCAATGTCGAACACCTCGCCGAACAGATTGCAAAGCTCATTCAGATTGACGAAATTAGAAAATCTCGTCCGCGGACGGAATCCGTCGCCGCTGGGCTTGACCTCGATAGACTGGGTAATCACGCCGAAAACGGAAGCCCAGTTATCAAAGTAGCCGATATTCATATCGTCCAGCGTCTGCTTCTGGAGAAGGTACTGCCACACAAACAGCTCGGTTATGGAATTGCTGATCGGCGTTCCGGTGGCGAAAACCACACCGCCGCCGTTATGAAGCTCCTGCAAATATCGGCATTTCATCTCCATATCGAACGCTTTCTGTGAGTTCGCATTCGCATTCACGCCGGCAACGTTGTTCATCTTGGAGAAAACGGCGAGGTTCTTGTAGTTATGCGCTTCGTCCACAAAAAGAAAATCACATCCGAGTTCTTCGAATGTGATGAAATCGTCTTTCTTGAATGCGGCGCGCATTTTCTCGATTTTCTTCTCGATCTGCTTGCGCTGGCGCTCCAGAGCCTTGACCGTGAAACGCTCGCCCTTATCTGCTTTCGCCGCCTGTATCGCACTGGAGATTTCGGTCAGCTTCTCATCATACATCGCCTCCTGACGTTCAAGCGAAAGCGGCATTTTTTCAAACTGCGACTGCGGAATGACAATCGCATCGAAATTCCCAACGGATATCTTTGAGAGAAAACGCCGCCGCTGTGATTTTTCCATATCTTTCGACGTGGCTACAAGTATTTTTGCTTCCGGGAAGAACCGCTGTAATTCCTCGCCAAACTGCGCCACGACTGCATTCGGCACAACGTACATTGGCTTGGTGCAGGCTCCTATTGATTTGAGGTACATTCCCGCCGCGCCCATCGCCGCCGTCTTTCCTGCGCCGACTTCGTGCGCCATCATGCAGGTTCCGGTGGCGGCAATTCGCGCGATAACGTTCTTCTGGTGAGGACGCAGGGTAAGGTTCGGATTCATTCCGGGGATCGTGATATAATCGCCGTTGTAAGTCCTCGGCTTGATGTTGTTGAACAGCGCATTGAAGCGGTCCTCGATAATTTGAATCCGGTCTTTATCCGCCATTACCCAGTCATGGAAAGCCTGCTCGATTTTGTCCTGGCATTCACGCGCAAGAATGGTTTCCTTTGCGTTAAATACCCTTTCAGTTCTGCCGTCTGGAAGCTCCCGGTAATCATTCACGACTGCGCGTTTCTGGTTCAGAAGAAGCTCCGTCAGCTCGTATGCGTTGAGCCGTTTTGTGCCGTAGGTTTCAGTGGAAAGCACGTCCGACATTCCGCTTGAATTGGTCACTTTCCACTGGTTCATTTCAGGAGAATAATTTACGGTTATCTCTTTTGAATAGCCGTGCATATTCGGGCGGTGCCTCTGCCACTCCGGCGTCTGGAATGTTTCGTACACGAAGTCCTGGAACATCTCCGGCTCGATGTAGATAGTTCCCACGCGGAAGCCGATATCTTCGATTCCTATTCTCGGCGGCTGATTGTCCAGAAGTGCGGCAACATTGCGCTCATAATCCGGGTCGGTTTTGGCGGCTTCCTGAGCCAGAGCCAGCTTACTGCGGACGTGTCCGGAAAGGTATTCCTCTGCGGTTTCCCAGCCGGAATATCTGCCGCCGGTATTCTTCGCCGGATTGCAGTAGATATGCTCGCCAAGTTCCGAAATTACCGCGTCCTTGTCCTTTCCGCAGAGCTGAGAAATGTACTCCAGGTCTACCGTCTGCTTCAGATTTATCGAGAGATGGAGCGCTTCGAGGGCGGTGTCAACGTGCGCCGGAACGCGGTCAACGTTTATCGTCCGCTGAGTGAAGATATCCGCTTTGGTAAACCGCTGTTTCCCGTCCGGGAGTTCCTCGACATTTTCGATCGAGGTCAGCCGCGGCGCGCGGATATCGTCTGCAAATGCGCTGATATTTGTTCGTCCGTTGAGGTGTCCGTACTTCTTTACAAAGCCGTCGTATGCGTTATTCAGTCGGCTTTGGAGCATTTTCAGCTCATCGTCAGAACACCCTTTCTTCTGCGCGGCGGTCACTTCGTTCAGCCGGTCGAGTATACCGCACATGGCTTTAATGCGCGGCTCGGAACTCCCCGTAAACGGCACTGCACTGCGGTTTTCTGCATAGTACAGCGAACCTCCGCTGACGTAATATGTGTACGGAGTCACGCCGTCCGGGATATCTCCGTATTCTTCTTTCGGTAATTCATCGTCTATGGTCGGCTCGGCGGAAAAATTTCCGTCAAGTCTGCCAATGGCTTCGGAAAGCCGTTCTGCGGTGTTTCCGTCAGATTTTATCGTGCGTGTATTTCCGAATCTTCCGGACACGATTTCCGGAGTTCCGAGCACCATTTCCGGGTTCTGCCGGAAGTACCTGTTTTCCTGAAATACGCTTGCTTCGCCGTAAACTCGCTCGGAGCGCACCCAGTCAAGATTGCGGTCATTCTCATGATCAAATTCGAGTTTCTGAAAGAAAAGAATATCCGTGACCGTCTGCGTTCCGGCTGTGCGGAATGCGTCCTCCGGGAGCCTTACGCCGCCGAGGAAATCCGCCTTTCCGGACAGCTCACGGCGGAATGAATCATCGTACTTATCCATAGTTCCAGCGGAGGTGATAAGCGCCATGATTCCGCCGGGCTTCAGCTTGTCTATGGATTTGGCGAAGAAATAATCATGGATAAGGTATTCGTCGTATTCCGGGTCGTAGGGCTTGAAATCCCCGAACGGCACGTTTCCGATTATTACATCAAATGTGCCATTTTCGAACTTTGTGCGCTCAAATCCACGGTTCTGTATTTTCGCTTCTGGGTAGAGTTCCTTTGCTATACGCGCGGTCAGGCTGTCGAGTTCAACGCCGTATAAACGGCTGTTCTCCGCCATTTCCGCCGGGAGATTCCCGAAGAAATTACCTGTTCCCATTGCCGGGTCGAGTATCTCGCCGCCGGTAAATCCCATGTTTTCAAGCGCCGTGTAAATGTTCTTTATGATATACGGCTCGGTATAAAATGCGGTGAGCGTGCTTTCACGGGCGGCGGAATATTCCTTGTCCGTGAGAAGGTCTTTCAGCTCGGCGTATTCGCGGCTCCAGTTTTCTTTAGTGCTGTCGAATGCGTCTGCAATGCCGCCCCAGCCGCTGTAATGAGCAAGTATGTCCTGCTCCTCGGCGGTCGCATGGCGGTGTTCGGATTCGATTTGTTTCAGCGTTTTTATGGCTGTAACGTTGGCGGTGTATTTTGCTTTCGGACCGGTGGGGTATGCGAAATTGTCGGGGAAGCGGTAGTTTTCCGGCGGTGTAGGTTTCTGTGCCGCATAAGCTCGGTCTGCTGTTTCAATTTTTGGTGCGACACCGTGTCGCACTTCCGGTTCATTTTCTTCGACTGCGACACCGTGTCGCACCTCAAACCCTTTTTCCTCATCAGAAAGGGAAGTCAAATCATCAAAAGAAAGGAACTTTAGCGCAAGCTCGTTCATCTCGTCCAGAGAATTATACTGCTCCTCACGGGCGATATTGCCGCCGTATTCAGTCGTTATGCGGTACTGGACAAGGTCGGCGTAAACGCTGATTACCGCGCTGTTTTCTTCGTCGGTGGTGTATGCGAGGTCAACGTGCGACGGGTCCTCTATTTCAGCCGCACTGCCGAATTCCTGCTCAAAATAGTCCTTGATGTACGCGGCGGCGCGGTTCAGCGATTCGTCCGGAAGCTTGTCCACTGGCGGTTCTTCCATCGTGAACTCATTATCGCCGAAAAGCGTAAACTGCTCGGCAGGCTGTTCCGGTGTGGTAATTACGGTCGGCTTGCCGGAATTCAGCCTGCTGTGCTGTTCCTGATTATATAAATACCCGAAAACCTCCGATGCGATTTTGTCAACAGAATCGGACGTCAGCGGTTCGCCGGAAGCAAAAAATTTTGTGATTTCCTCCTCTGGAAACCCAAGCGCCGGATTGTGTCCGGTGTGCGTGGAAATCTCGCTTATCAGCTCGGAAACGGAATCCCGACACATCGCACGGAACAGACCGTATCCGGAATCGACAGGGAGATTTTTTCCTGCTTCCGCGGCTTCATTCCAGTCGTTGAACTTCCACGGAATATCTATCGAACTGCGGTCGATTTTCTGGTATGATTCCTTGATGTGCGGCTTCGTGCGGACGCGTTCCGCCGCATAAACAGCGAACATATCGGCATTCAGCCTGATTGGAAGATCCAGACCGCAGGCGGCGATTTCCTTACGAATGTAGTCCAGACGGTCATTGTACAGACAGTGCGGATATTCGTAGTGAATCGCGAACCGCTGTGCGTCAAAAAGCGTCATTCGGCGGCGCATTTCTATGTCGGATTCGGTAATGTACTTCCCGCTGTTCACAGCGCTGCGGACGGCTTCGGCGACTTTCTTCCAGTTGAACCGAATGACCTGCCTATTGCTGAGAACCAGCTCGATTCCTTTGCCGTCGTGGTTGCTGAAGCTTACTGGGTCGTCATTCCGGGAACTGCCGCCGATCCCGTATTCATTTTTCAGGAATTTCGCGAGTTCGTCTTTGTTTGGGGAGTTCTCGGAAACGTACTCACTTATGCGGAATTTTCCGTTAGAAAAGCCGCTTCCGCGGATAATTTCATCTTCAAGGAGCTTCTTCGCGTAATCGCTGTCCGGGCTTATTTCCTCCGGAATATCCGTAAAAACAGAGATGGTATCTGATTCGTCGTCAGATACCATCTCATTTAGTTCTTCGTCATCAGGCTCATCGAGATTTTCTGGATCTCCGTCAGATTCGCCCGGCTCCGTACTTCCGCCGCCAGCCACGCTACGCTCGTCCGCAGTGATTCCCACGCGGCTTCCTGCGCCGCCATGTCTATCTCCGTCCGCTGGCTCACGCTCTCGGAGTCATCCCGGCTGAGGGAGGTTTTCGCCAGCAGGGAGCGCGCCGTGCTGTTCCGGGCTTTCTCCGCTTTCTTCCCGATCTCTTTCCATATCCGGAGGTACAGCCCGCTGATGTTCACCATATCCAGCGCCGTCGGGTCGAGTTCGTTCATCAGGTCCACCGCTTTGCGCTCCAGCGGAGTCATCTGCGCCCTGCCGTAATTCGTGAATTTCGGGTGAAATAGTCCGTTCTGATCTTCCTCGAACGGGATATCGTAGATGTCTTCCGCATATTCCAGCTTCATAACGCTCATATTCTTTCCTCCTTATGATTCCGTCTATCTCGCGCAGTACTGCCTGTGCGAGAGCCGTTGCGGCATTTCCGATTTCAACGATCGAAAGGTCGGAATTTATCTTAGCTACGTCCGAGAAATCGCTGTCGCCTGGAATGCCGCACCTTGTCATGCAAATAAACTCTGCACTTGCCCGAATGAACGCCGCCGTTCTGGGGTCATTCGAGATGGCGTTATTTAATTTTCTGTTATAATTATATACTATATCTATATTTTTGTCAAGGCTTTTCTGCAAATAATCTTCAAAAGAAACAGCGTTTTCTGCGTTCTCGGAATTGAATTTGCCGACTATACCGTCAGCCATTCGTTCGGAGAGCTTCCACTTGGAATTGTACGCCTTTCCGTAGGTCTGGCGCACATCAAAAAGGTACATGAGCTGTGTATCCGTGCGGCTTCTGAATACTGCTGTGGAATGCTCGCCGCGCCTTATGTACCGTCCGATATTGTTCCACTGGTCGATGGTTCCGCACATTTCCGCTTTGGGGTTCTGGAGAGTAAGAAGCATTGCCTCGCAGAAATTGAGCCTCCAGAAGCTGGAGGTCATTCTGAGCGTCTGCTCCCATATCTCCGGACTGCGGAGCAGGGGAAGCCGGTGGTCGTATATCTGGGCGATTTCGCTGAATCTGCTCATGGGTACCTCCGTGAAATGAAAAATGGAGCAATCTTTCGACTGCTCCATGGATGGTTATTTAGCGGAAAGCTCACCGATACTCTTTTCAGCAGCTTCCAGTTCTTTTTTCTTTGCTGCGTTCCGGCGGTTGCCGCCGTCCTCGTTCTGCTCAATCGGCAGCTTCATAAACCGGGCTTCATGCTTTGCTGCATTGCTCGTCACTTTCCGCAGATTAGAGAGAACGCCCGCAGCCAAAAGGTCGGTGCGGATAAAATGCGCGGTGCAGTCATGGGTGCGTTTCTTGTAGATCCCACAGATATAGCAGTTCTGCTTTCGCTTACCTAACGAAAAATTGGCAGAATGAGCGTTATATGAGCATGAATGTTTTCTTCAAAGGCTGGAGAATATTAAACTCAACCCGCCATTCAATATCGTCCGATACTGGTTCAAAGTGTAGGGCAGAGCAAGCAACATGGAGATTTTCTTGCTTGCTGTCACCACACAGGATTGCGGTTGGTCCATCCGCACCGCCGATAATGCCGACACAAACAATATCATTATGCGCTTCCGGCGCAAAGTGATTTGTTATAGGAGCGATTTCTAAAGGCTTATCGCCATCGGCACAATCACGGATTAAAATATCATCGTCTGGTTTAGGCGAAAGCGTATAGCTCATAGCAGTAAAATGCGTCGGATAAAACCAACGGTCAGAGCCAACGCGCTTTTGAGAAATTGTCTGCTGCTCCAATTCCTGTACTGTCAATGTATATTTTGTTCCGCTGACCGGATGGGAGAAAGGAAACGAATCTCCGGGAGCGTGTGTCTTGAAATGTGGTCCTGGGACACGGTGCGACTGCTGCTCCATCGTAAGGGAGAGTGATTTTATCTCAGGTCGGCGTTTGCTTGCCCATGGAAAAGCTGCCCTAAAAATCATCCATCCATAGGATATATCCAAGTCATAGTGTTCCAACGCCCACTTTGCTTCCGTTTCATTGATCATTCCATCTGGCAAACATGGATTAAAGACCACAGAGCAACCATGAGAAGTCTGTATTATTTTCCCGTTCAATTCCAAACGAGGAATAAAGTCAAGGCAAAGCGGATTGTCTAAATCTATTTGCATTTGCTGCTCCTGCGTAAAGTATACGCAGGAATCATTGTCGGGGTGTAAATCCCACTTTTTCATAAACTTGCGAATGTCCTCTGCGGGGGTACACATACAGAGATCCATGACAAGTCCCTTGCTGCAAGAATACACCGCAGGAATAACCCAATGATGTCCAGCCCATTCAAATTGCTTATTCAACCGGATTTCTGTTCCGGCACGGTCTTTTCCCGAATGTCCCCAAAAGTTCCCCTCAAAGTAGACTTTCCACTCCGGGATGGTCAGTTCTGCATCAGGGTTCATATCAGTATCATAATAATCTTCGGTATACTTGATTTTGCTATAATCAAAAGATGTTTGCAGTTTTTTGATATATTCCCATGGCTGCTCCATAGACTTCAATTTCATTTTCTCGGCAAGCCCCGAAAGTGTCTTTTGCTGTTCCTTCGGTGGAGGATTGTCCTGCAAAAAGGCTTCAAATTGCGCTTCGTCCCACATCCACGCTTGCTCCAAAGCTGCCACATCGCCGCAAGCAAGGAGCAATCTTAAAAAGTCTGCAAAATTCCTTGCCAGCGGGTGAACAAAATTAGGCGCAGAGTTCATAGGGCTAATGGCAAAAACCATACTTCCAAAGCCCCGAATAAAGCAAAAATGGATACCGTCCACACCTGCCCAACCAAATATAGATGCTCCTTTGGGCGTACAAAAGTATGGCGCATTATCTTCACGGAACTCTACGCCCACGGAGGAAAGGTCAATTTTACTCTGCAAAAACTTCTGAAATGTTCTGTCCATAATAATCTCCATAAATACTGCTGGTTTGAAAATGGCGGCAACGGCTTCCTAGTCGCCCTCGCTTGCCTTAACGATCGTTTCATAGGGAAGTCGCTGGCTCATAGGACAACCCCTCCAACTCTGCTCGTAGCTGCCGCAGAATCATCTGAATACGCCGCCCGGTTGTGTTGCCTGCCGTCCGTATCTCCGTCCAATCTCCCTATGAATCAATCGTTGGAAGTAGTATAGGAAAATGATTTCCTGTTCCATCCGTGATAGCGCAGACAGGGCTGCGGCAAGCTCTATACTTTCCAAAAGCGCAATTTTACCGCAGACGAAAAGCGGATGGAAAATCCCCCTTTCTGAATAATGGTAGAGGGCGGCAGCATTTTGTGCTGTCGCCCTCTTGATTACCGAACAGCAAAGACG
>OJMI01002875.1_pt1 | contig 13995 bp, 14 predicted proteins | sample 1597131 | NCBI WGS metagenome assembly OJMI01 (sample SAMEA2452116, study PRJEB22498) | human gut metagenome | reverse complement strand
TGGATAGCTCTTTGTCTATCTCTACGTACATATTTCTATATACGCTGACTATTTTATTCGCCTAACTCATGATTAAAATCACAAGTGTGCAGCTCACAATAATCAATAATAAATTTGTCAAAATTTCATCTCCCCAATAAATCATTTAATACATAAATTCATCTAAACTTTTTTTAACTGCATTCATTGCTTCTATTATATTTTTTTGTTCAATTATCTGAATTAAATTTGTATGGTTTTTAATACTCAATGATATGCCATTTTCACTTAATAATACTTTTTTTATAAATGGTTCAAAAATAGTTATAACCGTAGCTAGAATAGTTTCCACTAAATGATTATGTGTTGCCTTTGCTACAGTTAAATGAAATTGCATATCTAATTCTACAAAAGACTCTATGTTATTATGTCCATTTTCCAATAATTCCTTTGTTTTTAATACAATAGTTTTAACCTCTGTTATATCCTCAGCTGTTGCTTTTTTATTGCCATTAAAATTACCATAGTTTCCAATAACACGCGTAACTCATAAATATCTTTTGCACATTTAGGTTCTAAAATTAATTTAAAAATTAATGGGTTAAATACATCATGAGAAATTTCTTTTGCTAAAAATGTTCCTTGCCCTCTTTTGGTTTCCAATACTCCTATAGCATTTAACATTTTAATAGCTTCTCTTAAGGAATTTCTCCCTACACCTAATTTTTCACATAATTGTGCTTCAGATAATAATTTATCTCCTGGCTTAAAATCACCTTCTAATATAGCTTGAGACAACTGAATAATTATTTCATTCACTAAACTTTCTTGATTTTTTATACGAGTTAAAGCCACTAAATTCACCATTCTTTACAATATAATATCTTTTAATTATAACTATATTCTAAAAAAATGTAAAAGCATATATAACAAACTGTTAATAATAAAATTATTATTAATGCATCCACAAGTTCATAATAAACGTAATTTATAAAAATATATTTATTTTAAAAATTATCAAAAAACTATTTACAAAACATAAACAATATGATATATTCTTCTTGTAGGTTGTAGGATATGTGATATTACATAAGGTATATAGGATATTTAATATAAGAAGGTGCAATAATGAAAAATACATCTATTTCTGAATTAAAACAAATTGCTATCGAGCTTAGAAAATCTGCCATAACAATGATTTATGAAGCTCAATCTGGTCATCCAGGTGGTTCTTTATCCGCAGCAGATATCATTACTGCTTTATATTTTAAAGAAATGAATATCGATCCCACTAATCCAAAATGGGAAGATCGTGATCGTTTTGTTCTTTCTAAAGGTCATGTTTGTCCAATTTTATATGCTGCTTTAGGAAAATTAGGTTATTTCCCTAAAGAATATTTACACAAATTAAGACAAGAAGGTTCTATTCTTCAAGGTCATCCAGATATGAAAAAATGTCCTGGTATAGATATTTCCACAGGCTCTCTAGGTCAAGGGTTATCTTGTGCTGTTGGTATGGCTATTGCCGGCAAAAGAGATAATAAAAATTATCGTGTATTTGCTATGCTTGGTGATGGCGAATGTGATGAAGGTCAAATTTGGGAAGCTGTAATGGCTGGTTATAAATACCAATTAAATAATTTAATCGTTTTTGTTGATAATAATAAATTACAATTAGACGGAACTTGTGATGAAATCATGCCAAATATTGATCTCGGTAAACGCTTTGAAGCTTTTGGCTATGAAGTATTTTATATTGACGGTCATAATATGGAAGAAATTGTAGCTACTTTAGATAAAATCAGAGCTTCACACAATAATCTTCCTAAAGCAATAATAGCTGATACTATCAAAGGTCGCGGTGTTTCTTTCATGGAAAATCAATTAGGTTGGCATGGTGTTGCACCTAACGACGAAGAATATAAACAAGCCATGGAAGAATTAGACGGAGGGTTAAAATAATGGATACTACAAAAAAAATTGCTACACGTAATGGTTTCGGAGAAGAAATTGTTGCTCTTGGTAAGCTTAATGATAAAATTTATGTAATTGATAATGATATTGGTAAATCTTGTAAAACTAGCGCATTTATGAAAGAATTACCTCAACAGTACTTAAATGTTGGTATTGCTGAACAAAATGGAGCTGGTATTGCTGCTGGATTAGCAACTTGCGGAAAAATTCCATTTGTAGTAACTTATGCGGTATTTGGTTCTCTTCGCATGTGCGAACAAATTCGTCAAGAAATTTGCTATCCAAATTTAAATGTAAAATTTGCATGTTCTCATGGTGGTGTTACTCCTGCAAATGATGGAGCTAGTCATCAAGCCATTGAAGATATGGGCGTTCTTCGTACCATTCCAAATATGACTGTAATCATGCCAGCAGATTATTATGCTGCTAAAAAACTAGTAAAAGCTGCTGCTGAAATGTATGGTCCTGTATTTTTAAGATTTACTCGTGATAATATTCCTGTTATTTATGATGAAAATACAGAATTTGAAATTGGTAAAGCTGTAAAACTTTCTGACGGTAAAGATGTAGCAATCATTGCTAATGGTGATACAGTTCGTTTAGCTATCGAAGCAAAAGAAACTTTGGAAAAAGAAGGAATTTCTGTTCGTCTTCTTGATATGCATACAATTAAGCCACTTGATAAAGAAGCAGTTATCTCTTGTATAAATGATATTGGTAAAATTATTACAGTAGAAGACCATAATATTATTAATGGTTTAGGTAGTGCGGTTTGTGAAGTGGCAGCAGAAATGGGTAAAGGTAAAGTTTACCGTATTGGTATTCAAGACCAATTTGGTCAGTCTGCTCCATATGAAAGATTACTTGCCATGAATGGTATCACTGTAGAAAATATTATCGAACAAGCGAAAGCTATTCAAAAATAAAAGTAGTTAATCCACCCCAGTAGTGTAATATTTTGTATTTATATGGATACGAATTTTAATGATATAAAATATTACACTACTTACAAATTAATTAATTTTTGAAATGAATTTTCATATAAAATAGAGAAGGAGTCTTTAATTATGTTAGATTTTACAAATCAGGTTGTCATCGTAACAGGTAGTGGTTCTCCAAAAGGTATCGGTCGTACTATTGCAAAAACTTTTGCTAATCAAGGAGCAAAGCTAGTTATTGTTGATATTAATGAAGCTGGTGTAAATGAAACAGTTGATATTATTAAACAAAGTGGTCATGAAGCTATTGGTATTAAGACAGATATTACATCTAAAGAATCTGTTGATGCAATGGTACAGACTGTTTTAGATACATTTGGACGTATTGATGTATTGGTAAACAATGCAGGTATTTCTCAAAAAGTAACAGTAGAAGATATGACTTTAGATGATATGAAACGTATTTTTAACGTAAATATGTTTGGCTTATTCTTATGTTCTCAAGCTGTATTAAAACCTATGAAAGCTCAAAAATATGGCCGTATCATTAGCTTATCTTCTGTTTCTGGTAAGCGTGGTGGTGGTATTTTTGGAGGTGCTCATTATTCTGCATCTAAAGCAGCTGTATTAGGTTTCTCTAAAAATCTTGCCCGTGAAGTAGCTATAGATGGTATTACTGTAAACTGTGTATGTCCAGGTCTTATTAATACTGAAATATGGAAGTCTTTACCAAAAGAACAAGCTGATAAAATTATTTCTGATATTCCGGTTGGTCGTCCAGGTGAAACTCAAGAAATTGCAAATACAATTTGTTTCTTAGGTTCAAAAGAAGCATCTTATATTACTGGTGAAGATGTAGATATTAATGGTGGCTCTCATATGGATTAAATAACAGGCTATCCTTGCTATTTTATTTAATAATATACCCCCATCTTAGAGCAGCAGGATACAACCTATCCTGCTGTTTTTGTTTGTAAGTTTATATGTTCGGATTATTTTAGGAGGTAATTTTTATGGCTCGTTCTATAGCGGAAATTGAACACAGTACTGTCAGAAAAGTTTCAAAACGCTTAATTCCGTTTCTATTCCTTTGTTTCGCAATTTCAATTTTGGACAGACTCAATATCTCATTTGCAGCATTGCAGATGAATGAAACGCTTAATTTTTCCAATGAAGTTTACGGTCTCGGTGCAGGTATTTTCTTTATCGGTTATTTTCTGTTGGAAGTACCGGGCGGTGCTTTGATGACGAAGTTCGGCGCGAGAAAATGGATTTCCCGCATCATGATTTCCTGGGGTATCATCTCCGGTCTCACGGCATTCGTTACGACTCCAGCGCAGTTTTATGCTGTTCGCTTTGCACTCGGTGTAGCGGAAGCCTCCTTCTTCCCGTGCATGGCGTGGTATCTTAGCCAGTGGTATCAGACGAAACATCATGCCAGAGCACTCGCCGGTTTCATGGCGGCAATCCCGGCGGCATCGGCGCTCGGCTCGCCGATTTCCGGTTATCTGCTCACCTTGGATTTATGGGGCTTTCACGGCTGGCAGAACCTGTTTATTTTAGAAGCAATTCCGTCCGTCATCTTAGGTGTTATTACGTATTTTTATCTCACGGATAAAATTGATGATGCCAAATGGCTGGAAGCTGATGAAAAAGATTGGCTCAAAAAAGTTCTGGCCAGAGAAGAAGCGATTAAACGTAAAAAGAAATCCATTACTTTCATGCAGGCTTTAAAAGAACGCGATGTATTAATTCTGGCATGCGCATATTTCTGCTGGATGGCAGGTTACTACGGTGTAATCATGTTCTTGCCTACATTAATTCACAGCCTGTCCAGCTCTATGGGAACAAGCTCGGCTGGCTTATCGGTTTCATGTATTTACTGGCGGCTATCACTATGGTTTCTGTCGGCAGAAGTTCGGATAAAAGACAGGAACGCCGCTTCCACGTGGCAACTTCTCTCATTGTTTCGGCTATCGGTCTCGTTATTTCCGTATACGTGGCGGAAATTAATACGATACTTGCTATCGTTATTTACACTATCAGCTTGTGCGGTGCATACGGCGCATACACTCCGTTCTGGGCAATTCCTCCATCCTATTTATCGGGCAGCGCTGTAGCAGCAGGTATCGCGCTTATAAACAGTGTCGGCAATCTGGGCGGTTTCTTCGGTCCGTACATCTTAGGCGCTCTGTCTTCTTCGACCGGTTCGTATACAACAGGTATCTTTGCATTGGCCGGATTTATGATTTTAAGCAGTTTAATTGTAATATTTGTCATTAAGCAGACAGGTAAAGTTGTTAATTCATAATAATTTTTGCATTAAAATTTAAAATGCGGGAGGCTTTAACATGAAGATCGGATTTATCGGACTAGGAATTATGGGCAAACCAATGAGCAGAAATCTGCTGAAGGCAGGTTTTGAGCTCATAGTATATGATATAGATGAAACAGCTGTAAAAATTATCGAAAAAGCCGGTGCTAAGCCGGCTTCCTCCCCGAAAGAAGTCGCGCAAAACAGCGATGTTATAATAACGATGCTTCCCAAAGCTTCGATCGGAAAATCCGTGCTTGAAGATGAAAACGGTATTTTGGCCGGTATAAAAGAAAATTCTGTAGTTATTGACATGAGTTCCGTTTCGCCGGTAGCGTCAAAAGAGTTTGCGCAGATGGTGGAAGCGAAAAAATGTAAGTTTCTCGATGCTCCTGTAAGCGGCGGAGAAATAGGTGCGGTAAATGCTACAATGGCAATCATGATTGGCGGAGATGAGGCCGTTGTGGAAAGAGTCCGTCCTATTTTGGAAGCTTTGGGAAAATCCATAACAGTGGTTGGTCCTAACGGCAGCGGTTCCGTTGCTAAACTTGCCAATCAGATTATGGTTAATTTAAATATAGCGGCGGTGGCGGAAGCGCTGGTGCTGGCAACAAAAGCGGGAGCCGACCCGAAAAGAGTATTTGAAGCGGTGCGCGGCGGATTTGCGGGCAGTGCGGTTTTGGAAGAAAAAGCCCCGATGATGTATTCGCGCAATTTCAAAGCGGGCGGACCGATTTACATCAATCTGAAAGATATCACAAACGTCGTGGCGACGGCTGATGAACTTGATGTTCCGCTTATCTTGACACCGCAGCTCAAAGAAATAATGATTTCGCTGAAAGCAACAGGTCATAATAATGACGACCACAGCAGTATTGTTCAATTTTATGAAAAAATTGCCGGTGTAACGGTAAAAGCAAAATAAATAAAAAAAGGAATTGTCGTAAATGGCAATTCCTTTTTTATTTTTAGATGATTTTATGTGCATTTTTCTCTAAATCTAGAGAAGAATGCACATAAAATATAATGGAAATGAAAAATTATTCTTTGGCAAAAGAATCAATGAGTGTAGCTTCGACCGTATCATATACGCGGAGAATATCGCGCTGTTCAATCAAGTCGACGATAGCATAATGGTTTTTGAGGCATAAATCAATGCCGCCTTCTTTTTGCAGTACTTTTTTTATTGACGGTTCAAACATTAAAACGAGCGTTTCAAGGATTGAGGTTATCAATTTATTATGTACGCATTTGGCAATGGCGAGATGAAACTGCATATCGAGTTTTATCAGATTTTCGACAGAGCCCTGGTCCGATTTGGCTACACGGTTTGTTTCGTCGACTAAATCGCGGATGGTTTTGATTTCTTCCGGCGAAGCCTTCTGTATGGCCATGATGACAACGATGGATTCTACCATCACGCGCAGCTCGAAAACATCAGTTGTATTTTTGGGGTCAAGAATTAAACGAAATATGAGAGGATTGAATACTTCGTGCGATATTGTATCTTGTAAAAAAGTACCTTGACCACGTTTTGTTTTAACTACTCCCATAGCATTTAATACACGAATAGCTTCTCTAAGTGAATTTCTACCGACAGCGAGTTGTTCGCATAGTTCAGCTTCTGATGGAAGTTTGTCACCAGGTTTAAAATCACCTTCAATAATAGCTTGAGAGAGTTGTGTGATAATTTCATTTACTAAAGTATCAGAATTTCCAATTTTAGCTAATCCCATAATTTCACCAACTTTTATTATACTTATTCTATATTAATATTATAATATAATCTTAGTATATTTAGAAATATAAACTATCTATTCTATACTCAGAAAAAAATCATTTTAGATATCTATACTATATCTTGATTGTAGAGAAATATAAAAAATAGTATAATTATATAGTTTAAACATATTTTTAAAATCATTTATCTAGGAGGTTTTTTCTTGCGTGATTTTTGTCTAAAAAATAAAAAATTACTGTTGGGAATATTTGTTTTAGCTATTTTTTATCTCTATTTAGCCCATTTAGGCTCTTATCATTTAATGGACCCTGATGAAGGTCGTTACAATCAAATACCTCGTGAAATGTTACTTAGTGGCGATTTTATCACTCCACATTTAAACGGCGTAGAATACTTTGAAAAACCTGCTTTTCAATATTGGTTTACTGCCATCATGATGAAAATTTTTGGCGTTACAGAATTTGCCGGACGTATCTTGCCTGCATTATCAGCTATCGGTTGCGTTGGTCTTGCTGGATTTTTAGGCACAATGATGTATTCTCGCAAAGTAGGTTTACTCGCTAGTGCTATTCTAGCCACATCTTGTTTAAATTTAATCGTTGCCTCAATTAATATTTTAGATATGGCTCTGACTTTATTTATGACAGCCTGCATGGTATTTTTCTATGCTTTTGAACGCACAGAAAAGAAAAAATGGCTTGTTGCCTTTTATATCGCCATGGGCTTTGGTGTTTTAACTAAGGGCTTAGTTGCTATAATCTTACCATTTGGTATTTTATTTTGGTATACAATTTTAACAAAAAGACCTCGTTTATTCTTAAAATTATTTTATCTACCTGGAATTTTAGCTTTTCTCATCGTTACTGTTCCATGGTTTTATCTTGTTTGCCAAGCAAACCATGATTTCTTTTATTTCTTCTTTGTTCGTGAGCATTTCTTGCGTTTTACAACTAAAATGCACGATAGATTCCAGCCTTGGTGGTTCTTCATTCCATTTGTAATCATCGGCATGTTACCTTGGACTGGATTTTTATTATCCTTATTTAGTAAAAAAGGTGTTATTCGTAAAACAACATCTCAGCGCAATCGCTTTGATATCATCTTCTTATTATTATGGTTCTTTATCATTTTCATTTTCTACTCTATTTCTGATTCTAAATTAGTACCATATATCATGCCTTGCTGGATGCCACTTGCCATTTTAATTGCAGCTTCCATCAAACGTTTTGAAGATGAAAATTCTTGGCTTTGTCATAGCTTTTTAATCAATAGCATCTTATGCTTAGCTTTTGTTGGAGCTTTAGTCGGCTATGTCTTAAGTTCTAATTATTTGACAATTGATGAATTCATTGCCGAAGGTGGTTTACTCACAGCAGCATTATTCATCGGTACCATTGCCTCTATTTTGGTTTGGATAAAAACAAAAAGATTTCGTTGCACTGTAAGTGTTCTTTGTGTCATGGGATTTTTCTTTGGTTTAGGTCTTCATGATGTTCAACAACAAGTACACAATAATCAATCTGCATATTATGTAAGCCAAAAAATCAATGAATTAAATCCACAAGACGCTTTAATTGTAAATTATGGCGATTTTTATCACGGTATACCATATTACACTAATCAACGAGTTGCTCTTGCTGATTTCAAAGGTGAACTTGAGTTTGGCTCTGAACATCCAAGTGGTGCAGGTTGGTTTCTCAATGGCGAAGAGTTAAATGATTTGTGGAACAGTCAAAAGCGTATTATAATTGTGGTTAAAGAACGTTATAAAGATAAATGTCTCAATGTATTGACTTCTCCAGCGAAACAAGTATTAACTGAAGGGTCATATACTATTTTGATTAATAAATAATAGTTAAATGATTTGGAGGAATATTTCAATGCGTAAAGAATTTTTACCTTTTGCTAAACCTATGGTTAGCGAAGAAGCTATTGCTGATGTAGCAGACTCTATTCGTAAAGGTTGGCTCGCTATGGGCCCTAAAACAGTAGATTTTGAACAAAAATTTGCTGATTATGTAGGTTGCAAATTTGGTATCTCCGTAAACTCTGCTACTGCTGGTTTACATCTCGCTGTAATGGCACTTATCGAGCCTGGTGATGAAGTTATTACTACACCTATGACATTTGCTAGCACTGTAAATGCAATCGTATTTGCTGGTGGTAAACCTGTTTTAGTAGATATTGACCCTCATACATTCAATATTGATATAAATAAAATTGAAGAAGCTATCACACCAAAAACAAAAGCTATCATTCCTGTTCATTTTGCAGGTCGCCCTTGCGATATGGACGCACTTGAAGCTCTTGCACAAAAATATAATCTTGGCATTATCGAAGACTCCGCTCATGCTCTTGGTGCAGAATATAAAGGTAAAAAAATCGGCTTTGGTCGTGGTGCTCGTCATATTGCTGTATTTAGCTTCCACCCAACAAAAAATATCACAACTGGTGAAGGTGGCATGATTTGTACAAATGATGAAGAAGCAGCTGAACTCATGTCTATGCAACGTCAAAATGGTATGAGTAAAGGGGCTTGGAACCGTTATCAAGCAAATGGTAAAGCTCATTATGATATTTTCCGTCCAGGTTTAAAATATCAAATGATGGATATTCAAGCTGCTATCGGTCGCGACCAGCTCACTCATCTTGAAGAATTCAATAATCGTCGTCGTGAAATCGTAGCTCGCTATCAAAGAGAATTAAAAGACGTACGTGGTTTAATCCTTCCTCCAGAAATTGAAGAAGGCAATGTTCATTCTTGGCATATATACACACCTCTAATTGATATTGATGAACTCGGTTTTAGTCGTGATGATTTCATGGCAAAAATGAGTGCTAAAAATATCGGTACAGCTTACCATTATCAAGCACTTCATTTATTTACTTGCTTTGGCGAACTCACTGGTCTTAAAGCTGGCGATTTACCAAACTCTGAATATGTATCTGAACGTATTGTTTCCTTACCACTCTTCCCTGCAATGACTGATGAAGATGTAACAGATGTTATCGAAGCAATCAAAGAAATCTGTGGTATGAAAGGCTGATAACTAAAAAATGCTAGGAAGTCCTGAAATTTCCATTGTAATTCCAGTTTACAATGAAGAAGAATCTCTCCCTCAATTATTTAAAGAACTCTATCCTGTAATGGAAAATTTACAGCGTAGTTTTGAAATAATCTTTATCAATGATGGCAGTCGTGATAAATCATTTGCCATGCTCTATGACTTTCAAAAAGAGCATGAAAAAACTGTTCGCGTCATTGATTTAAATGGTAATTTTGGTCAGCATATGGCAATCACTTCTGGTTTTGCTAATGTTCGTGGAAAATACATCATTACTTTAGATGCTGACCTTCAAAATCCACCAGAAGAAATCCCTAAAATCATTGCCAAAATGGATGAAGGCTATGATGTAGTCGGCACATGTCGTCAAAATCGTCATGACCCTTTATTTAGAAAAGTAGCTTCTCGCTTTGTAAACAGAATGACTAATCGCATCAGTGGTTTGCATATCAGCGATTATGGCTGTATGCTCCGCGGATATAGTCGTCGCATTGTCGATATCATCGTTCAAAGTCGTGAAAGCACTACTTTCATTCCTGCTTTAGGTCAAAAATTTGCCGTAAATCCTATAGAAATTCCTGTCAGTCATCGCGAACGCGAATTTGGCGAATCTAAATATAGCTTTTTCCGTTTACTTCGCTTAAATTTTGACTTAATGACAAGCTTTTCTATAGCTCCACTACAAATGGTTACAATGAGTGGTATGGGTATCTCCCTTTTAAGTATTATCTTTTTCTTATATTTGATTTTACGCCGTATCATTGTAGGTCCAGAAGCTGATGGTGTCTTCACTTTAATGGCTGTAAACTTCTTCTTGATCGGTGCAACTATTATGGCACTTGGTATCATTGGCGAATATACTGGTAGAATTTATAAACAAATTCAGCAACGACCACATTATATAATCAGAAAAATATATGAGGACGGTGCTAAAAAAGATGAATAGACCTTCTATTGTAGTATTTGCCTATAGTGAACCTGGATATACTTGTCTTAAAGCTTTAATAGAAGCTAAAGCTAATATTTTAGCTGTATATACTCATCAAGATGACCCTGATGAAGAAATATGGTTTCATTCTGTATATGATTTGGCTAAGGCTAATAATATCCCTGTATTTAGACCAAAAAAAATTGATGAAGAAGCTACTACTTATATCTTAAATTTAAATCCAGATATCATCTTCTCTTTCTATTTTCGCCGTTTAATTCCTAATGAAATCATTTTAAAACCTCGTTTAGGTGCTTATAATCTCCATGGTGCTTTATTGCCTAAATATCGCGGTCAAACATGTATCAATTGGGCTGTAGTAAATGGTGAAACACACACTGGTGCCACACTTCATCTCATGACAGAAAAAGCTGATGAAGGTGATATCGTTGACCAACGTGGATTTGATATAGCCTTTACAGATACATCTTTAGATGTTTTCATCAAAGTTAGTAAAATCGCTAGTGAAATCATCAAAGATTGTTTGCCAAAAATAGAGGCAGGTACTATTACTTTGACACCACAAGATGATACACAAGCCACAAAATTTGGCAGACGTCGCCCTAAAGATGGTTTATTAGATTTTTCTAAAGACGCCATTAGTTTATATAATCTCATTCGTGGCGTTACACATCCTTTTCCTGGAGCTTTCACCTATGTAAATAATAAAAAATTATTCATCTGGTGGGCAAAACCAATCGAAGGAACAGGAAATATCGGTGAAATTGTAAGCACTAATCCACTTTGCATTGGCACTGGAAAAGGTCTACTTCAATTAGAAAAATTACAATTTGAAAATGAAGCTGAATTAGATGCTAAAGCATTTACTGATTTATTGCCAATCGGTACTAAATTCGAACTTGAATAAACTATTATAAATAAAGATAGAAAGAAGTATTTATCATATGAAAATTTTTGTTACTGGTGTAAACGGTTTTATTGGCTCTCATTTCCTTGAAATGGCACTTGCTCAAACAGATTGGAAAATTCAAGGTTTTGACTTAGCAGATAATAATATCACTCAATTCTTAGATAATCCTCGCTTTTCTATGAAAAAAGGCGATATCTTCAAAGAAGAAGCTTGGCTCAATGAACAAATTAAAAAATGTGATGTTCTTTTACCATTAATCGGTATCGCTCGCCCAGCTTATTATATAACTCGTCCACTTTGGACATTCGAACTTGATTTTGAACAAAACTTAAAAATGGTTCGTAAATGTGCTGAATATGGTAAACGCGTTATCTTCCCTTCAACTTCTGAAGTATATGGTATGCCTGATCCTAACAATAAAGTCATGGACGAAGATAACAGTAATTTAATCTTAGGTCCTGTATCTAAGAGCCGTTGGATTTATAGCTGTAGTAAACAAATGATGGATAGAGTAATCTTCGCTTTTGGTCAAGAAATGGGGCTTAAATTCACTTTATTCCGTCCATTTAACTGGGTAGGACCTCGTCTTGATAGCTTCAAAGATGCAAGCGAACATAAAGGTCGTTCCATCACTCAATTCATCTATGATGTTTTGTACACCGGCAAAATAACACTTGTAAATGGTGGTGCTCAACGTCGTAGCTTTACTTGGGTAGGCGATGGTGTACAAGGTTTAATCGATATCATCACTAATAAAGATGACCAAGCAGAAGGACAAATCTTCAATATTGGTAATCCAGAAAACAACTATTCCATCAAAGAAATGGCTGAAATCGTTGTTGATGAAATGAAAAAATTCCCTGAATTCAAAGATAAAGCCGATAAAGTAGAATTTATCGTTATGGACTCCGATAAATATTACGGTAAAAATTATGATGATATGCAAGATAGATTGCCATCTGTGAAAAAAATGGAAACTCGCCTCGGTTGGAAACCAAAAGCTACACTTCGCGAAGCAATCCACTATACACTTGAATGGTATGCTAAAAATTTAGATAAAGCTTAATTATTATTTATAAAAATCAAAGCCATTGCCTCAGCATTTGCTAGTGGCGATGGCTTTTTAACTAAAATATAAAATTTGGAGGATATTATGGCTAAAAAAATTGCTATAAAAATTGATGTAGATACAAAACGTGGCTATGATGAAGGCGTACCTCGCATGCTTGATGTTTTTAAACAAGAAAATATCAAAGCTACTTTCTTTTTCTCCATGGGCACAGATAATTCTGGTAAAGCTATTCGCCGTATCTTTCGCAAAGGTTTTTTAACTAAAATGCTACGCACTAAAGCACCTAGTACTTATGGTTTTAAAACTATGATGTATGGTACTCTTTTACCTGCACCTCATATCGTCGAACCAAATCCTATGCCATTTCTTCGTGCTATCAAAGAAAATCACGAATGTGGTATTCATTGTTGGGACCATGTTTATTGGCAAGATAAATTGCCTTTCTTATCTGAAGATACTATAAAAGACGAATTGATCAAAGCCATTAATCTTTTTGAAAAAATCGCTGGCTTTAAAGCTAAAGCTTGTGCTGCTCCTGGCTGGCAAGTAACTCCTCGCAGTTTAAAAGTTCAACAAGAATTAGGTTTTGATTATTGCAGTGATGTTCGCGGATATTATCCATTTTATCCTATCATGAATGATAAAAAATATTTACCATTACAAATTCCAGGAACATTGCTCACTATGGATGAATGTTTAGGTAGCACTTTAGATAATAAATTAATCACTGAAGAAAATATCAATGATTATTGGTTGAGTCATTGCGATCAAGAATTTAATGTTTTAACTATCCATTCAGAAATGGAAGGCTTAAAACAATTACCTATTCTTCATGATTTCATCAAAAAAGCCAAAAAACTTGGTTATGAATTTGTAAAACTAGAAGAAGGTAAACATGTTCCTAATATTAAAGAATGTGAAGTTTATCATGGATATTTACCAGGTAGAGCAGGAACAGTTGCTCGTCAACGATAATTAAATAAAAAAGCCACAGCAATATTGAACTGCACCCCAAAAGTTGGACACAAAACAACTTTTGGAGGTGCAGTTTTT
>OJMI01002853.1_pt1 | contig 14078 bp, 6 predicted proteins | sample 1597131 | NCBI WGS metagenome assembly OJMI01 (sample SAMEA2452116, study PRJEB22498) | human gut metagenome | reverse complement strand
CGTAAAGAGTCCAGAGCGATACATTCGTTTTCCATTTTTTGAAGAGCTGCTATGGCAACATGGAGTTTAAAAATACTCATTAGCGGATACCGATGTTCATCATTAAATGTAAATAATTGTCCGTCGATCGAGAATGCAGCGCCGACCGTTGCATTTTTCCCTTGTATGGCTTGAAGAATTTTTTGTTCGATGGCTGTTTTTTCCAAGCTAATGGCAGCGATAGGGTGTAGCCCTATCCATGAAAACAGAAAACAGAATAGAATTATTTTGTTCTTGGGCATGATGTTTTGCTTGTTTTAAGTTGAGTAAAGATATAATAAATTTAATCATGTATTCCCGGCTTTGTTTAATTTAACAGGGAGATAGGGTATCGGTGCGTGTTTATCGAAAAGTCTTGTTCGGGAGTATTTTTCATTCGGTGTTGAGGGGTGAGAGGTTGATAATGGAGATTTTATTGTATGAATAGATTTTTCTCTATTATAATATTAAATAAATATATTGTATTAAGAAAATTTTTGTATGTTTATTTATCTGAATATAAATAAAATAAAGATTAATAAACGCGGTTTTGTTTTTCGTTTGTTCAAAAAAAATAGAAAAAAATTACGAATCTCACTAGGGATATAGTTCGATTTAGGGTTAATATTATTGATACGGTATGTAAAAATGTTTCGTGATATTTGCTTGTACGAGATATATGAGATATGAGAGAGGAATATATTAAATATAAATTTTATGTTAAATGTTAAATGGGTAAATCTAAAAGCATGAAAAAAAATCAGAAGTGTAAAATTGGGCTTTTGGCGTTTTCTTTGTCTTTTTTTGTTCCGTTTTTTGCTAATGCAATAGATCAAGGGGCAGGAAAGGTTACTGCAAATGTAACCCAGCCAAGCAAGCGTACTATTAAAGGCGTGGTTTCCGATGTCACGGGAGAACCGCTAATCGGTGTAAGTGTATTGGTGAAGGGAACTTCGATAGGAGCTTCTACTAATATAGACGGTGTTTACTCGGTAGAGGTCCCGAATAACAATGCCGTGCTCGAATTCAGTTATGTTGGGTATCAAAAGGCCACTTTGTCGTTGGCGAACGCTTCCTCATACGATGTCGTTATGAATGAGGAGACTCGGGTTTTGCAAGAAGTCGTGGTAACGGCGATGGGTATATCGAGGGAGTCCAAAACGCTTACCTATGCTACCCAGACTATCAAGAACGAGGAGGTGACCCGTATCAAGGATAATAACTTCATTAACTCGCTGCAAGGAAAGAGTGCTGGTCTTACTATCGTTCCCAATAATTCGGGAGCGGGCGGTGGAGCTTCTAAAATTGTGCTTCGCGGTTCCACTTCTATTCTCGGAACCAATCAGCCGTTGATCGTTGTCGACGGTGTACCTATGCAAGACGGTATGGGTACGCAGGCGACCGACGGTATGATTCTCGGTGGCGGACGTAGCGGCGATGACCTCTTGTCGACGATCAACCCCGAAGATATCGATAACATGACGATTTTGAAAGGCCCGAATGCCGCAGCTCTTTACGGTAGCGCAGCCAATAACGGTGTGATCGTTATCACGACCAAATCGGGTGCTTCGGGTTCTGTCAAGGTGAATGTGTCGAGCACCACGTCGATCGAGACGATAGCCATGTATCCTCGTACCCAACAGATCTACGGTATCAGTGGCGGAGACCAATGGTCGGCGTGGGGTCCTAAGATCGGTACACGTTCGGCCGAGGAGGTGGCTTCTGCCCCGTATCTGATGAATTCTGCACGCAATGCCGTAAAAGACTTTTTCAACAAAGGCGTGACTACGACCAACGGCGTTACGTTGAGTGGCGGTACGGAAAACTTCCGAACTTATTTTTCTTATAATAATACCTATCAAACGGGATTGATACCGAACAATAAGTTTACCCGTAATAACGTGATGTTCAAGGAATCTTTCTCGTTGTTCGACAAACGTATCAATATCAACACGAGCCTTAACTGGATACATCAGAAGACCGATAACGCTCCTGTCGTGGGTAAGGCATTGAGCGCTCTCTATGCTTTGTACCGTACTCCGGCCGATATCGATATGCGTTATTTCAAGCATAACTATAAACACCTCGGTACGGTGGCCGACAATATCGTGAGCGATCCGGAGAAAGGTAATCCCAAATTGATCGGACAACCGGTTCAGACATGGTACTGGTATGACCAGTATTTGAATAACCCCTATTGGGTGGCCAACATGTATAACGATTATTTGAAGCGCGACCGTTTGTTGGCAAATATTACTTTGGATGCCAAGATTTGGCAAAATATTAAATATCAGACGCGTTTCAATGTCGATTATGTGACTCAGAATAATCTGAACGAGGAGTATGCCGGTATGAACCGGGTAGGCTTCGATTATGTAGGTGGTAAATATTACAATGGAGATTCTCGCTCGAGCGACATTTATAATGACCACATGCTCACTTGGAACGACCGTTTCAATGATAAAATCGATGTGAATGTGGCTGTGGGAACCAGCTTTTCACGTCATTACGATCGTAACACGAGCATCACTACGGCGATAGATACTTGCGGTGTGCCCAATGCTTTCGTTCCTCAGAATAATAAACACAGCCGTCCCAACAACCCTAACGGAAGTGCTACATCGGCTTCGGACAGTTGGAATAACAAGGATTGGAGCACGGCACTCTTCGCTACGGCTTCGGTCGGATTATTCGATAAAGTTTACCTCGACGGTAGTTATCGTTTGGAGTGGGCACAGTCGTTCCAACAGTTCACGCAAGGGAGCGGATATAAATCGTTCGATTACTATTCGGCCGGTGTGAATGTGCTCATCGACAAGTTTTTGCCTCGCCGGGATTGGCTCAATCAGTTGAAATGGCGCGGTAGTTGGTCGGTGGTAGGTAACCCCATTCCCAACACCTTGTTCGCCCGTCAGAGCTACGATTTCTCCAACGGTACGATCAGTACTCGTCCTCCTTTGTTCGACGATCCTCAACCGGAGACGACCACTTCGTTCGAGACCGGTTTGGACGTTTGGATGTTCGAAAACAAATTCAACTTCGACCTTACTTATTACAATTCGACGTTACGTAACCAGTTCTTGTATGTCACCACTGCCAATGGCGAATCGAAGCCGGTCAACACAGGTAAGATACGCAACTATGGTTTGGAATTCCAAGCATCTTATCGCTGGAACATCAATAAGGATTGGAGATGGCAGACTGGATTCAATATCGCATGGAATGACAACCGTATCCTCGAAACTTACAAAACCGAGAGCGGCGCTCCCTACGAAGTGCAAATGGGTCCCAACGCTTTCAAGATTAAATACGTAGAAGGCGGACGCTATGGCGATATTTATGTCAACTCTTTCGCCCGCGATGAAAACGGCCATATCAAAATCAATGATGCCGGTAATTACGAGAATGCCGTTCCCGTGATGGCTTCCGGTAAATACGAGACCAAAGTGGGCAATATGACTTCGCCTGTCACTCTCGGTTGGAACAATACATTTACTTGGAAAAACTTCACGCTCTATTTCTTGATAGACGGCCGTATCGGCGGTAAGGTGATGTCATTGACCGAGGCTGATCTCGACCTGTACGGCCTTTCCGAACGTTCTGCACAAGACCGCTTGAACGGAGAACGGGTTATGCAAAACGGAAAGGAATATATTCTCAAACCTCTACCCGACGGATCGGGGAACAAAGTTTCGGTCGAGAACTACTATACGACCATCGGTGCTCTTCCCATGGAAGACCATGTATATAATGCCACCAGTTTGCGCATGCGTGACATCTCGTTGAGCTACGACATGCCCAATTTGTTCGGTAAGAATCAAGGTATGACCGCTCAGTTCTCGGTGAAGAATGCGTTCTTTATCTATAAAGATTCTCCCGTGGATCCCGACATCTCGGTATCGGCCGCCAACGGTTACTCCGGTATCGACTGTTATTCTTTGCCTACGACGCGTAGTTTTGCGTTAACATTGAAATTCAATTTCTAATGAAGAACGATTTAATATAAATAGTCATCAATATGAGAAAAACAATATATTCGATCGGATTCCTCGTTATCGAATCCGTGTTTTCAGTAGGTTTGTTCACTTCTTGCGGCGACCAGTTTCAGGAGGAGTATCCGTGGTTGATCGGTAAGCAGGAGGAGATGGACAACAATAACGAAGAGGGGGCGGGAGCTACCGATATTACTGTTCTCGAGAAGGAGCTGAAAGGAGCTATTCCGTTCATGATCAACTATTCGCACGAACCTAACGGATCGTGGGCGCCTCACAAATATCAATATTACAGGGCGAACAGTATTGACAACTATGCAGGATACTGGACGACTACCAAGAGTACTTTTGCTTTCGGTGGTCCGTTGCCTACGCTTTATACTTTCCCCAACGATTATTTGGGGGGGCCTATGGATAACCAGATTTTCACACAGTCTTACAATGCCATTCACCACGCTACCGAATTGGGTAAACCCGAATGGCGTGCTGTGGCGTTGATTATCCAAGCCTATCAAGGCCACGAAATCGTCGACTTCTATGGCGCGGCTCCTTTTAGCGACTGGCGTAATTTGAAACGTACTCCGCCGTTGACCTATGAAAAGGGCGAGGATATTTACAATTTGATTTTCGACGATCTCGACGAGGCTATACGCATATTGAAAGAGCGTCAGCCGTCCCGCGAGGAGTTCGCCAAGATCGAGGATTTGACTATCAAGACGCTCTCTAATGGAGATTGGCGCATGTGGGTGAAGTTTGCCAACTGTATTAAAATGCGTATGGCCATGAACATGGTGAAAATCAATCCGGGTACGGCTCAGTCCAAATTTGAACAAGCTGTCACCGACGAAATCGGTGTCCTCACCGACACTGATGCGAAGGATATAGCCTATTATCAGGAGCAAAACGCTTGTGCTTTGTGGCGTATCGGTAACGAGTGGCACGATATTCGTTTGGGTGCTTCGTTTGAAAATATTCTCAAACGTTACAATCACCCGCTGCTTACCCGCTGGTTCGATACCAATGCATATCCTATTAAAGAGAAGTCTACGGGTATACAGGCTCCCATCGATGTTTACGGAGTACGTACGGGTATCAGCATGCGTAACAGCAATACCACAGGCAAGGACAAAGGCGGTTATGGCCCATTCTCGACTTTGTCGGGCGAATTCAAATATATGCATCAGTCTTTCTTCAAACGCACCGAGAGTATCTTCTTGTTGGCCGAGGCTGCTTTGAGAGGCTGGAATGCGCTTGGCCGTGACGCTCAGAGTTGGTATGAGGCCGGTATCCGTCTTTGTTTCCAAGAGAATGGGATCACCGACGGAACCGTCATCGACGAATATCTTGCCCAGACTGCGGCGAAGGATATCGATTATGTCGATCCGTATAACAACGAGAACAACATAGCCGGTCGTGTGAAAGTGGGTGTGAAATGGGATGCGAGCGACTCGAAGGAGGTGATGCTGGAAAAAATCATCACTCAGAAATATATCGCCAACTTCCCCATGAGCGCCGAGGCATGGACCACGTTCCGCCGCACGGGATATCCCCGTATCTTCCCGGTCGATGTGAACAACATGAAAGACCAAGGCGTCGACACCGAGTTGCAATTACGTCGTATTCCCATCGAGGAGACAGCCAACAATACGTTGGAGATCGCTTCGCTCGTACAGGCTCTCGGGCAACCCAACACCGGCGCTTCGCGTGTTTTCTGGGATAAACAGACCGAAACCCGAGGCGAGCAAAGCCCCGATAACGAATTTACATTGGTAATTCCGGTAAACTTTTAATCTATAAAACATTTGAAACATGAAACGATATAGCTTTATATTCTTTTTGGCGAGCTTCCTCGGTGTGACTTCGTTCACCGCATGTGAGGAGGAAGCTACGCTCGACGGTGCGACCGAGGTGTATATTACCATCGATCCCATGGACATTAATTTGAAATTGGGCGATACGGTGAGGATTTCGGCGACGGTTACTAATGTGAGTGGGAAAGTGATCGAGACTCCTGTCTCTTGGTCGATAGAAGACCAGACGGTTGCTGCCTTGCTGGGTGATACCGCTGTGGTGGCTTTGGATGGCGGTCAGGAAAAAGAGACCCGGCTCAAAGCCATGTTGGAGAACGGCAAATATGCCCTTACTACCGTTACCGTGTCGCGCAATTTGCCCGACGGTGTGATGTGTATTCCCAACGACAGCACTTTCACCGAAATGACTTCGAAACGTAGTTACAATACGGCCCACGATTCGGTGCTGTTCTCTGTTTCTCCCAAAGAACTTCTTTATGATTATGATCCGGTTCCTACTCTCGAAGGGCTAACCGCTTTCGATCCGGTGATGACGATCGACACCGTGAGAGGTCTCGTAGCCGTGCACTATGCAGCTCCCCGTGCCTCGGGGAAGGGAAAAGTCACCCTTTCCATCGGTGATGCTTCCACGGTCAAGTCGGCATCTTGCGATATCATGTTGGCTCCCCAGTTGTTGGCTACTTTCTATGGCAAAGGTTTCGAAAATATGCCCTATATAAATACCCGTCCCAGTAAGGAGGTATTGTCGATGTACTTTGCCTATACGTACGAGGCCGAAATGGACATCAATTCGGAAGATACCGTGCGTATCGCCATGAACGTGCAGTCGGGCGCCAAAGAGGATATCGAGGCGGGCTACGATGCCTATCGTTGGGAAGTCGTTTCGAGTAATGGGGTATTGATTACGGGCAAGACCGAGGAATATGTGAAAGGAGAGGGATTCGATGCCGTGCTTGCGTTGCGCTCGGGTTCGGAGGAAGGCGAAGCCGAATTCCATTGTATTACTCCCGACACGGTGTTCGTAGCGACGTTCCGTGTGCAGGACTTTAAGACTCGTTATCCGGTGGAGGAAATTACGGTCGACCACGATCCGATTTCCATGCCTGTGGGAAGTGTGTTGAGACTTACGACGGGAGTGATTCCCGCTTCGTCTTATGCTTATCACAAGCCGGTAGTCAAGGCAGTCGATCCTTCCAAAGTTCAAGTGGGTGAATATAACGGTAATGTCATAGAGCTGAGGGGACTCGCATTGGGCGAGACCGAGCTGGTTCTTACGGCCAACGGCAAGGAAAAAAGGGTTCCGGTGAGTGTCACCGAGGGTATCTTGTCTGTTTTGTGGAAATCGGGTAATGCGCGTACTCTTTTCGAGGGACAGACTGTGCAATGGGGTATCGATGCCAAAACTTTGTCGGGAGGAGAGAATCCTTATGACGTGACTTGGACTTCATCTGCTACCGATGTGCTCACTGCCGAGCAAACCGGCGACGATAACACACAAGGGACGATTACGGGTATTAAGGCCGGTAAGGCAGACGTTACTGCCGAGGTGGCTGGCGTATCGTCCGAGAAGGCCGAGGTGAAAGTGATCGCTCTACCTGTCGATTTGGAATTGAACGCCTCCAACACCGTGAAAGAAAACTCGGTGGTTTATGACGAGGGCGGCGATTTGGTAGTGTTCATTTCGCCCACATCGGGTTATGGGCAAATCATGCTTACGTTGACCGATGCCTATAAGGGTGGCGGTTATGCAGGACATTACGATATTCCTGTCGGTACGGTAGTCGATATAGACGGAGCTCGGGCCGAGGTGACGGGCAGCATGGATATCTCGGGCAGCGGCGACGAGACAACCGTTTCGTTCTCGATTACGGGTAATGTGGGAAGTCGCACTCTCTCTATCGAAGCCGATAGTGTTCCCGTGGTGTTGTAAAAAAAGAGTCGTTTCGGGATAGGAGGCCGCTAAAACGCCTCCTGTCCGCGGAACTTGAAGATAGAAAAAACTTTTTGAGAATAATTCAAATTTTTATTAACCAAAAAAAATTTTCCATGAAAAAAAATCTATTTTTATTATCTGGAATTTTAGTTCTTTCATTTTCTTCGCAAGCACAAGAATTGAAAGAAGATTACATGACGTGGCCGGAGAGTCCGAAACTCGGTCAGTATGTTAGTAGTTGGGTTCCCGGCGAAGATTTGTTCGAGGACGAGAATTTTTATGTTTCCCGTGTGAAACCCAAAGAACGTTTTCGCAATGCGGCCACGCAGATCGACGAGACGCTCACCGAGGCCAACGACAGAAAACTCGTTTTCTGGGTTCCGGTAGGAAATGCCAGCAATGGTAACACCAATGCGCGTCCTAACGGTAAGTTCGATTCCGAGGCTTTCAGTACTTGGTCATACGTTACTCATTACGGAGACTGGACGGCTCCACACGGGTGGGTCCCCGGTGGATTCGCCGATGTCGCCCATAAAAATGGTGTAGGTGTTTCGGGTGTGGCTTCCGTTCCTTGGGGAGGTATAAGTTCAGAGTGGTCCTCTGGTTTTTCCACGTTGGTGGGCATAGAGGCAGAGAAAGTGGCTAAATTCCTCCATTATCATGGTGTGGACGGATTAGGCTATAACTCGGAGTTCAGTACAGGTTCTTCTTTTATTTTGTCGGGATTGCGTGCATTGCACGAGACAGTTCACAAATACCTTACGGAAAAAGGTAACCCGGTGGTCGAGAACTTCTGGTACGATGGAACCAACGATAATGGGCAGATTACTTTCGATAGTGGTCTCGGTAATCATAACAACGATACCTTCGGCGATGGCGAGCATATCCGCACCTCGCTTTTTCTCAATTACAATTGGCATGGAGTATTGGAAGGGTTGACCCAATCTACTGTAGATACCTATGCCCTCGGTCGCAGTTCGCTCGATCTTTATGCCGGCTTCAACATGCAGGGCGGTGATCCTTCTACGTGGAGAACTCTCAAAGACTATAATCTCTCTATCGGTCTGTGGGGCGCTCACGATTATAATATGTTGTGGGCCGACCGTGCCAATAACGGTAGTACAGATGTAGCCAAGCAAACATATTATCAACATCTGATCGAGCAGTTCTTTACCAACGGTAACCGCAATCCCATCGATAAAATCGAGGTTTACAATCGCGGTAACCATCACCCCGATGACAAGTGGTTCGGTATGTCGGCTTTCATGACGGCACGCAGTTCGCTCAAATGGGATCTTTCCGAGGAACCGTTTATTTCTTATTTCAATTTGGGTAACGGTCGTTTCTTGAACTGGATGGGCGAACGTCAGAACGATAACGAATGGTACAATATCGGTGTACAGGACTATTTGCCTACTTGGCGTTGGTGGTTTGCATCCGATTTCATGGGTAAAACGGCCGACAAGGTAGTGGAAAATGGCTTGGAGGCCAAGTTTACTTACGACGATGCCTATGTAGGCGGTTCGTGTCTGCGCCTCTTCGGTTCTGTGGACAATGAGTATTTGCATTTGTTCAAGACCGAGTTCGCTTTGTCCGCAGCCGATGTGATTACGGTTCGTTACAAATTGGTAGGCGGTCAGGCCGATGTCAATTTGGCTCTTTCGGCCAAAGGCGACGAGCAAACGATTTTGCGCGAGAGCGGTTTCAAGGTATTGACTGTCGCCGACGAGGCCGACGATGAAGTGTGGGTGGAAAAGACGTTTAAAGTGAGTGGATCTTTGGCTATGTTGGCCGGTAAGGAAATCGCTATGGTTGCCCTCCATTTCGAAAATGCCGAGAACCTCGACTTATACCTCGGTGAATTTTCTATCACCCGCGGTGCTATGCCTACACCGGCGGCTCCCGAGATTAAGATTGCCAAAGTTCTTGCATCTCACTACAAAGGTGTAGATGGTAAGGTGATATTTAACATGGATAACGACAAATTGCCGGGCGAGCCGGTTTATAACCTCGACGTGAATGCTTCGATGTTCAAACTGTACGCTCAACAAAAAGGCGGTGAGCCTAAATTCATGGGTATCACTACTTCTTGGGCCGGTATGTATTTCTCTGTTCCTACCGATTTGCAGGGCGAACAGGAGATTCGTTTCGGTGTCGCAGCCGTTTCGGTCGATATGAAGTCCGATTCCGAGATCGCATGGAGCGATTATATGAGTATGGGTGAGTATACGGTTACCGACGATATACAGATAAATAAAACTACCATCAAGCCGGGCGAGAGCTTCGAAATTTCGTATGTCGATCCCCGTCACGCCGCTGCCGACTGGAAATTGCTCAACAGTACCGGTGAGGTCGTAAAAAAGGCAAGTAATACGACTGTATTTACCGTATCGGAAGGTATTGAAGAAATAGGCGGTTATGATCTGCAAGTCATTTGCGACGGCGAAACGACCACTTATGGTTACTATGTGCAGATTACCAGCGAAGCCGTGGGTGCGTTGCCCGAGATTCAATCGCTGACTATCGGCGGGGAAGCTGTGGCAGAAGATGAAGTGAAGATCGACGTGGACGAGGCGCTGACGTTGGGCTATACCGGAAGGAAAGCCAATGGAGCTTCTTCGCGCGGTATCGAGATCAATGAAGGCTGGGTAGGCGGAAGAATGTCCGATTTGTCTATCGGTAACGGTCAAACGTTCTCCGTGTCGGCTTGGCTTCGTTTCACTTCGATACCCGAAGGGTCTTGTTTTTTCAGTATAGAAAATCGCGCATCGAGCGCATGGCCGGTGAACAACTGGGGCTGGATGTGGTCTGACTTGTCATCTACGGGTAAACTTAGCAGTTATACCTTCCGGACCGCTACGTACAATGGCGCTCCCGAGTTGAAATATACGTTCCCCAACGCAGTCGTAACACCCAATGCATGGAATCACGTGGTATTGACATTCGAATATAACGACCAGTCGCAATTCCGCTCCAAATTTTATCTGAACGGTGTGCTCCAAGAGTCAACGTGGGTTTTAGATGGAGCTTCGGGTACGACCGAAACATGGGCTAATGTGAATTATTCTATCTCGACTTCCGATTGGTTCTGTTTTGCCGGAGGCCGTGGATCGGAACCTGTTTTCAATAATGGTATCATCGACGATCTGTTGGTTTGGAACGGAGCCATGACTCCCGAGCAAGTGCAAAACGTGAAGAACGGTCTGGATGCCAACAGCCTTCCCCAAGAAGTGATGGCTTACTGGGATTTCGAAACCGATGCCGATGAAGACCACTACTTTGCAGCCAAAGGTTCGGTTGCAGGGGCTAAAGCCTGTTCGTTCAAGACGGAAGCTCTTGGTAGTGAAGGCGCCGGTCGTCAAGTCGCTCAGAATCCTCTGTATATCTCAGGTTGTCCGTTTGTGCCGGGATCCACTTTCAAGGTAGAGACTCGTCCGACTTGGACAGCCAAACGCGGTGTCCTCAGCGAATCGACCGGTACCGACCTCGAAGGTTCCACGAAACTGACTTATAGCAAACCGGGCGATTATACGGTTACTCTGACTCTTGAAAATACGCTCGGGGCCGATACCAAGAGCTATCCTGTATTCAAAGTAGGCGATGTAGACGGTGTAGAAGAGAGCATGGCCGGTGAGTTGCGCACGTATACCGTAGAGGGTATTCTCTTTGTAGAATTTGCCGAGGACGGAGACTACCAAGTGGGCGTGTACAATGCCTCGGGAATGCTTGTCGCACAGAAAGATGCCGCTGTCGTAGCCGGTCAAAACATGAGCATCTCTCTCGGAGCCAAAGGCGTTTATGTGGTGAAGGTGATGAAAAAGGGCAAGGTGGTTCGTACGGTCAAAGTGTTGAATCGTTGATGTAATCTCTCACTTTCTTTTTAAGAGGGTGATCTCAATAGCGGACCGAGCCCTATCATTTAGGGTTCGGTCCTTTTAACAAATTTTTAATCGGTAGAAAATTTATTTTTTTGCGATTATTTTTAATATTAATATATCATGAAAAAGAGTTATTCGATTTTTTTATCTACACTGTTTTGTTTTTTGTTTTGTAGTTTGAGCGCACAGGATGCGCAGTTGAATGCGGCGAGTCGTAAAGTGATTATCGAGGCTCCGGCAGAGCCCGGTACTCATTTGGAGGTGGCTTATAGGCCTGCGGGTTCTTTTTTCCCGAGTTATGTGCAGTCGGGGCAGCAAGTAGACGTGGGTACTACGCTTATCATCGATGCTTATTCTGATAATCCGACCAAATTGCCGTTGGTTGCCGTACGGGTGAACGGGGAAGAGATCGAAAAATCGGGATCGGGATATACGTATGTTATACCCGAAGGCGAAGGGGATATTGTGATTTCTGCGGAATTCGGTCTTCTTTACCAAGTAGATTTCTCTTATTCCTTGAACGGGCGCATAGAACTTTATGCGGCGGGTTCGGAAGAGCCGTTGACGACGGGAACTCGTGTGAACGGGAATGTGGAGATAACGGTGAAAGTTATTCCGGACAGCGGATGCGATTTGCTTTCTCTCGTCGTGAACGATGAAAATGTAACCGACCAACTTGCGAACAATGAGTATAAGTTCGTATTGAAGAAAAACACTTCGATTACGGCGGCCTTCCAGAAAGCCTATCGTCTGACGGTGGAACCGTTCGAGCACGGTAGTATGCGGGTGGCTATTTCTGATAAAGGAGATTTGAGCGATGTACCGTCGGACGGTAAGATTTTGGATGGGCAAACGCTTATCTTGTGGTGGCCGACAGTCGAAGAAGGGTATGAAGTAGGTTCCGTATTGATGAACGGGACAGATATAACGGAGCAGTTTTTCTCAGGAACGTATAACCATGTGGTGAAAGGCGATGTGAACGTTACCGTGACGATCCGAAAAAAAACGTATGGATTGACGGTTAAGGATTTCGTGGGAGGTACGATAAAAGCGGAATTCGAAGATGAGGGGGTAGTGACCGATGTGTCGGCCGGTGGCAGAGTACCGGAAAATGCGACCTTGAAAATTTATGAACCGGTACTTGATGAAGGATACGAATTGGTTTATGTGTCGCTGAACGGATCGGATATTAAGGATCAGTTTAAAGATGGTATCTATTCGCTGACGATGAAAGAAGATGTGATGCTTGTTGTAAAAGCCAAAGAAATCGATAAAATGTTCAAACTGACTATCGATGAAATCGAGGGTGGCAGCATAGATGTACAAGTGTATGTCGGTGGCGATTTGGCCGATGTCCCGGCCGATGGGAACATCAAGAACGGAACCATGCTGATGATTTCCGAACCGGTACTCGAAGACGGCTACGAATTGGTTTCCGTCATGTTGAACGAAGAGGATATAACCGCTTTGTTCGAGGAAGGCGTGTATTTCCATACCATGCGTCAAGATGTGACGATCTCCGTAAAGACCAATTATGTTTCGGGCGTGGAAGAAGAACAGGCCGACCGGGTGAGAATTTATCCTAACCCGTTTGCAGAAAGTTGCGTGGTGAGCGGTGTTGCCGCAGGTACATCGGTTCGCGTGTTCAACATGACGGGAGCTTGTGTGTTCTCGAAAGTCGCCGGAACGGGTGAGACCGAAATTCGTTTGTCGGGACTTGCTTCGGGTGTCTATATCTTGAAGTTGGAGAAAGACGGCGACAGCTCTTGCCATAAACTGATTCGGAAGTAAGAGCCGATTTCTCGGTCGATAGTAGAATTTTTTATTCGATAAACTTGTAAATAGGGAAGGGGAGTGCAACTATGGCACTCCCCTTTTTTTGACGGAGGGGTTGAGAAGATTACATAAGAGTTTTTTGATTGCAGGTTTTAACCCCCTCGCCCTATGGGCACTCCCCCTATATCGTTTCACGACACAGGGGGAGAGTGTGATACCCTCGGTTTGTTGCTGTCGCAGTTTTTCTATCCCCTCTGTTTATTAACCCCTCCGTCCTATGGGCACTCCCCCTATATTTTGTGTTGCGCCACCCCGCAATGTTGCGGGGCACGGCAGGGTGAGGAGTGAGACATCTTTGTTCTATTGTTGTTTCGGCTTCTCCGTTACTACGTACCGTCTCTCCTATATTTTGCTTCGTGCCACGGGTGAGGAAGGGGTGAATGCCCTGTAATGCCACAGGACATGGGGGTGGTTGAGATGTATTCCGCTTTTGCCCCTTACACTGATTTTATAAGCGACACAGAGGAAGAGGGGTAAAAGAGGTATTTTTATTCGGCAGTCCGCCGAATTTGTTTTTGTATTCAATTTGTATTATTTTCGCCATATGTCATTACTTGTGTATTTTGCTCCATTGCAAGGTTATACCGATGTGGTTTATCGTAAGGCACAT
>OJMI01002852.1_pt1 | contig 14082 bp, 11 predicted proteins | sample 1597131 | NCBI WGS metagenome assembly OJMI01 (sample SAMEA2452116, study PRJEB22498) | human gut metagenome | reverse complement strand
CAGATCAAGCGGCCTTACAACCCCATCACAGCCCGCGTGAACGTGCGGTGTGTGTACTACATGGCCACCCGGCGCAAGGTTGACCTTGCAAACCTCATAGAGGCTACAACCGACATTCTGGTAAAGGCCAGGGTGCTGGCGGACGATAACAGCCAGATCGTGGCCGCCCACGATGGCAGCCGGGTGGATTACGACAAGAAAAACCCCAGAGCAGAAATCTGGATCGAAGAAATGGAGGCAGATACATGATCCAAACCTGGACACCTGACACCAACGAGCCGGAACTGCCGGATTACCGCACCGTCAAGGCATGGTTCCAGCAGTGCAGAGACCTGGCGGAGCAGGTCGAGGCCCAGAAGCAGAAGATCCAGCGCAAAGACGCCCGTGACGGCTGCGACAAGTCCCGTTCCGACGCCCCAGATAAGTTCGCGCCACAGGAAGGCTTGAGGACTTACCCATTCAAAGGCAGCTGTGCCGGAGATGGCCGAAGCAAGCAGCGCTGCCGCGGCAAGCGCGTAGCGCGCGTGGCGAGACAGACGCAGGCTCGAGGCCGGGACGTTGAGCGACTTGCGCGCACTGTAGGCGGCGTCGGTGACGATGTTCATCGGGCAGACCCAGGCGCAAAACGCGCGGCCGCCGGCAATCACGTAGATCGCCAGCACGATGAGTGCGCCCGTCACCATGGTGAGTTCCGGTTTGTGCCCGGCAAAAAGCTTTTGCAGGAGCGCAAACGGGTCCGACATGGGAACGGAGCCGGCAATGAGCGAACTTGTGAGCGTGCCGTTTAAAAGCGGTTCGCCCAGTAGCGTCCAGCCCAGCCGAACAGTACCGATGAAAAGCGCGAGCACGGCTAGCTGCACGAAGCGGCGAGCCATACTGAGCGCCAACATGCGCGACTTGATTTTCTGCGGCGAAACCGCAGGTAAAGAGGTCTTTTGACTCATAGCAGCGGATCGTCCATGTTGTTGAGAAAATCAAGCCCGCCGGGTTCAGCCGGCGCAGTCGGCTTCTTGAGTTCGGGTTTGTCGGCCGGATTGCCCGGATGGTGCGGCTGATCCTCACGCCAACCCAGACGGTAGTGTTCGCCGATGCGGCCCAGGAACGTCTTTGGATCGATGATGTTGATGGCCGGAACCTGAGTCGGACACCCGTAGACGCACAAGCCGCAACCGGTGCAGTGATCGGGATCGATCACGGGCACGAACACGGCGTGTTTGCTCAATTCGCGCGGATGGGGCTTTAAGAGCAGCGCCTCGTTTCGAAGCGGACAGTCGCGGTAGCAGACTTCGCAGCGCAGACCTTGCCAGCTCAAGCACGAGTTGGGGTCGATTGCGGCAATGCCCATGCGGGCCTTGCGGATCGAATCGAACTTTTGGTCGAGCGCTCCCGACGGGCACACCTTGACGCAAGGGATGTCCTCGCACATGTAGCAGGGAATCTTCCGAGGCTCGAAGTAGGGGGTTCCGTAGGGAACTTTGGCTGCGAGCTTGGCAAGCTTGAGCGTGTCGTAGGGGCAGGCCTTGACGCACAGGCCGCAACGGATGCACTTGTCATAGAAGGCATCGTCGGCGCCCGGTGGCAGAGGTTCAAAGCCCTTGGACTTAGCGGTTCCCACGAACGCCGTAAGACCGGCGCCTGCGGCAGCCGCTACGCCTGCGCTTTCCAAAAGAAGGCCGAGAGCCTGACGTCTTGTCGCTTTGATCGTCATCGTGTCAGTGAAGGTTTTCGTAAAAGCCTTGTTGTCCGAAGTTGTCTCCCGAAGCCGTCCTGCCGTGAGCAAGACGGCTTCAGAGAGATAAGCGCGTGTGTCGAACTTGCCCGATTAGGCCTTCGTGACTCGAACCGCAGACTTCTTGAAGTCGGGTTCGGCCGAAATCGGGTCGGTTGCGTCAATGCAAAGCTTGTTGACCTGAACCGATTCGTCGAAGAAGGCCATCCAGACCGTGCCGCGCGGCATCTTCATGCGGCCCTGCGTTTCAACAAGAGCCTTGATGCTGCCGCGGCGGCTGGTGATCTGTGCAACGTCGTTGCGCTTGAGCCCCCGCTTCTGAGCGTCGGTCGGGTGCATATAGAGCACGGCCGACGGAGCAGCGCGGTGCAGTTCGGGTACGCGACGGGTCATCGAGCCAGTGTGCCAGTGTTCCAGGATACGTCCCGTGCAAAGCATCAGGTCGTAATTGGAATCAGGCTTTTCAACCGGTTCGGCAAACGGACGGAAGAAGATCTTCGCGCGGCCGGGCAAGGGCTTGGGCGTCTTGTCGGTGATGCCGTCCAAGTTGCCTTGAGGAATGGCCTTCATGAGCTTGCCGTAGAACTCGAAGTCGCCGTTTTTCACATACGGATCGTATTCGGCGTTGAAGCGGTACGTCGTGGGCTTGCCGTTGACAACCGGCCAGGTGAGACCGTGGATCTTCGGATCGAGATACGTGTCGAAGTCGGCCAGATCGTGACCGTCGCCGAGCGTGAACTGACGGTATTCGGTAAAGAGAGCCTTTTCCGGGAACCAATCGAGACCCAGAGCCTTTGCCGTGCAGCATTGTTTGCCCGGATACTTCGGATCGGGCCACGGGCACTGTTTGGTTTCGGGCATGCCGGCAAAGAGTACGTCAAAGAGGGAGGCGTCCGGATTGATGCCCATTTCTTTGGCCTTGCCGAGTACGTTGGGCAGTGTCTTTTTGCCACCGGCGACCTTCTTTTCGCCCCAGCATTCGGAGATCTTGAATCGTTTGGCAAATTCGAGCATTGTGGCGATATCGCTCATCGCTTCGCCAACGGGTTCGACCATCTGAGCCCAGCCCTGCGTGCGGCGTTCGGCGTTGCCGTACAGGCCCCACTTTTCAAAGATCATTGCCGTGGGCAGGATCAAGTCGGCGACCTTGGCCGAAAGGGTCGGATAGACGTCGGCGACGACGACGAAGTTCTCAGGCTTGCGGGCGGCCTTGAGCCAGTGGTTGGAGTTCGGAGCCGACTGGAAGACGTTGACCACCTGTGTCCACAGGAAGTTGACGGAACCGTCTTCGAGACCGCGCAAAAGCCCCATAATGGGTTTGCCCAGCACGGGGTTGAGTGTGCCTTCGGGAACACGCCAGAGCTTCTCGGTCTTCTTGTGGTGAGCGGGATTGCCCACAAGCATGTCGGAAGGCAGACGGTGCGAGAAAGCGCCGACTTCACGAGCTGAACCGCAGGCCGAGGGCTGACCGGTGAGTGAGAAGGCACCGTTGCCGGGACGGCCCTGCTTGGCGGTGAGCAGATGCAGCGCGTAGATCTGTTCGTTTACCCACACGCCGCGCACGTGCTGGTTGACGCCCATGCACCAGAAGGAGAGGATGTCGCGCTTGGCGTCGCAATAGATGTCTGCCAGAGCAACGAGCTTCTTCTTGAAACTTTCGAGGGATTCGTCCGGATCGCCCTTGGCGAGCTTGGCAACGAAGTCAAGCGTATAGGGTTCAAGGCCACGCTTGAATTCTTCAAATGAGATGTGCCAGTGGCCGCCTGCTGCGGCAACTTGCTTTTGCTCGACTTCAATGCCGGCCTTGCGGCGCTGGCCGATTGCTTCGGCTTCGGTCAGAATGATCTTCTTTTGCTTGGCCTGAATGTCCTTTTCTGCTTCAAAGGCGAACTTGTCAGTCGGACGCATACCGTAACCGATGTCGACCGTACCGGTGGCAAAGACGCAGTGGTCTTTCACGAACTTTTCGTTGTAGGCCTTGCGGCGAACGATTTCGCGAGCCAGGTAGTTGAGGATCGCGAGGTCCGTATTGGGCTTGAAGATGATTTCGATGTCGGCCATGCCCGAGGACAGGTTCGAGTGCGTCGTCACGTTGACGATACGGGTGTCTTTATGCGTGAGCTTGCGGTCGGTCACGCGGCTCCAGAGAACCGGGTGCGCTTCGGCCATGTTGTTGCCCCAGAGAACCATCGCGTTGCATTTTTCGATGTCATCATAGACGTTCATCGGTTCGTCCACGCCGAAGGTCTGGTAGAAGCCCACCACGGCTGAAGCCATGCAAAGACGAGCGTTGGGGTCGATGTTGTTGGAGCGGAAGCCGGCCTTCAGGAGCTTGGAAGCCGTGTAGGCTTCGGGAATCGTGTACTGCCCCGAACCGATGATGGCTACGCCTTCCGGTCCCTTGGTTTGGTAGACACGGCGGAACTGGCGTTCCATTTCGTCGAAGGCCTGTTCCCAGCTCACGGCCACGAACTGACCGTTCTTGTCGAACTTGCCGTCCTTCATGCGCATGAGCGGGCGCGTCAGACGATCCTGACCGTAGAGGATCTTGGCGTTGAAGTAGCCCTTGATGCAGTTCAGGCCGCGATTGACGGGAGCGTCCGGGTCGCCTTTCGTGGCGACGATGCGGCCGTTCATCGTGCCGACCTGCAGACCGCAGCCGGTACCGCAGAAGCGGCAGACGCCCTTGTGCCATTCAATGCCGGCATCGGCGGCCTGAGCGGCCTGCGCGCACGCCTGCGTCACGGGCAGACCCACCGACATGGCGGCGGTGGCAGCAACACCCGTTTTCAAGAGTTCTCGTCTTGAGATGGGAATGACTTTCTTTTGAGCCATATTTTCTCTCCTGGGCAGAAGCACCGAAGCGATTTCGGATTTCGATCCGAAGACCGATCGGTGACTTATGAAGAACAGCTTTTTTGAGGAGCACCGAAGTTTTCTTGTGATTGTTGAACTCGGCGCCGGTTAAAAAAAAGTTGAAGAAAAAAATCAGTTTTTCTCATCATCCGGTTCGTTGCGATGAACGATGAGACTGACGTCGGCAACGAACGGCAACGTTTGAATGGCGCGGAACCGTTCGGTTTCAGCTTCGACCGAGGGTTCTTCGAGAACGACGACATAGCGGCCGGAAGCCGCATCGGATTGATGAACTTCAACGGGAAGCGATTTGAGCGCTTCGCCGACAGATTCGAACTGACCGGGCTTGCAGGTCACCACCAGACCGGAATAAAACATCGGGGGGTTTCTCCTTGCTGCGACGTTGTGTTTTGTTCTACGCACAGTAACTACTAATTTACTGGTTTTTGAAGTTCGAAGAACTTCAATAAGTAAAGAAATTTTGAGTCAAATCAAGCCTGTGCGCGTAAATTGGCCTGGTCTGTCAGCAGGCCATTTGTTCCTCAAAAGGAATAACGCTGTGCGGATCCTAGATGCAAAAAAAAACGGAGTCCGAAGACTCCGTTTTTCTGTTTTGGCAGGTTCAGGTTTTGCCTGAACCTGCTCATCCCCTGTCCCAAAACTCCACAGGTAGATGTTGTTATTTTAGATGTAGCCGTATACCAGGCCGAGGCACCAGCCAACGATCACGGCGGTGATCACACCAATCAGACCCGGAAGGATGAAGGAGTGGTTGATCACGAACTTGCCGATGTGAGTCGTGCCGGAGCGGTCGAACGTCAGAGCAGCAAGGTCAGACGGGTAGGTCGGCAGGATGTAGTAACCGTAGGCGGCGGAAGCCATTGCCACGATCACTCCGGGAGGCGTACCGATACCGATAGCAACCGGAACCACGATGGCCACAGCAGCAGCCTGAGAGTTCACAAGCTTGGAAACCAGCAGCAGCACGATACCGAAGGTCCAGGGAGCGGACTGCATCCAGCCGGTCAGAGCGGCCTTCAGGTCGGGCAGGTGGTTCGAGAACATCGTATCGGACATCCAGGCCACGCCGTACACAGAGACGATGGCGACCATACCGGCGTTGAACACGTTGGTCTTGTTAATCTGCTTGGCGCCGCAGAACATGACCATCAGGATACCGGCAAGGAGCATGAACATCTGGATGACGAGGGTCATCGACAGACGCTTCTTGCCAACCATCGGGCGGAGTTCGGGAACGGAGCCGAGAACGGCCACGACTGCCACGGTGCAGAGGAAGATCCAGAGGCTGGCCCACTGCTGCTTGGTGAACTTAACGCCAATCAGGGTGGTGGTTTCGCCATAGACGTACTTGCGCTGTTCCGGATCGGCGATCAGAGCCTGGAATTTTTCGTCCTTATCGAGGTCCTTGCCGCGGAACACGGAGAAGGTGCCGACCATGAACAGACCGACGAGAGCGGCCGGGATCACGATGGCAAACAGCTGCGGGAAGCTGAAGGGCTGGCCGCCAACCAACTGGCCGTCAAGCAGAGCCACCATCGACACAGCAGCCACAGCAGCCGGCGAGCAGATCACGCCCATCTGTGCGGCAATCGTGGAAGCAGCCATCGGGCGTTCCGGACGGATGTTGTTCTTGATGGCCACGTCATAAATAATGGGCAGCATCGTGTAAACAACGTGACCCGTACCGCAGAGAACCGTCAGGAACCAGCAAAGATACGGAGCGAGGTAGCAGACGAAGCGCGGATGATTACGAAGAATCTTTTCAGCGATCGACAGCAGGCAGTCAAGACCGCCGGCAGCCTGAAGGGTAGCGCCCGCGCAGACCACGGCCATAATGGTCAGGATAACGTCAACGGGGGGCTTGCCGGGCTTGAGACCGAAGCCGAAAATGAAGATGATGAGGCCGATACCGCCCATCAGACCGAGGGTCATACCGCCGCGAGGGGCAGCGTAGAACAAGCAGGCGAGCAGCACAAAGAGCTGCACCCAGAAGTCAAATCCAATCATTGTTTGTCTCCTAGATATTTTGGGACCGTGGAATTATCCTCTTTGTAGGTACACCCAAGGTGTAAAACTTCATCAACTTTTGATCTTTGTCTAATTGTTAAGAAAAGTTTTAAGAATTTTGTCTTCTTCTTCGTGAAAAAATCGTGAAAACCCCTGAGTTTTTGCGGGTTTACGAGAATTCGTCGAGAGTTGGGAATTTGTAACCGGCGAGGGGAGGAAACAAAGAAAAGGCACCGGAAATGTAACTGCCGGTGCCTTTTATGAGGGTGGAAGCAGGCGATAAGGATTACTTCTTAGGGAGTAGTTCGCAAGTGTTTCCTCAACGTTCGATTTCGTATGGCCAACTGAGAATGCCTCCGAAATTGGCCAGCCGCGTGTAGCCCATTTTCTCGAGAGCTACGGCAGCCGTCACGCTGCGAACACCACTGCGGCAGTAGATGAGGTAGACGGCGTTTTTGTCGGTCATGCAGGCCGGAATATTGCCGTCCTGAATGTCGGCAAGCGGCACATTGAGTGCCCCCGGAATATGCCCGGTGACAAACTCGTCGGGGCGGCGGACATCAATGACGACGGCATCGGGGTCGGCATCCATGCGGGACTTGGCTTCGGACGGAGAAATGTTTTCGTAGGTCATGGGCGCTCGCTCGTTTTTGGTCAAACACAAAAGCGCCGCAATTGTAGCCTGCAAACGAAAAAATCCCCGCGCGGACGAAGGGGATTGGCCGGCGGGGTTTTAAGAGCGACTCTCAGGTCGTGACCTGCTTGTATGTGCGGCATCGTTTTTTATTCAAAGGTGCCGCACAATCAAAGACAGTCAGCGAATTACTTCTTGCAGCATTCGCACTTGATTTCGTTGCGCGGCTTCAACTGCTTGAAGAAGTCATTGCCCTTGTCGTCAACGAGGATGAAGGCCGGGAAGTCGACCACTTCGATCTTATAGACGGCTTCCATGCCGAGTTCGGGCCATTCGACGCATTCGATGCTCTTGATCGAGCTTGCCGACAGAACAGCAGCCACGCCGCCGATCGTGCCCAGGTAGAAGCCGCCGTGCTTCTTGCAGGCGTCCGTCACGGCCTGGGTGCGGTTGCCCTTGGCAATCATCACCAGCGAGCCGCCGTTTTCCTGGAAGAGGTCAACGTAGGGGTCCATACGCTGAGCCGTGGTCGGGCCCATGGAGCCGCAAGCGTAGCCTTCCGGCGTCTTGGCGGGACCTGCGTAGAGGATCGGGTGATCCTTGACGTACTGCGGCAGACCCTTACCGGCTTCGATGAGTTCCTTCATGCGGGCGTGAGCGATGTCGCGGGCAACGATGATCGTGCCGGAGAGGTTTACGCGGGTGGAAACCGGGTACTTCGAGAGTTCCTTGCACACTTCGGCCATCGGACGGTTCAGATCAATGTTGATCTGACCGCCTTCGCCCGGACGGCGAAGTTCTTCGGGGATCAACTCGCCCGGGTTGGTGTCGAGTTTTTCAATCCAGACGCCGTCCTTGTTGATCTTGGCCTTGATGTTGCGGTCAGCCGAGCAGCTCACACCCATGCCGACCGGGCAGCTGGCACCGTGGCGCGGCAAGCGAATGACGCGCACGTCGTGAGCCATGTATTTGCCACCGAACTGAGCACCCAAACCGATATTTTGAGCAGCTTCCAAAAGCGTCTTTTCAAGTTCGACGTCGCGGAAAGCGCGGCCCGTTTCGTCACCGGTCGTGGGAAGGTTGTCATAGAAGTGCGTAGAAGCCAACTTCACCGTGAGCATTGTCTTTTCAGCAGACGTTCCGCCGATCACAAAGGCGATGTGATACGGGGGGCAGGCAGCCGTACCCAAGCTCTTCATCTTTTCAATGAGGTAGGGAACAAGTGTCTTCGGGTTCAAAATGGCCTTGGTTTCTTGGTAGAGGTAGCTCTTATTGGCAGAACCGCCACCCTTCACTACGCACAAGAAGTTGTATTCGTTGCCTTCAACAGCTTCAATGTCGATTTGAGCGGGAAGGTTGCACTTGGTGTTCTTTTCTTCGTACATCGACAACGGAGCGTTTTGAGAGTAACGCAGGCTGTCGGTCGTGTAGGTTTGGAAAACGCCCAAGGAGAGAGCTTCTTCATCGCAGAAACCAGTCCAAACGGCTTGGCCTTTTTCGCCGTGAATAATAGCAGTGCCGGTATCTTGGCAGAAGGGCAATTCACCCTTGGCGGCCACTTCAGCGTTGCGCAAGAAGGAAAGAGCGACGTACTTGTCGTTATCCGTGGCTTCCGGATCCTTCAAAATCTTGGCCACTTGTTCATTGTGAGCGCGACGGAGCATAAAGTTCGTGTCGTGGAAAGCTTGTTTGGCCAAAAGGGTCAAAGCTTCCGGTTGAACTTTGAGGATCTTATGACCTTCGAATTCACCTTCAGACACGTAGTCTTTGGTGAGAAGGTAATATTCCGTGTCGTCTTTACCGAGTTGGAACATCGGAGCGTATTTAAATTCAACAGCTTGAGCCATTTCTCGTTATCTCCTTAACGTTGTTATATCGACGCCTTTAACAAAGGGGAGCGTTAAATCGGCGCCATTCTCTAATAATGATACGGTCAAAGAAAAACGGCAAGTAATTGAAGGGTTCAACTACTTGCCGTCCGTCATTCGCTATTTACTCGCGATAGGTTTATCGATTAAACGAAACCATACATCGCAGCGAAGATGTAACCGGCGATAGAGGCCGTGAACACACCGATCAAGCCCGGGAGGATGAAGGAGTGGTTGATCACGAACTTACCGATATGGGTCGTGCCGGAGCGGTCGAATTGAATAGCAGCCAAGTCAGACGGATACGTCGGAAGGATGTAGTAACCGTAGCAGGCGGCAGAGAAAGCGACCACGATTCCCGGAGGCGTACCAACAGCCAAGGCAACCGGAACAATCGTTGCAACGGCAGCAGCTTGAGAGTTCACCAACTTGGAAACCAAGAGCAACACGATAGCGTAGGCCCACGGATAAACCTTAACGTATTCGGTCAAACCGACCTTCAAGTCGTTCAAGTGAGCAGCAAACATCGTATCGGCCATCCAAGCCACACCGTACACAGCCACGATGGCGACGGTACCAGCACGGAACACGCTGTTCTTAGCCACGTCAGAAGCCTTAACATCGCAGAAGATAACCATCAACGTACCGGCAGCCAACATGAACATTTGAATAGCCAAGGTCATCGAGCAGCCTTTCGGACGCAATTCAGGGAACATACCGAGGATAGCCACGATAACGATCACGCCGATGAACAAGCCCAAAGAGAGCCATTGCTTGCCCGTGAACTTCTTACCGATCAAGGTCGTCGTATCACCGTAGACATACTTCTTCATTTCCGGATCGGAAATCAATTGTTGGAATTCCGGATCCTTGTCGAGGTCCTTACCACGGAACCAAGAGAAGCAGCAGACAGCGAACACACCGAAGAAGCCGCCAGGAATCGTGATGGAGAAGAGGTCAACGAAGCCGAAGTGTTGGCCATTGATCGTGTAACCTTCCATCAAAGCGATCATGGAAACAGCAGCCACAGCAGCCGGCGAGCAGATCACACCCATTTGAGAGGCGATCGTGGAACCAGCCATCGGGCGTTCCGGACGGATGTTGTTCTTAATAGCCACGTCATAGATAATGGGCAACATCGTGTAAACGACGTGACCCGTACCGCACAAGATGGTCAAGAACCAGCAGATGTACGGAGCGAGGAAGCAGACGTAGCGGGGATTTCTACGCAAAATCTTTTCAGCGATTTGGAGCAAGCAATCCAAACCACCAGCGGCTTGCAAAGTAGCAGAACCGCAAACCACGGCCAAAATCGTGAGGATCACGTCGACCGGCGGTTTACCCGGTTTAAGGCCGAAGCCGAAAACCAAAACGATCAAGCCCACGCCACCCAAAAGGCCGAGGGCCATACCACCTTTGCGGGCACCATAGAACAAGCATGCCAACACTAAGATTAGTTGTAGCCAAAAGTCAGTACCAACCATGGTAAGTTTCCTTTATTTTCTTTTTTAAACAATAGAAGAGGCTACGTTTCCGTAACCTTTCTAAGCACTGCGAATTTTCACACATGTAACGCTACTTTTTCTTGTCTCGAGCGTTTTGTTTTTGAGCTAGGGATATATCTTTCTGTTATCTTTACAAAAATGTTAAAAAGTGTTTAGGGTTAACCCTTAAATTTTTACAAAATGGGTAGGGAATTTTCCTTAATTCGATTCAAACTTGCCCTAATAAAAAGAGATTGAGCTGTATCCAATCAATGGCGAATTTGTTAATGATTTGTGTCGATTTGTATCTTTGAGGGAATTATGCGTCATTCTTAAGGGGTAGAAAAAAACGGAGGACTCATCAAGAGTCCTCCGTTAACGCAACTGTTTTAACCGTACAGGCTAGAGCATGATTTGTGAGATGAACCAACCGGCAGCCGTGCCGACCACAACAAAGGCCAGACCCGGTCGCATGTAGCTGTGGTTAAACACAAAACTGCCTAACCTCGTAGTACCGGTACGGTCAAAAGCCGTACAACCGATTTGTGCGCCGCCAGGGATAACAAAGTCACCGTAGCAGGAAGCCCAAATACCGACTAAGAGTTGCGGGCTTAAGCCCAAAGCCAAGCCGATCGGCATCAAAATCGTCGTACTGACGGTCGGCGAGAAAATTACCGAGCTAAAGCAGAAGCAGACGATGCAGAAGATAATCGGCGAAGAACTGGCGATATCGGAGAAGTAGTGAACGAACACATCCTTGTGCGTGTCAAAGAACGTACCCGTTAACCAGGAAATACCGAAGACACCAACCACGCCGATCAAACCGGAGCGGAAAACAGAGCCGGAAGCAAATTTGTCGCTCGGTACCTTACAGACAACAATGATCACCAAGGCGGTAGCCAACATGACCATTTGAATCAAAGACGGAATCGGTAATTGGCTGATCTTGCCCGCAATTTCCCAAGACGGACGCAGGGTTTCAGACGAGCCAATGGTGATGGAGGTCAAAATACCGATAGCGAAAATCAACACGCCGATCTTGGCCCCCTTGCTTGGTTCCTTATAAATATGATCGGTCGTGGAAACATGCAGTTCCGTGTATTGGCCCGTTTGCACGCGATGGATGAACTCGGGATCTTTTTCGAGTTCACAGACAAGCAAGCCGCCAATAAGGCGATGAAATACGTGGGAACAGAAACCGACAGAATGTCAAGCAACGTGTAGCCGTAGGCGGACATGATACCCACCATGGCAGCCATAGCGGCACTCATGGGGCTGGCCATCACGCCGATACCGGCGCAGATCACCGAGGCTGAAACAGCTCTTTCCGGTCTAATCTTTGCCGAGGCTGCCACTTCAGCTACCACCGGGTATACGGCGAAAGCCACATAGGCGGTACCCACAAAAATCACGAAGATGGAGCAAACCACGGGGCCCACAAAGTTAATGGCGCGCGGCCATTTACGGAGTAACTTTTCAGCTAAACCGACCAAATAATCCAAACCGCCGGAGCCCTGCAAGACGCTCGTGCAGGCAATCACTGCGGTAATAATCAAAAGGACGGATACGGGAGGAGAGCCCGGTTGCATGCCGAAGCCGAGAACAAGGATGCTCACGCCGAAGCCGCCAGCAGCACCCAAACCCACGCCGCCGAAACGGCCGCCGACTGCCAAGCAGAATAAGACGACGGCAAGTTGGAGCCAAAATTGGACATCAACCATTTTTTATTCCTTGGAGAAGTAACAAAAAGAGGGGGAGCTTAGTAAGCTCCATGTATTTTCGGCTAATCGTAGGCGTCTTTTCGAGGATTTTCAAACGGCGATCTTTTTCAACAAATGCCAACAACTTTGTGAAAAAGAAAAATTAAGAGCGATTTATTTTACATTTTTCAAATGCTTAGACCGACATATAAGGCTAAAATATTGCATTTTACATATCGGGAAATCGCCAATTTGTCGACAATTAAGTTAGATGTCCATCATTAAAAACCCTTAATTTTTGTTGAATAATCAAAGAGTAGTCAAAAATCCCCCTATAATGATCGCTAACAATTTTTCAAAGGTCTCGAACAAAATGCAACAAAACGACAATTTGTTTGAACAAATTCGTGATCATTTGCAGGAACAAGCAAAAAATGGTGAGCGCATTGACACGGAAACGGAATTGGCTAAGCGTTTCGGTGTGACCCGCTACCGTATTCGCAAAGAGTTGGATATTTTGACTCAAATGGGGATTCTGGTTAGAACACCGAAGCGTGGTACGACGGTTCGTGAAGTGGGCGCAAATAGTTTGCGCAATCAGATCCAGATGCGTTTCGACGTGGCTAATTTTGACGTGCAGGAATTTATTGAGGCTCGCGCTTTAGTGGAGTGCTCTCTCATGCCGTTAGTCAGCCGTCGCATCACTCCAGCTTTGGCTTCCCGATTGGAAGGCACACTCAATAAGATTGAAGAACACGCCGATGAACCGTTGGTGGCCGATAAATTTGACCGAGAATTCCATTTATTGCTTCTGGAAGGTTGCGGAAATCGAGTTCTTCAGGTTTTCTCAGGCGTGCTGGTGACGTACTTTGAAAAAACCTCACACCGCATTGCCAACATGGACAGACAATTCTTCTTGGATATTGCTCGACAGGAAAGGGAAATTTTGCGGGCGATTCGCATGGGGGATGCTCAAAAAGCTTCTGAACTTTTGCGCGCCCACTTAATGGAACAATCACAACTGCTGCCGCTGTAGCTTTATATCGGAAGACAAAAAATGGGGAGTTTGAGACTCCCCATTTCATTGCCGGTGATTGTTAATTAGCCGATCAAGTGTTCCACCACATCGACCATCACATCAACTCCCATCGGGAGGTATTGCGGGTCAAAATGCATCGTTGCTGCGTGAAGGCCCGGCGTTGCTCCAACACCTAAACCAAAGTAGGCAGCCTTCATTGTGGGCTTATGCATCTTATAGTAGTGGAAATCTTCGCCACCGCCGCCGCAGTCCTTAGCGACAGCTTCTTGTCCATGTGTGCGAACGATCGAATCGATCACCATTTGCTTGAAGTCTTCGTCATACTCGGCAGCCGGACATGCTCCCAGCTCAGTGATTTCCGCGGTTGCTCCGTATGCGGCAGCCGTGCCTTCAACGAGTTTAGCAAAGCGTTCAGAGAAATCCCTCATCATGGGATTCGTTTGCGCGCGGTTATCGAAGGTGATCGTGGCCGTTTCAGGAATGGAGTTTGTGGCGCCTTGATCTGCGTGCAATTGCGTGGCCTTCATAGACCAAATACCGGCTGGATTAAACCACATGTTTTGCACGCCTTGAACGATGGCGCAGGCTACGTCGAGGGCACTAACACCCAAGTGGGGGCGGGCAGCGTGGGCACTTCGGCCATGAACTGTGACTCTTAATGTTCTGGAAGCCGTATGGTTGACGGCCGGGCAGATTTGACCGGCGGGCACATCTTGAATTGGGCGGATATGGGCGCCGAGCGCA
>OJMI01002850.1_pt1 | contig 14086 bp, 7 predicted proteins | sample 1597131 | NCBI WGS metagenome assembly OJMI01 (sample SAMEA2452116, study PRJEB22498) | human gut metagenome | reverse complement strand
ATTACATTGGCAATCAATTCGTTATAAAGTTTTATTCTTTTTACGACAGTCCCTAGTTTTAGAATATAATGATAAAGAGTCGTATCATTGCTTATAATCAAGTTTGATACGACTCTTTTTATATCTTATAATCTGTAACTTATTGGATTGTCATATATTGCGTGTCCCATTATCGAGTAGAATGTAAACTTGCCAATATAGGATTTCTCCATAAACAATTCATATTGGCTTTATAATTTATGAATCGTTTTCATTAACTGTTCTCCAAGTCCGATGGTATATCCTTGCGAAACAAATACCACACGGTTGAATGTATCAGCAATGATAAAAATCGGCAGATTGGATTTTTGTTTGAGTTTCAGAGCTTCTACCAGTTCAGACTGGATTGCTCCGTTTATATCAGTTCCCCATGTAATTGTAGAGGGGAGTTCCGGAAAATCTGCCAAACGGAACTTTTTGTATTGTGCTTCATCAGGAAACAATAATACCATTGAACGTCCCCATTGCTCAAATTCTGATTTCAGTAATGCTATGTCGCGCAATGCGTGATTGGTTGGTTCCTGACCAACTCCAAGTATACCTATTATATAATATCCCCTGCCGGTTGTTGAAAGCAATGATACAGGTTTATCACTGTCTGCCGGTTTATACAGATTTTCTGAGTTAAAGTTACCTATAACCTGAACTTCATCTTTGTTTTCTCTCATGGTCAGGGTAAGGTCATTGGTCTCTTCATTTTTAACAGTGAAGAATGTCAAATGTGATAATACACCGCCATTAGCCAGACGGGTTCCGGTAACTAACAGATAAGAACCGGCATCCAGTGAAGTTCCGTCTTTCAAAAGGTTACTCCAGGTAGTATTTCCTTCTGAATAATTCAGTAACTGAAGTTGTCCGTTTACAATTTTTGATATGGTGAAATGATTGTAATATTTAGGGTCATCAAGCGAAGCTGTTGGCTGATAACCGGCTTTTAATGTACCGACTGCTTGTTGCTTGGGTGCTTGGACAGGAGCATTCAGTACAATATCTACAGGTAAATTGTTGGTGAATATCTGGACTTTTCCGGTAACTTCGTCAATACGTGCCGGGATACCGAGACTGCGGGCTACAGAAACAAAATAAATTTCCAATGAATATTCATCCGACATTTTTATGCGTTGTACTCCAACTGGTGAAATAGGAATACGTTGCGGATTCCATTCATTCTTTATACGGATATTGGTTTTACACCATTGAGCCAATAATGACGGGTTCTGTTTGAAACGGGCAATTTCCTCTTCACTGAATGCTTTTTGGAACAAAGCTTTATAAGGAAGAATCATTTCATTGGCAACACGTGGATTTAAAATATATTTGTCATAAATTTCCTGAGAACAATCGGAGGGCTTTTCCGGGCGGTTCTGAAAATGGTCGTTGAGTGTTTCAAGTGCAACATCGCGCAAGTCTTTTTCTGATATAACCTGTAACAATCGAAGTGCTACAGGTTTTTCTTCTTCGTTAGCCTGTGACAGGAATTGCATGATGTTGGAATAGTTGCCACGTGATGCAATAATAAGCGGTGTCGTTATTTCCGGATTCAGATTTTGTTTTTGGGCAAATTCTTTGGCCGCTTCTTTTGTTGGGAATGTTGCTATATACGCATTTCTTATGGAATCTTCCAAGGCAAAACGGCGGTCGTTTTCTGCACGTTGTTCTTTGGTTACCTCAGGTATACGGGCTTTTTCTGCCGGTGGAATGATGTCTAAGTCCAGTTCTTCATTTTCGTTCCCATTTTTATCAAGAACAACAGTAATGGTTTTGTCTTTGCCGAAAGAGCATTTCTTATATCCGAATTTTCCATTGTTTGATGCCCATACAAGCATATCTCCCAGACCTGCTGTCTGCGAAGTTTTACCATATTCATCTGTTGTCTTTCTGGCCACGGTATAAAATTCAGCATAATTGTACAGTTTAAATTCTACTGTGGCATTGCGCACGGGCTGGTTGTTTTCATCAGTAACGGTTACTTGTACCGTTGCAGCGTCTGCATAATTCTGGATAACGTTTATTTCTGTGTAGCAGTCGGTATTGCTCATGATTTCCTCCGGGCCGTAATAATGACCAAAGACCTTTGTATGCATTAGCATTCCGCGGCTGGCCGGTGCGTTAAACCATGCAAGATCCAATACGGGTTCCGGTTCACAGGCGCCTAGGAAATGCCATTGTCCGTCTACCCATACTTCTACCCAAGCGTGATTGTCGTCAGTATGTGCCCATCGGGGAGTATAGACCTGTCGGGCAGGAATACACATTGCGCGGAAAGCTGATACGGCAAAGGTTGATTCTTCTCCACATCGTCCGTAAGCAGTACGTACTGATGCTAATGGAGAACTGGTCCGTATATCCGAAGGTGTGTAAGATACTTTTTCATGACACCAGTGATTTATTTCCAATACGGCTTCCTTAAGTGAAAGGTCTTTTACCCGTTCCTTTAATTCATCGTAAAATACCTGACGGGCATTGTCCAGGTTTTCATTATTGATACGATAGGGAAGAACAAAATGTCTGAATTCTGCGTCCGGAATATCTTTTCCCCATGGCATTTCATGACGGGCTTTCAATGCAGCTCTTACATTATTAAGATGATATTCTCCCGGATAGTCTGCAATATCTCCCAATGGCATATAAGCATACATGAATTGTAACGCTTCATTTTCTTCATTTGTCATTTCTTGAGAGAAAATTTCAAATGAGCCGCTTGACTGTAAGGAATCAAGGCGAATATTAAATACCTGTTCCATTTCTGCGCGTTCTTTTGAATCGCTTATGAAGTGGGAACTGCAAGAAGGTAGGAGTGGTATTACTGCTCCTAACAATAAAAACTTGATGTGCATAAGTCGTATAATTTAGTGCTATAGTGCAAATGTAATCATCATCTGTTTATAATAAAAAACAATTTCATACTTTTATTAAGGAAACAGGATAATTTTCTTTGCTGCTATTTTGAACAAACTTATTACTCTTAAACATATTTTTTTATAGACTGTTTCATTATTGTAGAAATATGCATTATCTTTGCAGCGTCGATAAGATAGATATGGAGTGAAAGATATAATAAGTAATAAATCTTTCATTACGTATAAAACAAATTCGCATTTTTCTCTCTCTATATATAAATTAATTGTAAATATCCTGTTTGGGCTTGTGAAAGTCTGGACAGGATCCTTTTTTTATCTCAAAACCATATACTCTCTGACAAAAAAACATAAAAAACCATAGTCTCTCGTTGAATTTATATCGTTTTTCTGTCTTCGTTAATTAAAAATGCTTATTTTTGCGACAAAAGTTTTATTGTCATTAAATTCTTAAAAATTACAGACGGAAATGAGAAAAACGGTTTTGATGAGCTTATTGCTCTTTGTAACTTTTGCTCTGCAGGCAGTAGCCCAGATGCAAGAGCCGATTCATTTTAAATCGGAATTAAAGAAAAAATCTGCTACAGAAGCAGAAATAGTATTTACTGCCACTATTGATGACGGTTGGCATGTATATTCTACCGAACTTCCTGATGGAGGACCTATTTCTGCAACATTTAATGTTGACAAAATGGAAGGTGTAGAGTTGGTTGGAAAACTGACTCCGGTAGGAAAAGAAGAAGACAAGTTTGATCAGATGTTCCAAATGCAGGTACGTTTCTTCGAACATAATGCACAATTCGTACAGAAGATTAAAATAACAGGTGCAACTTATTCTATTGAAGGATATTTGCAATATGGAGCTTGTAACGATCAGAACTGTTTGCCTCCTACATCTGTTGAGTTCTCTTATTCTGGAAAAGGAGATCCTAATGCAGCAGCAACCGCTAAGACTCCTGAGTCAAAAAAAGATGAGGCTGTAGCAGCAACTGAAACTACTGAAGAAGCAGAAAACACTGCTGAAGTAGAAGCCGCAGATGCTACAGCTGGTAATGATTCTATTGCGGCTACAACAGCTGTATCGGCTGGTAGTGACTTGTGGACTCCGGTAATTGATGAACTTACTGCTTATGATAATCATACAGATTCTTCAAACAGCTCATGGATTTATATCTTCTTTGCCGGTTTTCTGGGTGGTTTAGTTGCATTGTTTACTCCTTGCGTATGGCCTATTATTCCTATGACTGTAAGTTTCTTCCTGAAACGTTCAGGTGATAAGAAAAAAGGTATTCGTGATGCATGGACGTATGGTGCTTCTATCGTTGTTATTTATGTAGCATTAGGTCTGGCTATTACCTTGATATTTGGAGCCAGTGCGTTGAACTCTCTTTCAACCAATGCAATATTCAATATCTTCTTCTTCCTGATGTTGGTTGTTTTTGCTGCATCTTTCTTTGGTGCATTCGAAATAACTCTTCCATCATCATGGAGTACCGCTGTTGACAGCAAGGCTGAAAAAGCAGGTGGATTGCTGAGTATCTTCCTGATGGCATTCACTTTGTCGTTGGTTTCTTTCTCTTGTACTGGTCCTATCATCGGTTTCTTGCTTGTAGAAGTATCTACCAGTGGTAGTATTGTCGCTCCGGCAATTGGTATGTTAGGATTTGCCATTGCACTTGCATTGCCCTTTACATTGTTTGCAATGTTCCCGTCATGGTTGAAGTCTATGCCTAAGTCTGGCGGATGGATGAATATGATCAAAGTTGTTCTTGGTTTCCTTGAACTTGCTTTTGCCTTGAAATTCTTGTCTGTTGCAGATATGGCTTATGGTTGGCATTTACTTGACCGTGAAACATTCCTTGCTTTGTGGATTGTACTTTTTGCTTTGTTGGGTGTTTATCTGCTTGGCAAAATCAAGTTCCCGCACGACGATGATGATGATAAGGTAAGTGTTCCCCGTTTCTTCCTTGCTCTTATTTCTTTGGCTTTTGCCGTTTATATGGTTCCCGGATTGTGGGGAGCTCCTTTGAAAGCTGTCAGTGCATTTGCTCCTCCCAGCAGTACTCAAGACTTCAACTTGTATAAAGCTGATGAGGTACATGCTCAGTTTGAGAACTACGAAGAAGGTATGGCTTATGCGAAGAGCGTTGGAAAACCGGTTATGGTTGACTTCACCGGATGGGGATGTGTTAACTGCCGTGAAATGGAATCTAAAGTATGGATTGATCCGAAAGTACGTGAAATCATGACAAAAGATTATGTATTGATTTCATTGTATGTTGACGAAAAAGCTAAATTACCTGAGAAGATTACAGTAGAAGAAAATGGTCAGCAACGTGTTCTTCGTACTGTAGGTGATAAATGGAGCTACTTGCAACGTGTGAAATTTGGTGCAAATGCACAACCGTTCTATGTATTGCTTGACAATGACGGCAAGCCTTTGAATGGTTCTTATTCACATGATGAAGACATTGATAAATATGTTAAGTTCTTGCAGACAGGACTTGATAATTATAAAAAGAAAAATAATAAATAATTTGGCCAACTATTAGCATAGTAAATCCTGACCTAAACTTTTATTTGAATATATTATGTTGGATTTATTAGAAAGAAAACAGATTATAGCTTTGATGCAGCGCGAGGTCGTTCCGGCCATCGGCTGCACAGAGCCTGTTGCTGTTGCGTTGTGTGTTGCAAAGGCAACAGAAACATTGGGTACATTGCCCGAACATATTTCCTTATATCTAAGTGCAAACATCCTGAAAAATGCGATGGGAGTAGGTATCCCGGGTACAGGTATGATAGGTTTGCCTATTGCTACTGCTTTGGGTGCGCTGATTGGCAAATCAGAGTATCAGCTTGAGGTATTGAAAGATTCATGCCCGGAAGCCGTAGAAAAAGGAAAAGCATATATTGCCGAAAAACGCATATCAATTTCTTTGAAAGAAAATATCACAGAGAAGCTTTATATTGAGGCTGTATGTGAAGCTGCCGGTCATAAAGCAGTTGCTGTCATTTCTGGAGGACATACACGTTTTGTATATGTTGAGAAGGATGGTAATGTATTGCTGGATAAACAAGGAGGAACACAGACAGGTGAATCTGATTCTGATGTACAGCTTTGTTTGAGAAAGGTATATGACTTTGCCATGACAGCTCCTCTTGAGGAGATTGAATTTATTCTGGAGGCTATGCGTTTGAATAAGGCTGCTGCAGAATATTCTTTGAAAGGTGAATATGGTCATGGTATAGGCAAAATGATGTGCAGTAACCAGGAACGTGAAATTATGGGTAACAGTATATATTCAAGAATCTTGTCGTATACTTCTGCTGCGTGTGATGCCCGTATGGGTGGTGCCATGGTTCCGGTTATGAGTAATTCCGGTAGTGGTAATCAGGGAATTACCGCAACGTTGCCAGTTGTTGTTTTTGCTGAAGAAAATCACAAGAATCATGAAGAACTGGTACGTGCATTGACGTTGAGCCATCTGACTGTAATCTATATCAAGCAAAGTTTAGGACGTTTGTCTGCTTTATGTGGTTGTGTTGTTGCTGCTACAGGTTCTGCTTGTGGTATCACTTATCTGATGGGTGGTTCTTATGAACAGATTGTATATGCAGTCAAGAATATGGTTGCAAACCTTACAGGAATGTTGTGTGATGGAGCTAAACCAAGTTGTGCAATGAAATTGGCAACAGGTGTTTCTACCGCTGTTATTTCTGCAATGATGGCAATGCAACAACGTTTTGTAACTTCAGTTGAAGGTATCATTGACGACGATGTAGACAAGTGCATACGTAATATGACTCGTATCGGTTCTGTTGGTATGAATGAGACCGATAAAGTGGTACTTGACATCATGACCCATAAGGGATGTTGACAGATTTTGATTATCAAATAATGAAGAGGCTGTCTCAAAATAAAAAATAGAGATAAGCTTACTTACAATCTATAAGCTACAACATAAAAATCTCCTGCTTTTAGTCCTATAATTGCAATAAACAAGGGCTAAATCAGGAGTTTTTTTACTTCTAAGTTTCAATCTATAAGATTTTTACTTTTGCAATTCTATTTTGAGACAGCCTCTTTTTTGTGCCCATATTTTGGAATTCTGATAACTTATTAATTTTTTTATTATATCGGCAATTTTTATTTTTGCCGCCTGTAGTGTGGAGAATTATAAGTTATGTTTCTGAAAATTGCCTTTAAGAAAAAATAAATACTCTAGAGTGTAGAATATATCTTCAGGAGAATGATGTAGAAACGGTTAGAAAACAGTACAGCCGGTTGTAATATTTTGTTTACAACCGGCTGTATATGCTTTTTAAGAATTAATATTTTGAGAAAGTTTCTTTATTTGGTTGCTTCAAATTTTTTCAGCAGGCCTTCGTATACATTCTTATAGGCAGGTCCGCTAACCATTGACATTGCTGGCATAGAACCGTCTTTAGCTTTGACTTTGCTTTGCTCTTCAATTTCTTTTTCTATGCTGGCCAGTCTTTCTTTTATCCATTTGGCTGCATCTTGTCTTACGGCATTGTCTGTACATCCTCTTTCAAGATTCATGCACCAATTGTAGATATCCTGATCGGTTGCCTTGTAAGTCTTGTCATATTGATGTGCCAGTTCAAGCATCGTTTTCCAGTCTTTGTTGAACTGTGCAGCCATAATCTGTGAGTTCAGCTTAATATAATCTATACGGTCAAATTTTACTTCTTCCAGGAACTTGATATATTTATCCATACCAGCCTGATCGAAACTTCTTTCCTTTCCGTTTTTAACGACAAAGGTTCTCATCGGATAGCCTATGTATGTATTTTCAAGTTTAGATTTAACTCCGTTGCCATATTTCTGTGCAAATTCATCTTTGTGATTCCATACATATTGAAATGCTGGATTGTATGGAGATGTGATATGTTGTTCGAAGAGCTCGTATAGATCTTTGTTCTGTAATAACTGGTCCTCTTTTCCTTTCAGAAACTCTTCTGTAACCGCTGACACTTCATTGGCATAATAACCTCTGTCTAAGGCTTCGATGTATGAAAGAACGAATTCATTGTCACGGTTTCCTGCTTCATATTTTTTTCTAAGACTTGCCAATCCTCCGTCTTTCAAACTTTCCTCTATAGTTTTAATAAATGCATCGGCCTTGTTTCCGCCAACAATACGTGTGATTTCTTCTCCGGTTTGTGAATCAAAAATTAAAAAAGTAGGGAATGCCTTTACGCTATACTTGTTTTTCAATTCAACACCTTCACCTTTTTCCATGTCAAATTTAGCGCATACGAATTTGGGGTTGAAGTAGTCGGCAACGCTTTTTTGTGGAAAAACATCACGAAGCATCATTTTGCATGGGCCACACCAGCTTGTGTAACAGTCAACGAAAAGCATTTTGTTTGCGTTTTTAGCTTGTTCCATTGCTTGGGCAAAAGATACATTCTCAAGAAACTTTACGCCACTTTCTTGAGCAAATGCAAATCCGGGTATTAACAGGATAAGCATTGTAACGATCATTTTCAGATTTGTTTTCATGATAAAAATATTATAAATATTGATGTGACAAAGTTAGTAATATTACTTATAGATAAAACAAAAAAACAATGTATATGAAAAGCATTCATATACATTGTTTTTTTATTACATTTTTTATCGTTCGTACTGAGGCATATCAGGATTGAAGCTTAATACGTTTTCAGGAACCGGCATTATGTAACGTAAATCGTTTGGTTCAAGTGTCCACGTACCTTCACTTCCAGCCGAATGGGTAATTGTTTTGGCAAACCATGCTTCGCGATTCAGACGTTTCAGGTCGATAAGTCTGGTTATACCGTTGAAGGCAAATTCTCGGCGGCGTTCATCAATTACCAGTTTTAGAACTTCTTCATTTGAAAGAGTAGTCGGAGTTTCATATGCTACATTGTTTTTGATACGCATGTCACGCAATGTATTCAAATGTTCCAGTGCTTTGTTTTTGTCTCCAACTCGTGCTTCACATTCTGCTGCTATAAGATATACTTCCGGCGTAGAGAAACCAATATTCATTTCTATGTAAGGAGCGAAAATTGTATACCCTGGAAAATTCTCATAGTCACCTCCGTTAGTATAAGGATTGAACTTATCTTTTGCAAAGAAGAGAGACATACGCATATCTTCTCCATCTTCCGGAAGATTGCGTTCGAATGTTTCCAATAATTCTTCGCTGGCAGCAACTTGCTTAAACAAGTATGATGTTCCATTGAATAGGCGAGTATATACATTTTCTACATTATTGTGCTCATCGGGAAATTCTTCTTTTCCATCGAGAGAAACAAGGCGTCCCCATTGTCCTTGTATGGCTTTGTAATTTTTATAGTCAAGCAGTTTGTCATTTTGTTCTAGCGAAAGATTTGCATTACTCAGCGCATCCTCATAACGTCCCATATATAAATACATTCTTGACAAAAATGCATAACCTACACTTTGAGTCGGATTAAATGAATGAGAAACAGTTTCTCCAAGACAAGGAACGGCCTGATCCAAATCATCTTTAATCTGTTTATATACTTCGGCTACTGTTGCTCTTTTATATTTTTCTCCAGTAATGACTTCACTTAATACCAATGGTACTCCATAGTCTGTTTCTGCTGTAGATGCATCGTAATGGTTGGCATAAAGGTTCACCAGGTTAAGATACTCGAAAGCGCGTCCTACCAAGGCTTCTGCCCATAAACGTTTGCGGCTGATATCTGATCCTCCGGTAGAAGACAATACATTATTGATAACGGCATTATATGTATATATGTTGCTGTATGCACCTTCCCATATGCCATCATTGTTACCCGGGGTAAATATCTGTCCGTGATTAAACATATACAGGTTTTTCATCTCTTCTGATTTGTCGGCAAATTCAAAGTCTGGAAATTCCGGACATGTTCCTTTAGCAACAAGTTGAAGGTCATCTGTAATGAATAGAGGGTATACATCTAATGAACGATATAGGTATTGGCTGTTCATCAATTGCTGATAATCTTCATAAGTTTCAGGAATTGTATATCCTTTAGGTTTGTTGTTCAACCAGTCGTCACAAGCTGATAGTGAAAGAATGGCTGTAGCGCAAATGGCTGTTTTGAATATATTTAGATTTTTCATTGTTTCTATAAATTAAAAGTTTGCAGAAATACCAATAGTCCATGTCGGAGGAATGTGATAACCACGTGAAGGAGTCAAAGATGTTCCACTCCATACTTCCGGATCAAGATCACGTTTGTTGGCAGCCCAATACCATAAGTTCTGTATCTGAAGGCTTAGACGAAGGTTCTGTACATACATTTTACTCATCCATTCTTGTGGGAATGTATAACCAATGGTTACATCACGTAATTTGATGTAGTCACCCTTTTCGATATGTTTATCTGCTGCACTCCATAAATATTCAGAGTTGGTATATGCTGTCTTGTAAAGGAAAGCAGGGGCCATATTGGGATCTTTTTCATCTCCGGGCTTCTGCCAGAAGTGCATACGGTTCTTGTCCATTACGCCTGCGTAATTCAATACCGGGTAACGGTTGAATACATAGCTGGCAGCTACATCACGTAACACATGTCCTCCGTAATATACAAACATAAAATCAAGGTCAAATCCTTTATATGTCAAACGGTTGGAAAGTGATGCCGAGTATGGAGGATTGGTAGTTCCTGAATATACCAAATCTTCAGCTTCCAATTTATCATAAGAATCGACAATTGTTCCGTCTTTTTTATAGGCAAGAGGATAACCTTGTTCACTTAATCCGGCATAACGTACAGAATAAAGTGAATTCATTGCTTTTCCTTCACGATTTTGCACACCACTAAAATAGCTGTATGCAGAAGTTTCTGAATTTTCTATTCTGGTCAGTTTGTTTTTATTATAGCTGAAGGTTAAACCTGTAGTCCATGAAAAATCGCGTATCTTCAGATTTTCGCTTTGCAATGAAACTTCAACTCCGCGATTGTACATCTCACCGTAATTTAAGTATAGACCTCCCCATCCGCTTGTCGGATCTGTCTGTCGTTGTCCAAGTAAATCTACTGTATTCTTGTTATAGAATTCAATGCTTCCGTTCAGACGATTTCCTAAAAGATTAAAGTCTACTCCCAAGTTGAAAACGTTTGTTTTTTCCCAGCGTAACAGTGGATTAGGTGGAGTAGTTACGACAGAATAATATTCATTGGTATATGAATTTGGACGACTTTGGGTTTCGGCTATCATGTATGGTCCACTGTCTTTTGCTACGTTACCGTTTATACCAAAAGTTCCACGAACAGCCAGACGGTCAATCCAGTTGTAATTTTCCAATGCTATATAATGCAGACCAAGTGACCAAAGCGGACGATATTGATACTTAGGATCTGTTCCAAAAAGATTAGACTGGTCTATACGGATACTACCGGTTGCAGTAAGACGACGATCTAATGTGTAAGATGCATTTGCATAGAATGAAACATATCGGTTATCGGTATATCCGAACTCATCATAAGGACCATAATAATAGTAGCTTCCGTAAACAGCTTCTGTTCCGTTGATGCCTTGTCCCATATTTAGTTCATTGATGGATTTCCAAGACAGTGTTACGTCATCATATCCCCATTTATTCAATGTCGAATATTGGGTTACAACTTTTCTTCGTTCTGCTCCGACCAATGCTTGTATTCCGTGTCGGCCAAATTCTTTGTTAAAGTTTAATTGTACACGGAATGTATAAGATTTGTCTTTTTCCCATGTCTCATTTAACTGACCGCCTTCTGGAATATGATTTGTCTTTGTTCCATCCTCATTGATGACAGTAGCATCATTAACTTCAGTCTTAACAGTATAAGAATCTTTTGAATAATACTGTTTTGTATAATTGTTGGTAGATTCTGTTTGATACATAACGTCCAAATCTAGCCCTTCCATAAAGGTGAGTTTCATAGCTAGATTAATGTTTTGATAACGTGACTCATATGTATGATGAGCTTTATCAAGTTCGTTAACCGGAATATATGTTTCATCAAGCAATCCCAGTCCGTTCAAACGGTCTATTTCCTTTTGGTTCTTATTGTTATACCATTGTGTAGGAGTACCATCTTCATTATAAATCATTCGGTATGACGGGCCTGAATACAGATAACTGTATCCACTGAATCCATTGTCATAACTTTCATCTACATTACTGTTGATGATACCTACGTTTACACGCAGCCATTTGAAGAAATCAAATTGGTTTTTCAAGTTAAAACCAATGCGTTGGGTTGACTGTTCTTTTTCGTAAGGAAGGTTTTCCTGATAGTTTGCAGAGAATGAGTATTTATAGATGTCTGAACCTCCACTAAACGACAGATTATGCTGATGAGTTATTTCAGCATCGCGTATGAAAGCATCCTTTAATTGATTATAGCGGTTGCGTGAACGATATACGTTTAATTCATTTTCCAATTCGGAATCTGTCAATTTTCCGGCTTCATGTGCATATAATAATTCATATACTTCATTGATTGAGGTACGGCTGGTTTCCGGATTATATGCATTGTGACTATAGCCGAATAAAGTTTTCTGCAGATCAACTAATTCAGAGCTGGAAGTCAGATTCAGATAATCACGGTCGGGCAGGGGAGTAAATTTGATACTTCCGTTATAGCTTACTTTGGTACGTCCTTTTTCTCCAGAACGAGTTGTAATGACAATGACACCATTGGCTGAACGTGCACCATATATAGAGGCTGCGGTAGCATCTTTTAAGACAGTAATGTTTACAACATCTGCCGGATTGATTGCATCTATGTCACCTTCAAAAGGAATTCCATCAACAACATAAAGGGGAGTTTTTGTTCCCATTAATGTAGAAACTCCACGGATTTCTGGATTTTTTCCAGGAATCTGCTTGATACCGGCAACAAGACCTTCCATACGGTCAAGGATATTGGTCTGTAGCTTTCCTTGCATCTTTTCCGGAGTAAGAACTGCAAAAGATCCGGTTGCACGTTCTTTGGATATGGTTTGATAACCGGTTACAACAACTTCGTCAAGCACCTTGTTGTCAGGAACAAGTGTGAATGTCATAGTTTCATTTGACTGGTTTACTGTTTTCTCAACAGAAAGGTATCCTACAAATGAAGCAATAAGAGTCTGTCCTGGATTGATACTTAACGTAAAACGACCGTCAATGTCGGTAATGGTTCCTTGTTTGGTTCCTTTTACATAGACACTGGCTCCCGGGACAGGTTCGCCATTTTCATCTACTACTGTACCTTTAACGGTAATCTTTTGTTGACTGATTTCGGTGGAAGCATTTAATGCATCCATTGCTATTTCTGCTTGCATTGGTGCAGAAATAGCCAGCACAGAAGATAACAGAAGGATTTTTCCTCCTGCTACAGGCTTGGTAAGTTTGTTCATAGAATAAAATTGTATTTAAGCAGGTTGTAAGTATTGGTACTTATTATTTTTTTGTTCTTTTAATTCCTGGTTTTGGTTTTAAGGCATCTGGTCGCATGGAATATTCTTTTTTCCCGTGCATCGGTTCGCTAAGTAATGCAGAAGGAACTCCATCCTTTTCCGGTAAACGTTTAAGTAATTTTTCCAATGCGTCTGCGTATTCCTGATGGATATTAGCATCATCACGGTCGGTTTGGTTATAAGCAATATAGCGAAGGTATTCAACGCATTTGTTGAACCATTTTTCAGGCATACTGTCACTTCCGTAATAGTTTACTCTAACCATGAATTTCAGGCGTTGTATAAGAGCCTGCTGGTCTACCTGAGGATTAGCTATCATGGCATCTATACGGCTAATGGCTTCATCATAGTTTTTGGTCTTGTTGATGGCATTGTTGATACGTATAAGTTCGCAATTGAATGCTTTGCCTTCAAAATCACATAATGATTCTATTTCTTGCAAATCGCCGTATGTTGTTTCTTTTGCCAGTTTTGCATCAACTTCTTTTTTTCCGAATTTGTTACAGAATTCTGTATATTGGCTGGATACCTCTTTCAGGTATTTGTTTATTCCGCTGATTGTTTCTACGTATACATTCCATACATCATTGTCTGTAAGTTTGGCTCCACTCTTGATTAATTCATCAAAAGCGGTAGTTACATTTTTACTTGCATAAACAGAATGATTATATTTTATGTCATTAGTGTCCCGTTAAAATCGGGACAAATTAATATTAATCAAACAATCCCGGAA
>OJMI01002847.1_pt1 | contig 14106 bp, 13 predicted proteins | sample 1597131 | NCBI WGS metagenome assembly OJMI01 (sample SAMEA2452116, study PRJEB22498) | human gut metagenome | reverse complement strand
CCAAGGCAGGAGGTGCCACTCCGTTTGCCTACGTAAAGGGTGCCAAGCTGACCCGCGTAGCGAACGAGGAAGAAATCCGCCGCATGCAGGACGTAGTCACCCTGCTCCGCCGTCAGGTAGGCGACGCCATGATCGACTCACTGGGAATCAACGTCAAAAACACCTTCACGGTAGGAATCGACTTGGAAGAAGCCCTGGCCAATCCGGGCAGCGATGCCGACATCGTATTGCGTGAAGGCGACGTCATCACCGTGCCGGAATACAACAACACCGTGAAGATAGACGGCGCCGTGATGATGCCGAACACCGTATCGTACAAGGAAGGCGAAAGCGTGAAATACTACATCAGTCAGGCCGGCGGTTACGGTCAGAACGCCAAGAAGAGCAAGAAGTTCATCATCTACATGAACGGCCAGATAGCCGAAGTGAAAGGCAACGGCAAGAAGCAGATCGAGCCGGGCTGCGAGATCATCGTGCCCAGCAAGCGCAAACGGCAGTTCAATCTGGGCAACGTAGTCGGACTGGCAAGCTCCATCACTTCACTCGGCACCATGGCAGCAGCCATCGCCGCACTGGTTAAATAAACGGATTATCACATAGCATAATTATTCCATAATGGCAGAAAACAAGAACTATCAAAACTCGGACGTACAGAAACCGGAAAACGATGAACTCGAAATAGACTGGATGGAGATTTTGCGTAAAATTATCGCCATCCGCAAGACGCTCTACAAGGCAGCAGGTGTAGGCTTAATATTAGGCATTATCATTGCCCTGAGCATTCCCAAGCAGTATACCGTAACTGTTACTCTCTCTCCTGAAATGGGCGGAGACAAAACAGGCGGTGGACTTGCCAGCCTGGCTTCTTCTTTTTTAGGAACAGGAGCAACCGGCAGTAGTCCCGATGCACTGAATGCTACCCTTGCACCGGATATTGTAGCCTCTACCCCGTTCATACTGGAGTTATTCAACACCAAGGTACAGACGCTGGATGGAAAGCTGGATACAACTTTGGTAACTTATCTGGACGAGCAGAAACAACCCTGGTGGGGATATATCAAAGCAGCTCCCGGTATGGCTATTGGAGCAATTAAGTCACTCTTTTCCGAAGGAATAGATACCGCATCTGTCTTGAATCCGTTCCAACTGACCGAAAAGGAAGCATCCAAAGTAAAAGGTATAAAACAAGCTATTACTGCCGAACTAGATAAAAAAACAGCCAAAACTACTATCAGTGTTACGCTGCAAGATCCGAAGGTAACTGCCATTGTAGCCGACAGTGTCGTAGCAAAGCTCCAACAATATATCATCGACTACCGCATCAAGAAAGCCAAAGAAGACTGTGCCTATCTGGAACAGCTCTACAAGGAACGCCAACAGGAGTATTACGACGCACAGAGCAAGTATGCACACTATTTCGACAGCAATCGCAACATCGCCTTACAAAGTGTACGTGCTGAGCAGGAACGCCTACAAAACGATATGAACCTTGCCTATCAAGTATACAGTCAGGTAGCACAGCAGTTGCAAGTGGCACGTGCCAAGATACAGGAAGAAAAACCGGTATTTGCTGTGGTGGAACCAGCCACTGTGCCTTTATTACCTTCTAGTACCAATAAAAAAGTAATTGTCCTAGGATTTATTATTTTGACAGTATGTGCAACTGGTGTATGGACGTTAATAGGAAAAGATTATATAAACAATCTGTGTCAATCAATTCAAAGTAAGAATTAAAATCAATACTCTATCATACAAAAGACTATGAATAAAAATATAAAAATAGCCGTAGCTGGAACTGGGTATGTGGGTCTTAGTATTGCAACACTTCTCAGCCAGCATCACCAAGTTATGGCGGTAGATATTATCCCAGAGAAAGTAGATCTGATAAACCAACGGAAGTCTCCCATTAAAGATGAATATATAGAAAAATATTTGGCTGAAAAAAAACTGAATTTAACAGCAACCCTTGATGGAGAAAAGGCTTACTTAGATGCTGATTTTGTAATCATTGCAACTCCCACTAATTATGACCCAGTGAAAAACTATTTTGATACCAGTCATGTAGAAGAAGTAATTGAATTAGTGAAAAAAGTAAATCCAACAGCCATCATGGTTATTAAAAGTACCATTCCGGTTGGATATACGGAAAATATTAGGGAAAAGTTAAATACTGAAAATATTATCTTTTCACCTGAATTTTTACGAGAAAGCAAGGCACTATATGACAATCTCTACCCTAGTCGTATTATCGTAGGTCGTCCGAATGGTAACGAACGCTTGGATAAAGCAGCTCATACATTTGCAGAACTTTTGCAGGAGGGAGCAGAAAAAAAAGACATTGAAACGCTCTATATGGGATTAACAGAAGCTGAAGCTGTCAAACTTTTTGCCAATACCTATCTTGCACTTCGTGTCAGCTATTTTAATGAGTTAGATACATATGCTGAAATGAAAGGGTTGGATACAAAAGCAATCATTAATGGGGTTTGTCTGGATCCACGTATCGGAACACATTATAACAATCCAAGTTTCGGATATGGTGGGTACTGTTTGCCAAAAGATACTAAACAGTTGCTGGCAAATTATGCAGATGTCCCTGAAAACCTAATTGAAGCAATTGTAGCAAGTAATCGAACTCGTAAAGATTTTATAGCAGACCGTGTACTTCATAAAGCAGGCTATTATGATTATTTTAATCGTAGAGATTTTACCCCATCCAACGAGCGGCATTGTACTATTGGAGTATATCGTTTGACTATGAAAAGCAATTCAGATAATTTTCGGCAAAGCAGTATTCAAGGTGTTATGAAACGTATTAAAGCAAAAGGTGCAGAAGTCATTATTTACGAACCGACATTAGAAAATGGAAGTACGTTCTTTGGCAGTAAGGTTGTGAATGATTTAGAGAATTTTAAAGATCAATGCCATGCAATCATTGCTAATAGATATGATTCGTGTCTTGATAACGTTAAAGAGAAAGTTTACACAAGAGATATTTTTAGGCGGGATTGATATGGAAACTAAATATTGCGCAAAACTTAATACTATAATTTCCCCACTACAAGGTCTTAATCTATCTCCCACAAAAAATAATATAGGTATAATACTAGATCTATGGAATTGTAGAAGACTCACTCTTAATATGGTTTTATCGAAAATTAAATCATGCATATGCAAATATAAATGAATGCAATACAAAAAGACTCAAATAAGAATAATCAAAGAATAATCAAAAATTCCATCATCCTCTATATAAGGATGATAGTTACATTACTAATCAGTCTCTATACTAGTAGGGTTATCCTCAAGATTTTAGGATTTGAAGATTTTGGTATTTATAATGCTGTAGGTGGATTGGTGACAATGTTTACCTTTCTAAATTCATCAATGAATGTTGCCACCTCAAGATTTATTTCTGTAGGACTTGGCAAACATAATCTAAAATTATCAAAACTTATATATGGCCAAGCTGTAATTATTCACTTAATTATAGCAATTATAATAACTATAATTTTAGAAACTATTGGTTTATGGTTTTTATATAATAAGTTAACTATACCTGAAGGACGTATTGACGCTGCTTATTGGGTTCTACAGGCTTCTATTATAGGATGCTTCATTACTATCATTAGTACTCAAGACCAAGCTACGATAATATCCCATGAAAAAATGGGAGCTTTTGCTTTTTTTTCTTTATTTGATGCAATTGCAAAATTGGGTATTATTTTTATTATACCTATACTAAATTATGATGCGTTAAAATTATATTCGGTATTAATTGTATTAGTAATAATTATAGAAAGAATAATTTTAATAATATATTGTCATAAAAGTTTTGATGAAGTTAAAACCAAAATAAAATTCGATGGTTCATTATTCAAATCTATGTCAACATTTGCTGGTTGGAATATATTGAGTAACCTAGCATATATGAGTACAGAGCAAGGAATTAATATATTATTAAATATTTTTTTCGGTCCGGTTTTAAATGCTGCAAGAGGAATAGCAAATCAAGTAACGAATATAGTCAGAACATTTGTTAGTAATATTAGAACATCAATAAATCCACAAATTTATAAATCGTATTCGGAGGCAAATTATAAATATATGCACACTCTTGTTTTTGCCAGTGCGAAATTTTCATATTTCGCAATTTTAGTAATGGCTCTACCACTGGTAATAATTGTAGATTCATTATTAAAAATCTGGCTTGATGATGTTCCTCCTTATACTTCAAGTTTTATTATATGCATTTTAATATATCTTTTAATAGAATCTTTCGCAACCACATTAACCGTTTCTGTACATGCAACAGGGAAAATAAAAAGTTACCAAATAGCGGAATCTATTGCTATGCTACTAACTTTACCTATTGCTTATATAATCTTAAAAATGGGATATAATCCAATTGGTGCTTATTTAACACAAATCATAGTGTCTTTATTTACGATGATAATTAGATTGATTATAGCCTTACCTAAAATTAATATAAAATGGAAAGATTTTAATAAGGCCGTTATCGTTCCAATAGGGAAGGTTAGCATAATAAGTATTTTACCTCTAATCGTAGCTGAATATTTAACTAATATCAAAGATACACGAAATTCTGTCTTTTTTGCTTTGGTAGAGTTTATATTTACATTAATCATCATATATTTTCAAGGACTAACTCCTTCTGAACAAGATTTCATAAAAAGGAAATTGTATATCGTAAAATAAAAATAATGGATACGCGGAAATCTAATATAGAACTATTAAGAATAATTGCAATGTTTGGTATTGTAATTAGTCATTTCTTTTTTGTCGATTTTGCGAAAATACCTCATGTTGATAACAGTGGAATTTATGAATTCATAAAAGTCCTGTATAGTTTCGTTAATGTTCATGTAAATATTTTCATATTAATTTCAGGATATTTTTCTATAAAATTAAAATGGAAAAGTATTTTAGATTTATCAATAAAGTGTTTAACCATCTCATTATTAATATATTTAGGAGTTATACTAAACCGTCATCCGTTTAACCTTAAAGAGTTTATCCATTGTTTTCTTTTTTTTATCAGAGATGAAAAATGGTGGTTTATTGAATGCTATTTCTATTTAATGCTTCTGTCGCCACTATTAAATTATATTAGGAATAATATAAACAAATCACAATATATAAAATTCATTGTTATCTTAGCTTTCATCAATATAATATTAGGTGGATTACTCCAATCAAAATTAAATAATACAGGATTCACAGTACACCATTTTATCTTTCTTTATTTTATTGGAGGGTATATTCGACGTTTCGGTTTATTGCAAAATATTGAAAATACAAAATTGCTTATTGGATTTATATGTTTATCTTTCACTCATTATTTACTTAATAGATTTCAGTGTGCACTTTGGCGAGGATACATAGATCCTATTATAATTATTAATGCAATTTTTATATTCATAATATTCTCAAGAATAGAAATACAAAATAAGTATATTAATATTTTATCAAAGGGAGTATTTACAGTATATCTTATCCATGATGATGGTGTATATACACGTGGTTTCTTTAGAGAAATTATAGTGTCATTTACAAATTTGACTACTAATCTTAACTTATTATTTCTTATAACGTTAGCGTTTAGTATCGTATTGTTTATAAGTATTCTTGTAGGAGATATTTTACTGCGTAAGGCTGAATCCCCATTGATCAATTACTTATCTAAATATGATGTAATAAATAAATTAAATAACTATATAAATAAAAAATATGGAACGTAGACAGCTGACTGTTGGAATTGTATCTTTATATGATCCACATAGCGATAAAAAGGCTCAAAGTGGTATTCTATATAAAATAAATGAATCGTTAGAAAATGCAGGTTTTAAAACAATATGGGTTAAGACCACTAAAACGCCTGTGTTTAAATTCGTTTTATTTTTTTTTAGGGCATGGCATTTCATTACAAAAAGAATCACCTATTTAGATCGAACATATATCGGCGCATATTTATTAAGTCAACATATTGATAAAAAAGCAATAGAAAAAAGTGATATATTAATGTTTATACATAATCAACATATTTTATATGCGATTCATACTTCTAAACCTATTATATATCATAGTGATGCTACATTTGAATTAGCAAACAATTATTATATGCATAATATGTATAGATGGAATGCCAAACAAGGAGAAAGGATGGAACAAATAGCATTAAATAAAGTAAAATATCATTTATCTTCATCTGATTGGCGACAAAGATCTGTTATTAACCATTATAAAATTGATTCTACGTTATGTGAGGTTTTAGAATATGGACCTTGTATTGATAAAATTGAATTCAAACGAACATACGAAAACAGGAAATGTTTAAATTTATTGTTCATTGGTGTAGATTGGATCAGAAAAGGTGGAAAAATTGCTGTTGAAACGACCAATATATTAAACAAAATGGGAATCAAAACACAATTAACAATTGCTGGTTTGAAAAAAATACCGTCTGAATGTATAAACAATCCTTACATTAATTTTAAGGGTTACCTTAATAAAAACATAAAAGAACAATATGAAGAACTAAATCAATTATATAAAGAGGCTGATATCTTTTTTTTGCCAACATTGGCAGAATGCAGTGCTATTGTTTTTTGTGAATCAGCCATGTGGAAATTACCTGTAATTACATATGATACGGGTGGTATTGCCAATTATGTAATCAATGACGTCAATGGCTATAGATTACCTTTAACGGCCACCTCAAATGACTTCGCTGAAAAAATTAAAGAAATCAACAATCAAAATAAATTATTAAAGTTGTCAGACGGGGCTCAAATGATTTCTGAGACGAAACTTAATTGGAATAATTGGACTAATTCATTTAAAAAAATATTGGAAAATGAACTTAATAAGTAAATGTATCAGATTTATTCCATATCATCTTTATAAGGCTAAATCCTTATCAAGGAAAGTTGTCGAATGTAAATTGTTAAAGTATTATTCTGACAAGTCAGAAAATACTACTTCAGTTACAAATGAAAATTCTACAACTTTGATTTTTATGGTAGATGGAAGAATGATTCATGGAGGTTTATCAGATCGTTTACGGGGAATGATATCCATATATAAATATGCCAAGGAACATAATTATGATTTTAAAATATACCATAGATACCCTTTTGCTTTAGAAGATTTTTATATTCCCTCAAAAATAGATTGGAGAATTCAAAATCAAGACTTAAAATACAATTTAAAGGAAGCCCAGCCCGTATTTGTTGAATCACTAGGTTATTTATTTGAAAATTATACCATAAATAAAGTTCTTGATGATCAAATAAAAGCAGATGGTCGTCAATATCATATTTATACAAATGTAGATTTAGCCGGTAAACAGTTTAATAAATATTTTAATGAACTTTTTACTGAATCGCCTTACTTGCATGCAAGTGTTATAAATTTACAAGGCATGTTACCTCATAAATACAATGCTATGGTCTTTAGGTTTCAACAACTATTGGGCGATTTTTCAGAAGGACATTATCCTACGCTATCAAAAAAAGAACAAATTGCGTTAATTAAGAAATGTATCAATAAAGTAAAAGATATCCAAAGCAAACAAAAAGATAAACTCCCATTTTTAATTACTTCTGACAGTTCAACTTTTTTAAATGAGGTTGTAAAATTACCTAATGTGTATATTATACCAGGGAAAGTGGTACATATGGATTATTCTATTTCTGAAAAAGAAAATGTATATTTAAAATCATTCCTTGATTTAACCCTTTTAAGTCATGCACAATGTGTTTATCTGTTAAAGACAGGAAAAATGTATAAAAGCGGCTTTGCCCTTAGAGCTGCATTAATCGGTAATTCACTATACAAAGAAATTTCTTTCTAAGATGAAACAAGCCAAAGGTTTACATAAATGGTTATTAGGTCATTTTCTACCGATTAGCTTATTAATAATTAGTTATCTTAGTGGATGGCCCTTTTTTGAAGGCTTACATTTTTCGGAATTTACGCTTGTTGTTTTAAGCTTTAGTGCATTGATATATATATCTTATAAATCTAAAGACAGTGCGCCTTGTAATAACACATTTTTAAAAGTTTGGATTATATATATTATATTTCAATTAATAATAGGTTTATTTTATATAAACAACTATTATGTAGCACGTATGTATCTAAGAAATTCATTGACTTTATTATGCTGCTATTCAATTTATCTATTCTCTTACCCTAAATATTTATTCCAATGTTTGCATACTTGGTATAAATATTTCATTCCCATATTTGTTATATGTGTAATACCTGTCGCAATACCTGAAACATATTTTCATTTTTTAATTCCCTTATATATAGGGTTAATATTAATAAGAGCATTACCTTTTAAACATCAAGTATTGATTTTAATAGTAGCTATTTTTTTTATGGGAGGATTGTTGTCCAGATCCAATTTAATAAAAATAATTATTTTTTCTATAATAGGGTATGTAACATATAGTAAATATATCACCAAAAAAATTGCCAAATTAATTTGTGCTTTTCTTATATCCTGTCCCTTATTATTATTTATTTTAGGTATTAGTGGGGTTTTTAATGTATTCGATATGGAAAGTTATATGGGGAACTATGATGTAGAGATGTCATATACCTCTGAAGGTGAAGAAAGAGGCAGGTCAATGATAAAAGATACCAGAACATTTGTGTATGCAGAACTTTTGGAATCTACCATAGAGAATGATTCTTGGTTATTAGGTAGACATCCATCACGTGGATATACTTCAATAAAATATCAAGATGAACTTGATGAAAACAGCGGGATGTTTAATACGGAAAGAATGAATGTAGAAGTCGGAATACTTGGTATTTATTTATGGACAGGTATTATAGGCTATCTAATTTACTCAGCTTTCTTTTTTAACTCTATATTTAGTTCAATAAATAGAACAAATAATCATTACATATTATCTTTAGCAATAGCCCTTTCATTTATATATGCATTTTCATTTGTTGAATTTACTTGTGCACCACATATAATGTATATAATGACTTTTATATATTTAGGGATATGCAATAGTAAAGCATTTTTAAACATGTCGAATGATGAGTTTAAAATCTTTATAAAAAAAATATTTTCTTTTAAATCATAACATGAACATTAATCGTGAACAAACCACAATTATAAAAGGCATTGCAATAACAATGATGATTTTATTTCATCTTTTTGGTTGTAATGATTCATATGAACAATCACATTTATATACCTCTTATAGTCATATACCGCATCTTTTTAGTCTTTTTTGTGGTAATACAGTTGCTGCATTTGTTTTAATTACTGGATATGCGACATCTCTGAAAAAAAATTATGATAATTTAAACATAAAACAAATTTTAAAAAAAACTTTTAAGTTATATATTACTACTTGGATTATTGACATTATATTTATTCCTATCATTCTCTTAACTGATCAAGCTACTTTTTCTTTAAATGTTTTGTTAAAAACAATTTTATGTTTACCTGGTAGTTATAATAGTATGTATTGGTATATTCCAGCATATATAATATTATTATTGTTGTATAAACCTATTATTAAACTAAATAATTATTATTGGTTTCCAATAATTTTATTGATTTTAATTGTAAATGTATACAACCCTTTAAAAGAAATAGGATTGTTAAATTTCTATCTCAAGAATATTCTTAATTTACTTCCATTTTTAAAAATAGGAACTACAATTCATTATATATCGGACAGATATCTACATTTAACTAAATTAAACATATTATTAGCTATTTCATTACCCCCAATTATAGGTATGTGTTTATTATCATATAAAATAGATATAATCTATAGCGTATTTTGTCTTATAGCTCTGCCTTCATTTTTAATTGGTGTTATAAATATAAATTCCAGTATGATTAAAAAAATTTTTATTTTACTTGGTAATCAAAGTATGATAATTTGGCTCTCTCATGGGTTCTTATTTTATTATTATTACAAATTTTTTTATGCTCCTAAATTTTGGCTCTTTATTTTTATCAGCTTTTTATTTTCTTCTTATCTAGTTTCCATTGCTTTACAAAAAATTGTGAAAATAATAATTAAATAATCAATATGAAAGTCCTAATATATGATACAACAAATGCATTTCTAACGCCTGGTGGAAAAACTACCCATGCCATTAAACTTCAAAAAGAGATAGCAAAACTAGGAGTTAACATTGAATTTTCAAGGTGGTGGGATATATCTCAGGCAAATTGTGATATTATACACTTTCTTACTCCTGACCCTAAAGTTGCTAAACTTGCACATGAAAAGGGAATTAAATGCTTTTTAAGTTTTATTTTTGACTTTGAAAGTAATAAGACTAACTTTCAAAAAAAAATATCTATTCTAAAAAATAAAATTATAGATAAATTACCAGGTTCATTATCTTCCAATGCATATTGGAAATCATTAAAATATATGGATTGTGTCCAATTTATGCATAAATATGATTTAATAAATGCTTCGAGATATTTTCCTAGAGAATTAAAGGATAAAAGAAAAATAATCATTTCACATGCATATGATCCCAATGAAATAAACATCTCAGACCATTTAGATATCAGAGACTTAAAGCTTCCGTCTAAATATTTAATATCGTGCGCTAATATCTCAGAAAGAAAACAGACTGTATTATTAGCAAAATATGCAAAACTAGCACAAGTTCCAATCGTTTTCATGGGAAGTAAATCTGATGCTGACCCGTATTTTCTTTCTTTTAAAAAAGAAATTGACAACAAATTCGTTTTTTATCCTGGGTATGTATCAAAAGAATGGAAAGACTGCATTATGTCAAATTCGTCTGGATATGTCTTACTGAGCAAAGGTGAAAGTGGATGTATAGCCGTATATGAAGCTGCTGCATACAATATTCCTTTATTATTATCAAATCTACCATGGGCATGGGGTTATGAAAATCCTCAAGATATTCACTTTTGCGATTATCAGAATAAAGAATTAGCAATAACTCAATTAAAAGAATTCTTCAATCAAGCTAGAAAGAAAGAATCAACACCTTTTACAATTCATACTTGGGAAGACCAAGCAAAACAATATGTTAAACAATATCAAATATTAATGTCTTCAAAATGAAATCTATATCTATTGCCATTTTAATGACTGTCCATAATAGACGTGAGAAAACGATTAATTGTTTAAAAGCACTACAAAATTGTACAGTAAAAGATTTGAATATAAAGGTATATTTAGTTGATGATGGATGTACAGATGGAACAGCAAAGGCATTAAAAGAATATTTTGATTTCGTTACAGTTATTGATGGAAATGGAACATTATTTTGGAATAGAGGTATGCATCTTGCTTGGCAGGAAGCAGAAAAAGACACTCCATTATATTTTTTATGGCTAAATGATGATACTATATTAATAAAAGATGCCATAAGAAGATTAATTAATACCTCAAAATGTCAAAATGATCTCTCTATAATTGTTGGAAGCACCACCAATTCTTTTAATGATAAAGAGATTACTTATGGAGGTCGCCGATTAAAAAGAAGATATCCAATAATAATACCATCAGAAGATAAAGTAACAGAATGTGATACATTCAATGGAAATATAGTCCTCATACCACGAAATGTTTTTCTCAAATTAGGTTATAATGACAAATATTACCATCATTCATTTGGTGATTATGACTATGGTCTAAGAGCCCATTATTGTGGAATTAAAAATTATATTGCACCAGGCATATATGGTTATTGTAAAAGAAATAATCCTATACCGATTTTTCAGAGGAAAAAATATAATATAATAAAAAGGTATAAATTACTTTACTCACCTTTAGGATATAATCCTATTGAGGATTTTCATTTTAATAGAAAATATCATTCATTTCTGTATAGCATTTTACATTTTATAAAACTCCATATTAATGTGTTATTCACAAAAGATCATACAGCATATAAACAATAAGGGTTTATGAAAATATTATTATTGACTCCTCTCTATAAACTTCCTGGTGAAAGTATATTAAATAATACAAATGTATGTGATTCTTTCGCCAAAGAGTGGGTAAAACTAGGTCATGAAGTACGGGTAATATATCAATATCCTATTTACAATAAGATATTTCATATTGCTGCAGATTTATTCGCAAAACAAATTGCCAATAAATTTTATGGGACTGTCACAATTAATAGATTCACGAAAATTAATAAATATCTTGATGAAGGCGTTGAAGTAATTCGAATTCCACTATATAAATTTGCCCCTCACTTCTTATATCCAACACAAAGTATCAACTACCAAATCAATGAAATAATTAGAATAAATAAGGAAGATAATTTTATCCCAGATATTATTACAGGTCATTTTTATTATCCAAATATTGAAATTGTAGGTAAATTAAAGCATACTTATCAAAACTCAAGAACTTGCATCATCATTCATTATCAAGGGATTAATATAAAAAAGACAAAAAAATACTTAGATAAAACGTGCCCTCAACTTATAAACTCAATTGATGTATGGGGATATCGATCACATCCAATACGAGAATATTTTGAAAAAGTTTATGGTCACAAAGAAAATTTCTTTTACTGTTACTCAGGAATTCCAACCGCTTTTCTTGAATCTCCCCAAATCAAACATTATAATCCTCTCAACAGCTTTATCTATATAGGAGCGTTAATTAAAAGGAAATATCCTTTAGCTGTTTTAAAATCATTAGAGAGGTTAAAAATAGACTTCACTCTTGGCTATATAGGAGAAGGAAATCAAAGGCAAATAATAGAGCAATATGCTAAGAAAAAAAACATATCTAAATCCGTGAAATTATATGGTCATATAGAAAGAACTTCCATAATAAAGTTATTGGATAAAGCTCAAGTTTTTATTATGATAAGTAGAAAAGAAACCTTTGGATTAGTGTACATTGAAGCTATGGCAAGACATTGTATTGTCATTGCTTCAAGAAATGAAGGAATGGAAGGAATAATAAAACATGGAGTAAATGGTTTTCTATGTAATGCAGGAGATGATAAAGAACTATCCCAAATATTAAATTATATTTATAATTTAACAGCTGATGATAAACAAAAAATTGCAAATAATGCATATGAAACCGCACAAGGTATGACAGATAAAATTGTAGCAAATAGCTATTTACAGAATATAACAGAAGTAGATAATGTAAAGCTTGAAATATAAAAAATATGTAAGCGGTAAGCATCCAATTTTGACGTATTGCTCCAAAGAATAAAAAATATGACCTTCGCTGCTGTAACGTAAGCATCCAATTTTGACGTATTGCCTCAAAGAATAAAAAATATGACCTTCGCTACTGTAACAAAAATATTAAAAGTATGTACAGCAGCAGTGATTTTGAAAGGCTGTTCATCCGCTACAAGGCGGAAGCAATGCCACAAGGTGAATCCATCCAGGATTTCTGTTTGAAAAACAAGGTACCCTACAATCTCTTTCATAAATGGTACAAGGATACAAGACATCAAATAGTACCGGTACAAGTAGAAGGACAACCGGAAACGGAGGCCAATCTCCAAAAGGAAGTATCCTCTTCTCCTACTCCGGAAAGAAAGGAGAATACGGAACCCTGTCCTGTAAGAATGATGATAGACATCCGTATGACAAACGGAATACGGATACAGCAACGAAACTTGACCTACCGGAACTTGAGAAGTCTGATAGAGAAACTGGAGGGACTATGCTGAATGTTACAGGAATGAACAGATTCTACTATCTGCGGAATTTTCATGATATGCGCTGTAAGTATGAACAGGTACTATCCATCATTCACCAGCAGCTGAACCGAGAACCACAGGAAGATGAAGTTTTCATTGTCATGTCCAAGGACAGGAGGAAAGTCCGCCTCTTCAGCTATGACAGGCGTTCGTTCAGCCTCTATGAGAAACGTTTCTGTGAAGGTTACAGGTTCATGCAGTTATGCCGTCAGGGAGATGAAACCATATACAGCATACAGTGGAAGGATGTAGTTGTGCTGTTACAGAATCCTGTAATTAATCAATTGAATATCAGGTAAATAATTATATAAAACATTTGTTTATGTCACTGAAAATGAGTATCTTTATGGTATAACA
>OJMI01002832.1_pt1 | contig 14178 bp, 10 predicted proteins | sample 1597131 | NCBI WGS metagenome assembly OJMI01 (sample SAMEA2452116, study PRJEB22498) | human gut metagenome | reverse complement strand
TCAGGGAGGCAAATATGATAGAAGTAAGCAATCTTACAAAAAAATATGGTGACCATATTGCCGTAGATCATCTCTCTTTCCGTGTGGAAAAGGGACAGATTTACGGATTTCTTGGTCCAAACGGCGCGGGTAAATCCACGACCATGAACATCATCACGGGTTATCTGGCAGCCACGGAGGGTACTGTGACGATCGATGGCAAAGATGTCCAAAAAGATCCAGAGGAGGCAAAGCGTGCCATCGGTTATCTGCCGGAGCTTCCGCCGCTGTATGTTGACATGACTGTCAGAGAATACCTGGATTTCGTGGCAGAACTGAAAAAAGTGCCGAAAAAAGAGCGGAAGCAGCAGATCGATGAGGTCATGGAAATGACACAGATCACCGATATGCAACAGCGTCTGATCAGGAACCTGTCAAAAGGTTACAGACAAAGAGTCGGACTGGCGCAGGCAATCCTTGGCTACCCTGAGGTTATTATTCTGGATGAGCCCACGGTAGGTCTTGATCCGAAACAGATCATCGAGATCCGTGATCTGATCCGCAAGCTGGGGGAGAATCATACCGTGATCCTCAGCTCCCATATTCTGTCGGAGGTCAGTGCGGTCTGCGACCATATTATGATCATAGCCCACGGTAAGCTGGTAGCCAGTGATTCTCCGGAGAATCTGCAGAAGCTTATGAGTGGTTCCATGGAACTGGATCTGGAAGTAAAGGGAAGCATCGCTGCGGTGAAGAGTGCATTGCAGGAGATCTCACAGATCGACCGGATCGAAGAGAACACAGAGGCATCCAAAAATGTTGCAAAGCTGAAAGTGATCTCCAAAGAGAATGCAGATATCAGAGAGCAGGTATTCTATGCACTGGCAGATGCAAAGCTGCCTATTTTAGAGATGACCCATGCGGAGAAGTCTCTGGAAGACATCTTCCTGGAACTGACCGAGGATGTAGCACCTACACAGCCGGAGAAGTACAAAATGTTCTCAAAAAGGAAAAAGCGGGAAATTACAGAGGCTGCCGCACAGCAGACAGAAGCTTCGGAAGAGGAAGCACAGCCCGGAGAAGAGAAAAAAGAAACTGTAACTACAAAGGAGGCGGAATCATATGCCAGCCATTTATAAGAGAGAATTGAAATCCTATTTCCGTTCCTTTATCGGATTTTTATTTATTGCAGTCACCCTGTTTTTCCTGGGACTGTATTTCAGTGTTTATAACCTGATGAACGGATATCCTTATTTTGCGTATGTGGTATCCAGCGTTACCTTTTTATTCATGCTGACCGTGCCGATCCTGACTATGCGTATTCTGGCGGAGGAAAAGCGGAGCAAGACGGATCAGCTGATCCTGACAGCACCGGTGTCCGTAGGCGGCATCGTTATGGGAAAATTCCTGGCTCTGTTAACTATATTTGTCATTCCCGTAGCGATCATCTGCTTTTACCCGCTGATCATGGCGCAGTACGGCAGTGTTCCCATGGGAGAGGCCTATCTGTCGATCCTGGCATATTTCCTCTTCGGGATGACCGCCATTGCCATCGGTCTGTTCCTGTCTTCCGTGACAGAGAGCCAGGTCATCGCAGCAGTACTTACTTTTTTAGTATTGTTCCTGGGATATATGATGGATTCCATTTGCTCCATTATTTCCAGCACCGGCAATCTGTTGACAAAGCTGCTGCGTTGCTTTGACCTTTACACACCGTTTTCCAACCTGTTAAACGGCACACTGGATGTATCTTCTATCGTATATTATGTATCCGTTACGGCGTTGGTTCTGTTCCTGACGGTACAGTCCATTCAGAAACGCCGTTACAGCATGTCCGTGAAGAACTTAAGCTTCAGTGCTTACAGTACCGGTATGATCGCTGTAGCGGTAGCATTGGTAGTAGTCGTTAATATTATCATGGGCGAGATGCCTTCTAGCTGGACAGCAATCGACATGACCAGCCAGAAGCTCTATTCCCTGACAGATCAGACCGTTGACTATGTGAAAAATATGCAGGATGATGTGACAATCTATGTGTTGGTAAATCAGGACAATCAGGATACCACACTGGGGCAGACTTTGCAGAGATACGATGATCTGTCGGATCATATCACCGTGGAATATGTGGATCCCACCGTTAACCCGATGTTCTATACCCAGTACACCACCGGAAACATCAGCACGAACAGCCTGATCGTGGTCAGCGACAAGCGCAGCAAGGTCATTGATTACAACGATGTGTATGAGTCTTTTTATGATTTTGACTATTCGACGTACAGTTATAACACCACGACCACCGGTTATGATGGCGAAGGACAGATCACCAGTGCGCTGGATTATGTGTTAAATGATGATATGCCCAAGGTATATATGACAACAGGACATAATGAAATGAGTTTAAGCAACACTTTTACATCCACACTGAACAAGGAAAATGTGGATTATGAGACCGTAAATCTGATGGATCTGGATGCTATCCCTGACGATGCGGCCTGTCTGTTCATTAACGGTGCCACCAGCGATTTTTCATCCGATGATAAGGATAAGGTGATCGACTATCTGAACAACGGTGGAAAAGTCATCCTGGTAACCGGTTATACCGATGAGGAGACACCCAATATAGATGCTATCTTAAGCTACATGAATCTGAGCATTGCCAAAGGACTGGTAGTGGAGAATGATTCCAACGGCTACTACAGAAGTCCGTATTATATCCTGCCGACACAGAGCTCTGACAGCTATACCTCAGGCACCTACGGAAAATATCTGTTTCTGCCGTATTCTCAGGGCATCATCGTCCCGGAGGAAGTAAGTACCGACGAGACAGCCACCGGTGATATTACCTATGATGTATTCCTGAGCACCTCCGACAGCTCTTTTGCAAAACAGGATGTCAACAATACACAGGATTTTTCACAGAGTGAAAATGATATGAATGGTCCCTTCGCATTAGGTGTTGAGGCAGTAAAGACTTTGGATGATGGGGATGCGACACTGGTCGTGTACGGTTGCGAGCAGCTGTTCACGGATGATGCAAATTCTGTCGTCAGCGGTGCGAACCTGACTTTGTTCACCAATACATTCAGTGGGATGACAGACCATGAGACATCGGTATCCATTCCGGTAAAAAGCTATGAGGTCTCTAATCTGCTAGTGGATTCCGCACAGATTCTGTTGTTGGGCTTGTTGGTTACCATGATCCTTCCCGTCGGTTGTATGATCGCCGGATTCGTGATCTGGTTCCACAGACGGAAGAAATAATTGGGAAAGGCGTGAGTTATAGATATGAAAAAGAAACAAAGACAGATGATCGGAATGCTGCTGGCACTGGTGGTGCTGGCGGCAGTATTCCTGGGCATCCGACAGTATAATAAAAATATAGCATCCGCGACGTCCACTACCGAGGATACACAGGAGACGGTGCTGGATGTGAACTCCAATGATATTACCAGCTTCCGCTATGTATATGAGGGAGAGACCTATGCCTTTGAAAAAAAGGATGAAACATGGTACTATACGGACGATCATTCCCTTAATCTGAACCAGGAGCGTATCAAGGCTATGATCCTGAAGGTGGCACCGTTAAAGGCAGATCAGGTGATTGAAAATGTGACGGATATGTCGCAGTACGGACTGGCAGATCCGGAGCGTACCATTCAGTATGAGACTGCAGATCGCAGCGTGATCATTAATGTCGGTAATCTGAATTCCATGACCAGCCAGTACTACATTGCATTTCCTTCTGAAATGAAAGTGTATGTCGTGGCCACCAACGTGGTGACCGGATTCAATTATACACTGGAGGATCTGGTGGAGGTGGAGGAGACCGCTGAAGAGACAGAAAGCACCGAAGCTACAGATACTACGATAACGGAAACTGCGACGGAGACCGAGAATGTCGAGGCTGAAACCGCAGAAAGTGAAACAGTGGCAACAGAAACTACGGAAACCGTGGAAGCCAAATAAGTATCACAAATAATAAAGACTGCCCCTGCAAAAGAGGCAGTCTTCTCTATTGTTAGGGATTCTCGCCACGAATGACAATAATGTCATTTAATTTCAACATCGTATCTTTTTGAGGCAGAATGGACAGATCCTCCCGCAGAATGAGGAAGATCGTGACCTGTTCTGCCGCTTCCATTTCTTCCACCGTTTTACCGGCATAGCGCTTGTCCACAAAAATCTCAGCAATCTCACGAATATCGGTCTGCTTGATATTAGACAGACCGCTTTTACGCTGGTACTGTTCCACGAAACCGGCACTGATGATACCGGTGGGGATAGCCACGGCACCGACACCGAGATAGGCGATACAGATCGCCATGATCCGGCCGAGTGTGGTGATGGGATAGATGTCACCGTAGCCTACGGTGAGCAGCGTTGACATGCTCCACCAGATGCCGCTGAAAGCATTGCGGAATACTTCCGGCTGGGAATCATGCTCCACGCTGTACATGCACAGACTGCTGGCGAGCATCAGGATCAGGACGATAAATACGGAGGAAATGATCTGATTGCGTTTTTCATACAATACCGTAGTGATGACATTGAAAGAATCATATCGGGCATTCAGGCGGAACAGATGGAAGATCCTCGCCACCCGCAGCATCCGGAAGATGACCATACCGGACAGGAAGAAAAAGGGTAAAATTGTCAGCAGGTCGATAATGCCGTCGAAGGAGATCAGAAACCGCAGCCGGGAGAGGAACTCGCTTTTATCAGGATATAGATAGTCCGCAGTCCAGATCCGCAGGATATATTCCACACAGAAGATCAGAATAGTGAGAACCTCGACCACATGAAATACCGGAAATAAAAAAGCAAGCTCATCAAAGGTTTGCAGAAAAGTCACCAGAATATTTGCACAGATAACGATAGCAATAAAAATATCAAAGAGCCGGCTCAGACGGTTACTTTTATCGCCGATCTGGAGGATGCTAAATACTTTTTTCTTCATGTTGAATCCTCAATGTTTTTTGGGACAGCGCCAGTGAATGCCTGTGATTCCATCATACGGAGGTGGAAGAGGAAAGTCAAGAAATGCAGTGACAGAATCCGTCAACTTTCTTAAAAACAGTCATATATTATAGTAAATCCAAATACAATGAAAGGATACAAAAATATATGGCTAGATTTACGAACCAGGCACAGCTTCGCTATGGAAATGAGATTACAAACTCCAATATAGCAGTGGGTGAGATCACGGAGGTATTGTCTGCAACCAAGACAGCAGTGCGGGATACCTACGGGCAGAATGAAAATGTGACGTATGTGATCAGCATTGTGAACTCAGGCACTACAGCATTTAATGGAATTACAGTAACGGATAATCTGGGAGAGTATTTGTTTAATACCAGAGAACTGACACCTCTGACGTATATTCCGGGGACCGTAAAATACTATGCAAACGGAATTTTACAGGCAACACCGGCTGTAACGGCAGGCCCTCCTCTGACAATCACGGGAATTACCGTGCCTGCGGGAGGTAATGTGACACTTACCTATGAGGCTGAGGTGAACTCTTATGCACCGCTGGCAGCAGAGGCTTCCATTACGAATACGGCGACGATTGCCGGGGCAGGGGTCACTCCTGTTACTGTGAACGAGACAGTAAATGCGGTAAGCGGACCGCTTCTTACGATCACAAAGTCCGTCAGTCCCGTACCCGTGACAGAGAATGGAACATTGACGTATACGTTCCTGATACAGAATCTGGGGAATACGGCAGCAGATGCAGCTACCGGTGTCGTGATCACAGATACCTTTAATCCCGTATTGGAGAATCTGACTGTGAATTTTAATGGAACTGCATGGGCAGAGGGAACAAACTATACGTATGATACGACTACCGGATTATTTACCGGAACTGCAGGAGGTATTACCGTACCCGCAGCGACTTACACCCAGGATCCCGTTACAGGAGCGTGGGGGATCAACCCCGGCGTCAGCACGCTGGTGATTTCCGGAACTGTATAAGGGCTGCCGCGCTCCTAAGGCTGGCGCCATGCAACCCATTCGCAGTCACTGCGTGACTTGCTCATGGACGGCTGTCGCCGTATAAAGCTAAAATAAAAAGTCACTGGAAGTACATAAATGTCCTCCCAGTGACTTTTTATTTTATCCTTGCATGGCTTGTAGCTTAGCCAAAGTATCTCTTTAACAGACCCTCAAATGCCTTGCCATGTCTTGCCTCATCACGAGCCATCTCATGAACGGTATCATGGATTGCATCCAGGTTCAGAGCCTTGGCTCTCTTAGCCAGATCAAACTTACCTGCGGTAGCACCGTTCTCGGCATCTACTCTCATCTCCAGATTCTTCTTGGTGGAATCGGTTACGACTTCACCTAACAGCTCAGCGAATTTTGCAGCGTGCTCAGCTTCTTCGTAAGCAGCCTTCTCCCAGTACAGACCGATCTCGGGATAACCTTCTCTGTGAGCTACTCTTGCCATTGCCAGATACATACCAACCTCAGAGCATTCGCCCTGGAAGTTCGCACGCAGATCTGCAATGATATCCTCGGGAGCACCCTTTGCTACACCTACTACATGCTCAGCAGCCCAGGTCTTGCCTTCCTCCTGCTTGGTGAACTTGGAAGCGGGAGCGTGACAGATGGGGCACTCTGCGGGAGCCGCATCACCTTCATAAACATAACCACATACCTGACATACATACTTTGCCATAATTTTTTCTCCTTTTCTCTAATGAAATGTTTTGTTTTTAGTTTTCTCTTTTTGCGTGTGCTTTATCAGCACAAATATATTATGGAACGAAGCCAGTTTTCATTCAGAAAACTAGGACTCCGTAGCAACCCTGGTACAGGCGGGACAAGAGCCGTAGAAATAAGTGACATGTCCCCGGATCCGGCCGTCAAATCTCTCTCCGGCGGTCTCCATGATGGAATCAATACTATCCATGTCCAGATCAATAACGCTTCCGCATTCCGTACACACGAAATGATAATGTTCGGAAGTATCGGCATCAAAATGGTCAACACCGTCACCGACCCGGAGTCGTAAAATCTCTCCCATGTCCGACAACAGAGTCAGATTACGGTAGACGGTACCGAGACTTAAGTTCGGATCCTGCTGCTTCAGATTAGAATAGATCACATCAGCGGTAGGATGATCCTTGCGTCCCATGAGAAAGGATTTGATCATTTCCCGTTGTCTGCTTCGTTTCAGTGCCATGATAAGCCCCTTTCTCAATAATAGTAATGATTACTGTTTCTTATAAGCTTATTATACATGATGTGAGAATAATGTCAACAGAAAAATGAAAAAATTTTGTTTATTTTTTTTTAATGATATTCCTGCTTCCTTTATACACAGGAGGTGGGAATCATGCTATAATGAGCGCAAGTAAAGTATAAAATATAAATTAACACGCGCAAACTTGTGTTACACAGTGTACAGAAGTACACGGCACTAAAGTCACAGAAAGTTTGCAGGTTGCTGAAAGGCAAGAATAATATGAAATTTAAAACCAGACTTCGTGTAACATTTATAAGTATTATATTACTTCCGCTGTTGCTGACGATCATGGCGTTTGTGATGATTGCCATTTACCTGATGAATTACTCTCAGGGTTTCAGCCTGACGGATATTGATTATTCCATGATGTCGGAGAATTTCAGGGAATTCACCAACACCACGGATCAGGCGTATTATGTGCTGCTGGACCAGGTGAAGGAAGACAGCAGCAGGCTGGAAGATAAAGAATATCTGGATCATATTAATGAGGAGGTATCGCGGAAGTCTACTTACATTATTGTAAGAAAAGGTGATAAGATGTATTATGCCGGCAATAAAGATGCCGCACAGAAGATTTTTGAAAAACTGCCTGCCTACGGTGAAGAGAATCTGTCGGATGACAGCGGATATTTCTACAATGAACTGGAGAAGTATGTAAAACAGATTGATTTCACTTTCCGGGATGGAACACCGGGCAGCGTATTTATCGTCACGAAGGTCAATTCGCTGATCTCGAGACATCTGCTGATCGATATGTTCGTGGCTATCATAGTGATCCTGATCTTCACCAGCCTGATGCTGACCCAGTGGATCCACAAGGGCGTATTTGAACCCATCAATGAATTGAACGTGGCAATGCGCAAGATCAAGGAAGGCAACTTTGATTATGTTCTGGAGACAGATGCCAAGGGTGAGATCGGTGATCTCTACCGCAATTATGAGGACATGCGTTTACGGCTGAAGGAATCCACGGAAGAGAACACCCAGCATGAGAAGCAGAACAAAGAGCTGGTCAGCAATATTTCCCATGATCTGAAGACCCCTATCACAGCCATTAAGGGTTATGTGGAAGGAATCATGGACGGTGTGGCAGATACGCCGGAGAAGATGGATAAATACATCAAGACCATCTACAATAAAGCCATTGATATGGATCGTCTGATCAACGAGCTGACCACTTATTCCGGAATTGATAATAACCGGATCCCGTACAATTTCCACCGGATCAACGTGGCGGATTATTTCGGCGACTGTGTGGAAGAAGTCGGACTGGATCTGGAGCAGCGGGGTATCAAGCTGAACTATTCGAATCTGGTATCTCCTGACACAGCTGTCATCGCGGATCCGGAGCAGATGAAGAAGGTCATCAATAATATTATCAGTAACAGCGTAAAATATATGGACAAGCCCAATGGGCACATTGATATCCGTATTCTCGACGAAGTGGATGCTATCCGGGTAGAGATCGAGGACAACGGCAAGGGAATCGCGCAGAAGGATCTGCAGAAGATCTTTGAGCGGTTCTACCGCACGGATGCTTCCCGCAATTCCGCCCAGGGCGGCAGTGGCATCGGACTTTCTATTGTGAAGAAGATCATCGAGGATCACGGTGGCTATGTATGGGCAACAGCCAAAGAGGGTGAAGGCACCTGTATGCATTTTGTCCTGAGAAAATACATTGAACTGCAGCCGGGTGGAACCAAGTAATGAATAAGGAATCAATAAGGAATGAAACAGAAATAGCATGATAACCGATGATGCAAGGACATTCTGTAAATGGAGGGTAAATTATGAGTAAGATTTTAATTATTGAAGATGAAGTAGCAATTGCAGATCTTGAGAAGGATTATTTGGAGCTCAGTGATTTCAAGGTAGATATCTGCAATACCGGAGATGAGGGACTGAAGACCGCTCTGACAGGCGATTATGATCTGATCATTTTGGACCTGATGCTGCCCGGCATGGACGGCTTCGAAGTATGTAAGAAGATCCGCGAGGAGAAAAATATTCCCATTCTCATGGTATCAGCGAAGAAGGACGACATTGATAAGATCCGCGGCCTAGGGTTGGGGGCGGACGACTATATGACCAAACCTTTCAGCCCCAGTGAACTGGTAGCCCGTGTGAAGGCGCACATGGCCCGTTATGAGAGACTGGTGGGAACCAACCAGAAGCAGCAGAATGATATCGTGGAGATCCGCGGTATCCGTATTGATAAGACTGCAAGACGTGTCTATGTGGACGGTGTGGAGAAGACGTTTACGACCAAAGAGTTTGATCTGCTGACGTTCCTGGCGGAGCATCCGAACCATGTATTTACCAAAGAAGAATTGTTCCGTGAGATCTGGGATATGGATTCTATCGGTGATATTGCCACCGTTACCGTGCACATCAAGAAGATCCGTGAGAAGATTGAAAAAGATACTGCAAAACCTCAGTATATCGAGACCATCTGGGGTGTGGGCTACCGATTTAAAGTATAAAAGAAGAAAAATAAGATCAGAAGAGAACTCCTATGATGGATTCGGCAACAAACTGTCTCCAATAGGAGTTTTTTATCTAAAAGTGTGTTATAATCATAACATTGCGGATTGCACCCGTGAAATTTGATTAGCGATTCCACTGATGAGATAAAGCATCGGCGGAATGGAGTGTGTTATGAACAGTAAAAAAATAATACAGTTGTCTACAACACAGAAGATCATGCTTAGCTTTCTGTGTGCCATATTAGTGGGTAGCTTCCTGCTGGCATTACCCATCAGTTCAGCTACCGGAGAAGCGGTTCCTTATATAGATGCTTTATTTACGGCTACCACATCCATATGTGTGACCGGTCTGGTGACGGTTCCCACATATTCCACATGGAGCGTCTGGGGACAGATCGTGATCCTGTTTCTGATCCAGTTGGGAGGTCTGGGAGTCATTACGGTCATGTACGGTGTGATGATGGGACTGCACAGACGACTGGGACTGGGTAACCGGTGGATGCTGCAGGATGTGTTTAATCTGAATAATATCTCCGGAATCGTGAGATTCCTCCGCAAGGTCCTCATAGGTACTCTGGTGGTGGAGGGATGCGGCGCTCTTTTGTATATGACAGTATTTGTGCCGGAATACGGACTCAGAGGCATATGGATTTCGATTTTTAATGCCGTATCTGCCTTCTGCAACGCAGGAATGGATATTATGGCGGAAGACAGTCTGTGCGGCTATGTATTTCAGCCAATGGTCAATCTGGTCACGATGTTGCTGATCATATTGGGAGGCTTAGGCTATATCGTCTGGTGGGATGTACTGCGGGTTTTGAAAAATATCCGGAGCCAGAAGCTCAAATGTTTCAGACTGCTGACGCTTCACAGTAAAATAGCACTCACGGTGACAGGAATACTTATTGTAGTGGGAGCGACGGCATTTTATATTTTTGAATACAATAATCCTCTGACAATGCAGGATTACACGGTGCCGCAACGGATCTGGGCATCCCTGTTCCAGGCAGTAACTACGCGAACCGCAGGTTTTGCCACAATTCCACAAGAGGATCTGACCAATACCTCTGCGATCATTTCGGTGCTTTTGATGCTGATCGGCGGCTCTCCGGTGGGAACCGCAGGAGGAATGAAGACAGTTACAATCGCAGTGCTGTTGGTATCTATGTTTGCCACCATAGGTAATAAGGAGGATGCAGAGCTTTTTGGGAGAAATATTCCGAAGCAGGCGGTGAATAAATCGGTAGCAGTTGTAAGTATGTTTTTTATCATTGCGTCGTTGTCCACAATTCTTTTATCTGCAGTGACAGATGCGGATGTGATAGATATTGTGTATGAAACAGTGAGTGCCACAGCTACTGTGGGATTAAGCAGGAACCTGACTTCCATGCTGAATCTTTGGGGAAAACTGATTATTATCGTGACCATGTATCTGGGAAGAGTCGGCCCCATATCTCTGGTAGTGGCATTCAGCACGCAGAAAAAGAACAAAAATATTGTGAAGAACCCGACAGAAGAGATCAGCGTCGGATAAAGCAGATCGAAGCAACAGGAAGGAAGAGACTATGGGAATCAATCAGACCTATGCAGTATTTGGACTTGGAAGATATGGAAGAAGTGTGGCGAAGGAGTTGGCAGAGAACGGCGCAGAGGTGGTGGCGGTAGACAATAGAGAGGCAGTTGTCAATGCGGCAATTTCAGAGATTCCATACTGTAAATGTGCGGATGTTACAGATTCGGAAGCGTTGAGACAGATCGGTATTGCGAATATTGATGTGGTCATTGTGACCATGGCGAATCATCTGGAAGCCAGTGTTATGGCAACCATGCTGTGTAAAGAACTGGGCGTAAAGACCGTTATCACCAAATGCGCCACTGAGATAAACTGCAAGATCCTTACGAAAGTAGGAGCAGACCGTGTAGTATTCCCCGAGAGTGAGTCAGGGATCCATCTGGCCAAAAATCTGTTAAGCTCCGGTTTCATGGACATTATCGAATTGTCCCAGGATGTGTCTATGGTGGAAATGGAAGTCAAACAGCAGTGGATCGGGAAGAACCTGATCGAGCTGAATCTGCGGAAAAAATATTCCATTAACGTGGTGGCGATCATCGAAGGAAAAAATGTAAATACCAATATCGATCCGGAAGAACCTCTGACACAGGATATGCGGCTGATCGTTATTGCCAACCGGGCAAAACTCAATAAACTGAAATAGAATAGCTGCGAGCTATAAAAAAGTGAAACTTCTGACGGTGCACTTGAGCACAAGACAGAATGTTTCACTCTTTTTTTATACGGTGACAGCCATCTGGAAAGCTGTAAACAGGTGATCAGTTATCTGCCCGGAAAGTATTCTCATTAAAGGCACCCTGCTGCTTAGCCACGATAGTGGTACATATGGCATCACCGGTGATATTGACAGCGGTACGCAGCATATCCAGGATACGGTCGATACCCATGATCAGTGCAATGCCTTCGGTAGGCAGTCCCACGGAGGTCAGTACCATGGACAAGGTGACCAGACCGACACTGGGGACACCGGCAGTACCGATGGAGGCGATCGTCGCGGTGGCAATGACAGTAGCAATGGCAGCCGGGGTCAGAGGAATACCGTAAGCCTGTGCTATGAAAACAACTGCTACGCCCTGCATAATGGAAGTACCGTCCATGTTAATGGTGGCACCCAGAGGAATCGTAAAGGACGAAATCTGTTTGGAGACACCGATTTTTTTATACAGAGTGTCGATAGACAGAGGGATCGTCGCATTACTGGTGGAAGTGGAGAAGGCAAAGGTCATAACCGGGAAGAACTTTTTAATGAACTTAAAAGGATTCAAGCGGGTGAACACAAACAGCATGACCTGATATACCACGAAACACTGTACTGCCAGCGCCAGAATGACACTTCCCATATATTTCAGCATAGGCACAAAAGCGTCGAAGCCGATGCCTGCGAAGGTCTTCGCAATCAGGCAGAAGACACCGACAGGGGCAGCTTTCATGACTGCAATCGTCATTTCCATCATAATGTCATTGAACTGACTGAAAAAGTTCGCCACAGTGGAGACCCGGTTGCCCATGGCAGCCAGAAGAATGCCAACAAATAAAGCAAAGAAGATGATTGGCAGCATATCTCCGGCGGACAGAGAGGTAAAAATATTTTTCGGAATAATATTCAACAACGTCTCCGCAAAATCTACCTGGGTGGTCGCGACTTCGGTGGCATCCTCCGGCAACGCAATATTTAAACCGACGCCGGGATTGATCAGACTGGCAATACCCAGTGCCACGCAGATCGCCAAGGCAGTGGTGCACAGATAGAACAGGATCGTTTTCACACCCACAGTTCCCAACGTTTTCGTATCACCGATGGCCATGGCGCCGCAGACCAGGGAGCAGAATACCAGAGGAACCACCAGCATCTGCATCAGGCGGATAAAACCGTTGCCCAGTACATAGAGAATACCGTTGATCAGAATCGTATCTCTAAAGTACCCTTCCGGCATATAATAATGAATCAGCACACCACATACCGCACCGGTTAAAAGGGCGATAAAGATTTTGGTGGACAAACCGAGTTTTTTCTTTTCTTCTTTGTGTTTTTCCACTATTCCAGTCCTCCGGTTTCTTTCATGTAGGAAGCCAGTGTCTCTCTCCAGCCACTGGGTTCTTCGATGCCGGTGAGACGCAGCATCATATTATCCAGTACGGAATATTTCTCCGGGGTGCCGTCTTTTACTGTGACGGTAAGCCGGTCCTCTTTTCCGGCAAGACGCAGGATCTCTTTCGCGAATTCCAGGCGTGTGCAGGAACCGCCGCTGCATACGGCGTGATAGATACCGTAATGGTCGTTGTCGATGAAAAATTTTACCACGCGTGCAAGCTCTGCGGCGGAGGTAGGTACCGCACGGTCGTTGTTTAGCAATTCCATTGTGGATACCTGAGGGTCCGCGGCAGCTTCCAGTACTTCATTCAAAAAGTCTTTGCCGATGCCGTAGATCCAGGAACTGCGGATAATGACATAGCGGGTCATCAGCTGGATGACGAATTTCTCTCCGGCATATTTGGATTTCGCAAACAAGCCCACAGGATTTACATCATCGAACTCATTATAGGGTGTGTCGGATGCGCTGGAAAATACATCATCCGTAGAGATCTGTATGAGTTTTGCCTGAATGCTCTCCGCAGACTGCGCCAGATTTCTCGCACCTACGGCGTTTACCTTGTAAGCCATATCCGTCTCCGACTGCGCTGCACCGGCGGAAGGATGATATCCTGCACAGTTGATGACGACATCGGGACGATTGCGGTGCATGAACAGGGAAACTGCATGTTCATCCGTGATATCCAGCTCGTCCTTATCGGTTTCGTATAATTCATATTCCATCATGTCTAACAACCTGATCAACGCCTGCCCCATGTGACCGAGGGAACCGACGATCCATATTTTTTTCATTGTA
>OJMI01002830.1_pt1 | contig 14199 bp, 8 predicted proteins | sample 1597131 | NCBI WGS metagenome assembly OJMI01 (sample SAMEA2452116, study PRJEB22498) | human gut metagenome | reverse complement strand
ACTACGTTCGGGACGTAGGGGTCGGGCGTTCGAGTCGCCTCATTCCGACAGAAAAAGGTTTAACTCTTCTCTCTGAGTTAAACCTTTTTTATTTTATATCGATATCATATCGGGTGTTAAGGGCTCAACGTAAAACCCTGAGGGATTCGTTGATTAAGCATAAATTTTAGTTGGTTTGAACAAGGTAAATTGGGATTAACGTAGAAAGTAGGGAAATAGCGATATGTGGGTAGGTGGAAGATTTTATGTGTGATGCCCGAAAAACAAAAAATCCCAATTCAAAAAGAATCAGGATTTTCAGTGGTGCCACCAGGAATCGAAATCTAACGATAAGTGGCTGAATATCTTTGATGTATCTTTTAGCTAAAGACGTAATCTCCCGCTATTGCTCCACCTGAGGCTTGCTGTATTTTGCAGTGTCTTGCGGAGTCGATTTCCTATTACTCTACAAAGGTAACGCTTTATTTTGAAATACAAGCAGATGACTTGTGTTTTTGCTCCACCTCGGTGTGGAAACTTAATTCGAATATTGTCAATACAAAATACTATATTCTTCTATACTTCATAGCATATCTATCTGATTGAGTATCTATATACATTTGGTATTCTTTTATTCCTTTTTCCTTTGCTATATCGCTTATTATTTTCTTATTTATCGCAGACATATCATTGCCGTAATAAACAGCATTTGGTTTTATTTGGATGTTTAAACTGGATAATCCTATAGAATTATTTTTATTTAGAAATAAACACCATTCTTTTTCATATTGCCATTGAGGTGACTTGTAAAGAGCAGCCTTGGTATAATACATTGTATCATTCATTTTGGCATTTAGCCCCAATGATAAACCTAAATAATATTCGACAAACGATGTCGCATTATACCTTCTATTGTCATATATTATAGGATAAATATTATAAAAACTCTATCATTACAAGTACTTTTTTTGTCACATATATCACACTGACAATTTAAATTTTTAAAATCATACTCTAAAACAAAACCTTTATGTGAATCTGCATAATGGGACCACATTGTTATCGATTTTACAGTTTCACTGAAACATGCGATAAATGTATTGCGTCTAAGATAATCTTCTGCTTGTTTAAGAATCTTATCTATATTATTGAAAAAGTCTTTTTTATTCACTTCAAAAGCAAGTACTTGTCGTTCTAAATCTCCATCAGTAGTATTGCATATAATATCTTTAATCATTTTTGCTCGTTCCTCACCGTATAGAGATTCCCAAAGCTCAGGTAAATGTCCACCATTATTCAAATGATCTCTTAACTGTTTAATTGCTTCTATAGATGATCCTTGTTTGATTGAATTGTATAAGTAATTTTTATCGTATTGTGTAAGACAATCGTATGGATCATTAAACATTTGCGCATTAACAGCATATATTTTATTGTTATAAAAAGCATCAAATTGCATTTCATTACATGGCCGATAACGAAACAATCGTGATGGAGTTATGTTATTTACATATTCAACTAGTGGACTTAATAAAGCTTTTCGCTCTTCTTGCAACATAGTTTCTGGAATTGACACTTTTTCCAATATCTCCTTGAATTTTCTTCTTTTTGTTTCCATATGAAAATTATATTTCGTTCTCGACTCTTAATTCTTAATATTCTTTCTTGAAAGCATTATCTAAAGGAAATACCTTAATGAAAATCGTCTATAGCTTTTTTGTATGTTTTACCAAAATAATAGATATAGAACTATACCCATACCGTTAAACATGTATTTTTTCTTATTCACTAAAGCTTAATAAAGGTAATGATTTGATAACAGGTGAAATCCTATTCTTGTTTTTGTACTATCCAAAGCATGCTTTTTCCTATTTCAAAAATAACAAGTTTCTCCATCATAACAAAATAACATATGAAAGATTTATTTTTTAGATGGATAATGGTTTATAAACGAGTAGACTCCTCAAATAACCTGCTTTTATATAAAATAAAAGTTCATAATCAGAGATACTTAAATTCTCTATTATAACAAATAATATACCAAAAAATCTCGTGAAACAACAGATGCAAGATTAACAATTTATATAAATGTTAATAATACAAACTTCATTTTGTATATCCTTCAATCTATTTTTGTCTAATTTCAATTTTTTACCATTAACTACAACATAATTTTCTCCTAATTCACTTATATGGTTTGCATTTACAATACAATTCTCGCTAATAGTAACCATCTTATTTAGTGACATTAGTTGTTTTATTGCTTTTTTGATTGGAATACTTAAAGGGAAAGTCCTTTGCTCAGACGCATAGACAACTGAAGTTTTATCGTCTCCTTCTGCATACAAAATTTTGTTAGCTTCAATACAAGTATACCCTTCTTTATCTTCAATCATTGCAAATCTTTTTCTGTTAGTTTCCTTAATTGATTTGCTTCTTTGTGTTTTAATCTTACTTAAGGTCATACTTTTCTGCCGCTTTATTGAGTATTTATTTTTTATCTTTCTGGCTTTCTTCATATCATAATCAAAATTAAATATATACTGACTCCACCAAGAATCGTAATCTAATAATAAGTGGCTGAATATCTTTGAGGTATCTTTTAGCTAAAGAAGTAATCTCCCTCTATTGTTTCATCGGAAGCTTGCAATATTTTGCAGTGTCTTGTAGAGTTGATTTTCTATTACTCCACAAATGTAACGCTTTATTTTGAAATACAAGCAGATGCCTTGTGTTTTTGCTTCACCTCGGTTGAGATTACAACTAATTAATTTTTTATTCAAATTACCAATTACCAACTTTCAAAACCAAATAGAATAAAGATATTTCTGAGAATTTACATATTTATAAAATCTTAGGTAGAAAGACTTGTTGTATGGACTAAATTATTGTATTATAGTCTATATTATAGAATAAATTCCGTATTTTTGTCTTGTAATAATTAAACAGCTGTTCCTTATGCAAAAGATTAAGATTGATGAAATTAGAATAGATGGATTTCGTGGATTGAAAGACTTTAAAATGAGCCTTTCAGAAACCACAGTATTAACTGGCATGAATAATGTGGGTAAAACGTCTGTCCTTAAAGCTTTGCAGTTGCTATTTGGAAACAGTTCTTTTCTAGCAGCCGAGGATTTACACATTGACAACGATGATAAATCAACACAAATTATTGTCGATGCTAAAATAATTGCAATTGGCGAAGACGGAAAACGCACTGCAAATTTTTCAGAGGTGTGGGAAATCGCATTTGGTGAGGCTAATATAAAGATGGATGCAGAAGAATACGCTTATGTACCTTTGCGTGTTAAATACACTTTTCAAACACTTCAGAACTCCTTTAATAGGGATATGAATGTCTTGAATGAATGGGAGTCTGCAGGTATTGCTTGGCAAGATTTGAAAGGTAAAAAATCGACGATTAAGGGAGATTATTTTCAATTTCATTATCTTGATGCAAAAAGGGATATTCAAGATGACTTGAAAGCTAGAACCTCCTATTTAGGTAAAATGCTTGGTGATGTCGCTAGCAATTATGACCCGAAAGATGTTGCTGAATTAGAGCAAAAAATAAGTTCTTTAAATGCAGAAGCCATAGAAAAGAGTAATGTGCTTAAAAATATTCAGGAATCACTAAAAGGAATTGACACAACAATGGACTCTTCGGGCAAAGTATATGTCTCACCTTTTGCTAAGAAATTACGAGATTTGAACAAGAGTTTGACTATCCATTATGGAACGGAGGATAGTAGTTTTACAATGGACTATCATGGTATGGGTACTAGAAGTTGGTCTTCAATGTTGTCGTTTCGGGCTTTTGTAAAGCAAATGTGCAACAGTAAGAACCTGGATGAGGAAGCCTTTTTACCAATTATAGCCATTGAAGAACCGGAAGCGCATTTGCATCCGAATGCACAGAAGCAACTCTATAAACAGATGAATGATATGCCAGGCGTTAAAATAATCTCAACACATTCTCCATATGTAGCTGCATGTGCGGAATTATCAGAATTAAGAGGTATGTATAAATCTGATGGAAAGACTGTTTGTGGAAGTTTGCCTGTTACAAAACTAACTCCTGAAGACCAAAGAAAAATCAGACAAGCTGTATTGACAAGTAATGGTGAATTGCTATTTGCCAAAGCAATTGTGTTGGGCGAAGGAGAAACAGAAGTACAAGCTTTACCTATTTTCAGCCAACAGCATTTAGGTCTGACTCCTGTTGAATCAGGCTTGTCTTTTATTGATGCAAAGGGATGTGGCAATTATTATCCGTTTGTAGTCCTTGCTGATGCTTTTCAGATACCTTGGTACATTTTCTCTGATGGAGAAAAAGACACTCAGAAAGGTCTTAAAAAACTTTTAAAAAAAACTTATGGTGAAGATAGAGATTTAACCGAGCAGAAGAACATTTTTATCATTCCTGACGAAAAGGATTTTGAAGGAATGCTCCTTGATGATGGGTATAAGGATGAAATAGAAAAAGCTATAGAACAGTTGAAAGGAGAAGGTTATATTGACAAATTTATTAGAGAGAATAATCATAGACCTAAGAAACGAGAAAAGACTTCTGAGGTGTGTGAAAAATGTCATCAAAATATTTTTGTTGATATAGAACGAATATATGATGGTGAAGATGGCCGGCTGATGGCTTTAGATGATATCATGGAAAATAATAAAGCTCAGTTAGGTCCTATGTTAGCAAATTCTATAATTGAGAACGGAAAAACATTACCGCCATTGATAATCAAACTATTTGATGAAATAAAAAAGGACATATGCCATGTGTAAGATAAAGTTATCTCCCAAACAACAAGAAATTGCATCATTGAAAGATGGCGCAATTTTGGTACGTGCAAGTGCCGGTAGTGGCAAAACTAGAGTACTTGTAGAACGTATAAAAATGTTAGCTAGTATGACCAAACGTAAGGTTTTGGCGATTACGTTTACCAATAAGGCTTGTGAAGAGATTAGAACAAGACTTGCAGAAGTGGATGAAAATCTACTAGAGCATGTTTTTGTTGCAACTTTCCATGGTCTATGCGAATCAATCATTGAAAGCCATATTGCCTCTACCAGATTTGTGACAATGCCGCAAATTTTTGCAGATGACGACAGAAAGAAGATTCTGGAAGAAACAATTACAGAAACTCCATCATTGAGTCAGTGGTATAGAAGGCTAAATGATAAAGAACGTAAAGAAACTCTTTATCGGGCATTGGATAATATCAGCCTTATAAAACGATCTGTGATTTTAGATGACGAACTTGATAAGGTTATTAAAGATGAGCAGATGCGCAATCTATATTTAAGTTACAGAGAGCAAATGGATTCGTTAAACGCAATTGATTTTGATGATTTGTTGCTTAATGCTTATCAATTACTGATACATAATCCAAAAATCGTAGATTTATATCGAAGAAGTTTTACATACATTTGTGTAGATGAGGCTCAGGATTTAAACAAAGCTCAATATATGGTTCTTCGTGCAATTACAGGTAGTGAGCATAAAAACGTAATGCTGGTTGGCGATACCAAACAGTCTATATATGCCTTTAATGGTTCAAGCAGTAAATATATGGATGATTGGTTTATGAAGGATTACACTCCAACTGTATATAACCTGAATGAAAATTATCGAAGTGCAAAGGCGATTTTGGATTATGCGCAAAAGGTTGTGCATGATGATTCCTTGGATGTAACATTACCTTATACAGGAGTTTGCAAGGAATATGCTTATGAAACCCCATGTGAGGAAGCGAAAGGAATAGTAAATAGTGTAAAGTCATTGATTGGTACTGAAATAGAAGGTTATGACGGAAAATTGAAATATTCTGATATTGCAGTACTTGCTAGAAATAAATTCGTTCTTGGAAAAATTGAAGAGCAACTAAAGAGTAGTAACTTGCCATATCATTATAAAACTACGGGAGCAGGTTTGGAATTTTCCTCCACTGCAGCTAAATCTTTTGATTTGGCTATGGTAGTGAGAACCAATCCTTATGATAGACTGCATCTTGATATGTTGCAGTCTATAGTAGGCGTGAGTCATTGTAAATCGTTGGAACAAGTCGTAGAAAATATTAGTGATGCATTCTTAAAAAAAGTCGTACTGCAAGCCTCACTATTGAAAGATGATGGTAGCAATATGTATCAAACTATCAGATCTATATTGAATACTTTAAAAGCCTCAAATGTTTCGGATTTTAAATCAATGGATGAAGCATTGGCTGTTTTTGATGAATTTGAATTATTAAGACATCATTGGAATTCTTATGCTAAGAGCGTAACAAACTATTCTTTATCAGCTTTTCGAAATGCTATCTCATTGGGGCAAACTGCTATTTCGTCTTCAGATGGAGAGGGAATAACATTGAGTACAGTGCATACGATGAAAGGGCAACAAGCTGTGGTAGTTTTTCTTGTAGGTATGGATGAAGGGACATTTCCAGATTACCGTGCTGTAAAAAAAGGAGATAAAAGCATTGAGATGCAACAAGAAAAAAATAACTTATATGTTGCCATTACAAGAGCACAAAGACATCTTTATATAAGCTATCCCAAAAAAAGATTAATGCCTTGGGGAGATTGGACAGTTAGAAAAAGATCTTGTTTACTTCCCAAATAATATAATTATCATTATCAAAAAGCTGTGCATGAATATGTTATCATGCACAGCTTTTTAAATTTCCATTCTATTAACTTAGAATTTCAATTTTGGCAGTAATTTGACTATATCCACCGTTTTGCAAGAGACTATGATCACCGATAGAAGCAGGTCGAGGATATAACGGGGTTGTTCGTGTTCTCGTGACCAGGCGTTGGGATCGTTTTTGATTTGGGATGCTTTGTCGATTGTGACAGCATAGCGTTCCATTATCCACTCGATAGCAGCTTTGCCATTAACGACATATTCGTATGCTTTGAGTGGGATGTTCTCAATGGCAATATGGTCATTATAGATGATGCATGCCTTATCAGCAACGAGCTTTCCTTTTTCGTCACGAACTTTGGCAAATCTCATTTTATCAACAGCAAAGTATTGGTAGGTTTCATCCGTCCAATCGTTTTGCCAAATATCCATATCGCCATTCACTTCTACACCACAAGTCTTATGAGCCGACATAGGCATTGTAGCGAAAAATAGATAATCCCCATCTTGCCCATCAACCTGCTCGTTGATACCTTGTTCGTAATTCAGATGCAGGTCGGCAAGTTCTTTACCAGCTTTATAAAAGGACATGAAGTCTTGCACATTATCTACAATGGGGATGCGCGGCAATGACTTTTTTAAATCATCGGCAAATCGTTCACGGTATTGCTTGGAATGGAGTAATCCATACACATAGTAAAAGATATGTTCTTTGGTTATGTTTTTTGAGCCACCGAAACGACTACGAACTTCTTTCAGAATCCAGTCGGTTATTCCGTCTCGGTGAATATATTTGTCTATTTCTCCGTCATCAAATAGTGAAGCTTGTGGATTTTTGTTTTCTTCATACCAATATAAGGGGAAACATTGGCCATTGAATTGCAGTTGAAGATCTGGAATGCAGTCTGTTATTATTATTGAAAAATCTTTGTTTGATCCAATTCCCGACACGCAAATTTGCAGATTTGCACATTGTGCTGTTGGGAAGAACTTTAATTGCTGGTATGTTCTCTGAATAAGTTGCTTTTGGAATAATAATCGCTGTTTAAAATAAGGTCTATATAATCCATTTGTAATATTCTCTTGACGAAAAGAATATTCAATGTTTCGTTCAATATCAGCTAAGAACATATCAGTCCAAGCGATTTTTGTAGAATCAAAAGAAACAATATCTTTAGCTTTTTTAACTGATAGATTCCTATTTAAACAATAGAATCGTTGCCTTTCTTGATTATAATAATCAATCATTGAATTGGCATTATTACATAGTTCTTGTATTGATGAATTATACAACCAAGAATCTTTATTTGTTCCAACTCCTAATGAATACCCACAAAATATAGAATTTTGTTCTTTCGCAAATTTCTTTTCAGGAGCCAATGGAATCAAATTGTCAAATAACCCATCACGTTGATTTATCCAATCAGCCTTATCATTCGGTGTGATAATTTTCCATTCCAATTTCTGCGAGGAAATGGAACGGAAGTCTTTTACCATTTTGAGTTTCTGCTCACGAGTAAGATAATCACCTATATCATGATAATGGATAACAGCCTTTTGTCCTTTCTTTACCGGATTTTTGACAAGGAAAGTTATGGAGATAGGAGTACGTGAACCACTACCAAAGATTTTACCACCCTCTTTACGTGACAACTCACCTGATGTACGCTGATTTCCACGCAAATTTAGCACATAAACAGAAGTAAACTCATCTTCAAGACAACGACGCATACCATCCTGCCCAGCCCCATCAATCCATGCACCATTACTTATGAATGCAACAATGCCACCTTCATTCTGCGGGATGCGGTCTGAAGCCCAACGAAAAGCTTTCACATAACTGTCGTAAAGAGACTTGTTCAGAGTGGCTGAACTCTTCACTGCATACGTTTCAGATACACGTTTATCAAGATACGGGTAAGACAAATTCTGTGCATTGTCATTAGCAGATTTCTGACCGATAGAATATGGTGGATTTCCTACAATCACCCTAACGTGTGTAGCCATTTGCTTCTTAACCCGTTTGGAATTGTCCTGGAAGAACTCCGTGAAAAGCTCGTTGTGCTTTTTCTCTGCCAACTGGAAGGTATCAGTCAGACAGATTCCGCTATATGGCAGGTAAGTTTTACGACGAGTTATCTCATGGAACACCGATTCTATGTTCACATCAGCTATATAATAGGCCAACAACACGATTTCATTGCAATGAATTTCATTAAGATACTTGCGCTCCATATCCTCTGGGCGGATAAGACCGGACTGCAACAATCACGTAATGAACGTGCCTGTACCCACAAACGGGTCAAGGATATGTACATTCTGTGCGGTCAGCGAAGTGTTGAACTCCGCCTTAAGAATGTCATCCACAGAACGGATGATGAAATCTACACACTCTACGGGCGTATAAACAATACCCAGTTTTTCCACTGTAAGCGGGAATGCGCCCTTAAAGAATTTCTCATATAGGTTCTTGATGATGGTCTGTTTTCCCTCCAAATTATCAATGCCACCAACATTCATGCGTACCGATTTGTAGAATTTATCCAGAATCTCGGTATCTTTCTCGAAAGCCTGTTCTTGCAAGAGGTCTATCATGCGCTGCATGGAACGGCTCACGGCGTTGTTGTTCACGAACTGGTAATCGGCAAACAAAGCATCGAATACCGGACGGGTGATGATATGCTGTGCCAGCATCTCGATGGCCTGTGCCGCATCTACTGACGGGTTAAGGTCGCGCTGTAGCCCCTTGAGGTATTCGTTGAACGCCTTTTTGTGTATGCCGGACTGGATGAGTTTGGATATGCGCTCGATGAACTTATGCGCGATGAGTCCGATTTCCTTAGCCCAATTCTCCCAATATAGGCGGTCGCCGCACTTTTCCACGAGCTTGGCATACATGCCGTCCTGCAATTCACCGAATCTAAGTTCCAACTGACGGGCGATTTCCGCGTTCTCCATCTGCCGCGCTTCTTCCTCTCCCTCCTGAAAGCCTAATCCCGGCCTGCCGATAGTGACTGACGGGGTATAGGACTGTTTGTTTGGTTTCTGCTTGTTGAGTGCAATCTTATTCACCATCGCATTGAAACGGTCGTCGTGAGAGCGTAGCGCGTTCAGGATTTCCCAAACTACATCAAAGGTCTTGCTATTATCAAGTGCTTCTTCTGCTGAAACACCAGAAGGCACAACAATAGGGATGATGATATATCCGTATTTCTTCTCATCGGGCTGTCCCTTGTGGAAAGTACGCATCACACGACCTACCGACTGTACCACATCCACTTGTGAATTACGGGCAGAAAGAAATAGTACGGCATCAAGTGACGGCACGTCTACACCCTCGGACAAGCAACGCACATTAGTTACAACCCGACACTCCCGGTCATTGTCCGGTTCATCAGCCAGCCATTGCAGAATTCCATTTCGTTCTTGTGAGTTCATAGAGCCGTCTATGTGTTTTGCGGTTATCGAAACGGTATGCGATAGGCTTTCCGCATCCAGATTTTTGTCGTACTTTTCTGATATTTGCGGCAGCACGGAAGCCACATATTTGGATGCGATGCCCGCCCTGCTTGCGCTTTTGTCAATGGATGAACAGAACGCCACAGCACGGCGCATCATGTGTGGGTCGGCATCCCATGTGCGATGATCATCACCCTGTATCATCTTTGAGAGGCCGTTGATTACACCGATAAGTTTGGACGTATTATCAAAATTCAGTTCGGTGGTAGTATCGGTGATGTCTCGCTTGATATTATCAGGCACATCGTTTTCACCGACGGTAAGGACAAGCACTTTATAATCGGTCAGCAGCCCGTTCTGTACGGCATAGGAGAAATTCACACGATAGAACTCTTCTCCATAAAGTGCCTTGTCGTCCATTGAGCAGAGGATGCAGTCCTTTTCAGAAGCCTTTACTTTGGCCGATTCACCGTACAGGCGCGGCGTAGCGGTCATGTACAACCGTTTTCGACCTTTCACATTGTTATCGGAATGTATTTTAGTGAAATTGCTCTCGTCCTTATCAGACAGTTTTACACCCGTAGTGCGGTGTGCCTCGTCGCAGATAATGAAGTCGAATACACCATATTCGCCGTTTGTTTCGGAAAGTATCTCCTGTTGTGCCTCTGACACGGCATCAATGGACTGGTAGGTGGAAAAAACTACCACCAGTCCGTCATAGCTGCAATACTTCTTCAGTTGCGAGGCGATAGACTTCGAATTGGTAGATGCAGGTACGGCAAGGTCTACCACACTGTCATCTGCATCATCATATTTGTTTTTCTGTATCTTACGCGAAGCCTTGGAATCCGAACAGATACAGACCGCCTTTATGGGTTTTCCCGCATCAGCTGACCATGCGTTGAGTGACTGACCCAATAGGGCGATGGACGGAACCATGAACAACACCAGCCCCTTGCCGTTCAACAACTGTTCGGCGATAAGCAACGATGTATAGGTTTTTCCTGTACCACAGGCCATGATGAGTTTGCCACGGTCGTTTTCCTCTGTAATATAATGCGTGTATGCCTTGGATATGGTATCAAGTTGATGTTTGCGCGGTTTTTTGCCTTCTACGAGTGCAGAGTTTCCTGTAAGACCATCCAACAGCTTTTGCCAATCCACTGGGGATGAATTCAGGTCGGTCATGCCAACACGTGTCACTGGCGGTTCCTGATTACGGATGGCTTCCTCGGCATTGCAACCCCAATGACTGGTAGTAGAAATCCATACGCGATTGGAGAAACGGGTTGTTTGAAATGTAACCTCATTCGTAAATGTGCGGCTGGAGGTGGCGAGGAATGAATCTAATGCAGGCTTGTCTATCGTGGCATCTTCGGCATAACACTTGCACTGGATGGCCCAATAGTCTCCCATTTCTGTCTTTGCCACAAGGTCTATACCTGTGTCTGTACCTCCGAAATCCTTACGTCCCGGAAACTCCTCCCATAGCCAGACTTTTTCCAATTCGTTGTAACGTGGGTCTGTCAGCAACCATGAGCGCATCAGTCGCTCGAACTTTGTACCTTTCTCCTTTTCCGTGAATGATTCGGTACGGAATTTATGCAGTATCTCCTTGAAATTCATCTCTTGATAAGAGATAAATGCAAGTAAAATCTCATTTGAAAATCAGTATGTTCTATACCTATGAGAATTTGATTGGCTCAACAGACGGATAGTTTTAATACAATTTATGGCATTATCAACAAGCTGTTTATGCTTATTTTTCAGTATTTTGTGTACCTTTGCATTATAACTATAACTCTTATCAAGAGATTCGGCTTTTTACTAAACAATTTTCACGCCTATCCTGTTATAACTCTTTCAGAATAAGTCTGTTCGCCTTATCCACCACATTCGTGTCAAGCGAAGCAAGATAGATGCGTGTCGTTTCTTCTGAATCGTGCCCCATACCTTCACTAATGACTGCAAGAGGGATATTTTTGCTTTTAGCGATACTTGCCCAGGCATGTCTTGCACAGTACATACTCAACGGAAGAGTCAAACCGACTAAACGGGCTATCTCTTTCAAAGCAATGTTTACACGAGAGATGGCATTTCTGTACTGTATCCGTTCATCGGTACATCGGGTGATTATTGGCAATAGGTATTGCATGTCAGAATAACTTTCATACTTATTTACAATATCTTCCATACACTTTTCCCATTTAACGGTGAGTTGCCGGCTAGTCTTTTTTCTCCTATATGTCAGAATACCATTTTTTAAATCCGATTTTCTCAGATATGCCATATCAACAAACGACATTCCACGGGTGTAGAACGAAAAAAGGAACATATCCCTTGCATAATCAAGATGCGGCTTCAATGTCAGATCAAGTTCCTTGATATACTTGATGACTTTTAGAGGAACAGCACGTTTCACTGTCTTGTCAATGCCTGTATAAACATGTCTAAACGGGTACTTCTGTTCAATTAGTTCTTTTTCTACAGCACGGTTATACACGGCACGCAAAATACGCATATAAAATGAAACTGTGTTGGGACAGATTCCTTTGCTTTTCAACCATGCCTCATATAGCAGCATCATATCGCTATCAATTTCACAAAGAAGGATATCTTGTCCATAGCGAAACTTCATGAAACTGTTCAATGCCGCAGTATAAGTTTCTGATGTCCGTATTTTGTTCAATAATCCTAATTGTTTGATGATGCCTTGCATAAAATTAAAAAATGACTGTTCATCCACCCTATTTTGAAAGGCAACTATAATATCATTCGCTGTATATGTACTTTTCCGGTTATCCAGTTGGCGGATAATCATGTCCAGCCGTTTCAGGTCCCATTCCATGCGTTCCTGCAAGGAAAGAAGCAGATTGCTTCGTTCTGAACTACTGACAATGATATAGTTCCCAGCTTCGTTCCATTCGTCCGTAAATATCCGGTAATCCGTCTTTAACTGACGGATTACACGGTTCTGGATAATCTGATAATAGATGGTGCCTTCCTTTCCCTCTATGGTGGAAGGTCTGAATTTTACTTTCACACTGGCCATATCAATCGGATTCAGATTCTACCTGTAATTTAAGTTTCTCCTGCATCAGGCTGTCGGAAACAGCTTTCAGCTCGTTCTCGTACCCGTAAGCCTGTTTTCTGATCCATTCGATGGCCTTCTCGTCGCGATGAATATCGAAAACCTTGTTCAGCCAGAGAATATCTTCCGGAGTACACCCACTCCAGGAACGGATGGCACGGAACTTCAGGGCATCGTCTGCATATTGCCGGTTAGACTCCCAAAGTCTGATATTTCCCCATAAGGACAGACTGCATACCACTCCCATTCCAACCAAAAGAGAAAATACTTTGCTTGACCTGATGTCAAAACTATGCCGGTGAATATGCCTTACGCATGTCGGGATCACTTTTTCTGCCTGTCCGTCAGTAGGTGTTCCGGCCTTCTGTTCCAGCTTCCCGTTTATCATCTCAATCTTGTTCTTGATTTCTTCAAACAAAACATATACATTGTCTTTTTCCATACTTTACTATCTTATTTTACGTTGTTTTTTCTTTTTCTTCTTTCTCAAATAATCGTTCGGATAACCTTCTGGTTGTTCCGGTTGTGGGTTCGGTGTGAACAGACCTAAAGAACCGCTGTATAATTCATAGCCATGCGGTTCCTGTTGCCATGTTGGTTCACTCTGAACCACCACCTGTCTTTGGGTTTCCGAATGTGACGGTGTCTTTAACGCGGCATCTATTTTGGAATAGCTGAACTGTCTGTCAATCTTGGAACCGCTGAAGGAATAGCCGTTCATGATGAACACGACACCCTGTACTTCATCGGATTTTCCCTTGTATTTGAATCGTACATCCACTCCCTTTTCGCTTAATCCGGCAATCAGTTCCTTCCAGTTTCCGGCTTTTCTGACTTCCGTTTTAAGCAGACTGTAAAGTTCATATTTTGTCTTGTCCGGTTCTCTTAAACGTTCAGTCTTGACATGATCCTTGCCTTTGGCCATGTGAAGACCATATTTCAAGGTCAGTTCCTTGCAGATGCGTGCACTCCGTAACCGCTCGTTTTTGTCGGATATGGTCCTGCCATCATTGTCTAT
>OJMI01002813.1_pt1 | contig 14294 bp, 14 predicted proteins | sample 1597131 | NCBI WGS metagenome assembly OJMI01 (sample SAMEA2452116, study PRJEB22498) | human gut metagenome | reverse complement strand
GGGCTGGTGGGTTCTGTTATTGATAGCGCCATTTTCCTTTCGCTCGCTTTCGGCAGTATCGAATTCATTACCGGTCAAGTGTTGGGTAAGTTCTGGATGTCACTTTTAGCCGGGATGGTTATTCGCTATTTGAGACCTCGTTTGGTCGCGCACCCTAAGTTCTAAGTTAAGTTTAGAGAGGGGCTGTTTACTCAGTCCCTTCTTACAATGGGACTTTTGTAACACCCCCTTAATCACTATTACTCAGATATACTACGCGGATATATTGATTCCAATGGTCTTACGATGTCTATAAAGTTACATCCCGATCAGGGAGAGGTTCTGATTTGTGATTTTTCTGGGACCGTACCTCCTGAAATTTGTAAAAGACGCCCAGTGGTTGTGTTAACTCCTAGACTTAGGAGAGTGAATCGTTTACTAACTGTAGTTCCATTGAGCACAACAGCGCCAAACCCCGCTCAACATTGGCATACAAAATTAACGGTGAATCTTCCCAAACCATATGATTCGCCAATTGTTTGGCTTAAGGGTGATAATTTGATGACTGTCTCTTATGATCGTCTATTCCCATTAAAAGCCGGAAAAGACCAATACGGCAAGCGAATTTATCCAAGATTTGTTTTAGATAAAGGCTCAATGGATAAGGTTTGGGACTGCATTTTTCATGGGTTAGGCAGGACAGATATTGTTAGATTGATCACTAAGAACAATAGTTCAAAAATAAATTGCTAGGATATTGCTTGGATATTGACGAATCCAAAGTATTTGATTAAAGTTCGAATTGATTCCCGCTCTGGGCATATTGCTTATCGGGCTCAAGTCCTGTCTCTTTTGGAGCAGGCCTCTGCGGATGCGAGATTGCAATCGGCCGTAGTGACACATCAGCCCCGTAGGTTGTCCTTCGGGGCTTTGCTTTATCTCTATTATTCTAAAACACACGGGATAACTCTTGTCTTGTTACAAAATATCCCGCCTCTGATACAAAGATTAGGCCGGAGTGCCCATGCTAACATCGGACTTTTGCAACACCCCCTTTCGACTATTGGGCTATCCTTTGTTGGTATTCTTCAAAGCCTTTTTCTCTTAATAGGCATGCCGGACAGTGACCGCAGCCGTATCCCCAGACATGAAAGTGCTCCCTGTCACCTTCGTAGCAGGTATGAGTTTCTTTCACGATGAAGTCAACGAGCTCATCGCCACCCACTTCGTGAGCCAGTTCCCACGTCTGCGCCTTTGTTCTGTACATCAATGGCGTTACAATTTCGACGGGCCAATCCATTCCCAGCGAGAGAGCTTTTTGCATGGCATCCATTGTGTTGCGGTGGCAATCCGGATAGCCTGAAAAATCAGCCTGGCCCACACCTGTGATAATGGTGTGGATATCTCGCAAGTAGGCTCTGGCGCCGATGTAGGTCATGAACATTAGGTTTCTGGCCGGCACAAAAGAAGAGGGTAACCCGCGCTTTCCTTCGGAGACGATGGCTTCGCCCGATCCGGTTAAAGCACTGCTGGAGACCTGACCGAAGGTACTGGCATCAATGACAAGGTCAGGGCCAAGGCGGCAGGCAAAGTTAGGAAATTGAGTCTGAATTTTTTGGAGAATTTCTTTTCGGCAAATCAATTCCACATTGTTTTTCTGGCCATAATTGAAGCCGACGGTTTCGACACGATCATAATTTTGCAATGCCCAAAAAAGACATGTGGTTGAATCTTGCCCACCTGAAAAACTGACAATGGCAGCCTTAGACATAACAATTTCCTTTCAACTTATTTTTTAGGATTTTTGTTTTTCTTTTTGTCGCTGTCGTTTTCGTCAGAACTTCCTTTTTTAAAAGCGTGTCCAATTTCTTTTGTGGTATCACGAGTTGTATGACCAATTTCACGGGTGATATCACGAGTCGCGTGACCAATACTTCGACCTGCGTCTTTAATAGCGCCAAAAAACGAGTCGGAAGCATAAGTGGGCGTGGTTGCTATTGATAGAGCTAAAAGAGCGGCGGAAACAAAAGTTTTAATCATGGTTTCAAACTTCTTGAGAATTGGGACTTCCGATATGTTACCTGGCTTTTGAGTCTTAGGCGGAAGTATTTTCTTTCCGGAAGATTTTTTGTGTTTGACTATTTTTAGGCTGTCAAGAGATTCTGCTTATGTGCTAACCTTCGGTCTGTTTTTTTGAGAATCATTTTCCATATGTGTGACAAAACTGCCGTCATTTTGATGAATACCGGATCGCCCGCGGCGCCGACTGAGGCGGCTTTGCGTACATATTTAAAAGAATTTTTATCGGATCCACGCATTATTGAGTTGCCATCTTGGCTATGGCAACCCATACTCAGAGGAATCATTCTTCGAACCCGCCCAGCTAAAAGTGCCAGGCGTTATAGAAAAATATGGATGCCTGATGGTTCCCCCTTGATTGTTTATACGCAAAAGATTGTCGAGGCTCTCAACGACCGTCTGCCTGATGATATTGTCGTTGTCATGGCTATGAAGGTGGGCTCTCCTTCGGTTGAACAAACGGTTGCCCGTCTAAAAAAAGACGGAATCAATCATTTTATTTTCTTTCCCATGTTTGCCCAGTACGCCACACAAACGACTGAGTCAGCTCTTGATGGAGTCAGGGAACTCAAAGGGGAATTGAAAGATATTCATTGGGATTGGATTCGTCCTTTTTATAACCGAGCCGATTTTATTGAGGCTTTGGCTGCGAAAATTCAGTCAAATCGCACGCCGGGAGCTCACCTTGTGATGAGTTTTCACGGCATTCCTGTCAAAAGCATTCAAAAAGGCAGCCCCTATGAAAAACAGTGCCGTGAGACAGCGCAAAGCATTGCGGCAAAGTTGCAATTAAAAGACGGAGATTATTCCATTGCCTATCAGTCACGTTTTGGTAACGATCATTGGCTTCAGCCTTATCTGACCGGACATGTTGAGTCATTAGTCCATCAGGGAATACGATCACTGGATGTCGCCTGCTTGTCTTTTAGTGTTGATTGTTTGGAAACACTTGAAGAAATCGGCATCGAACTCAAGAATCATTTCCTCTCGTTAGGAGGTGAGCACTTTAATCTTTTGCCGTGCCTCAATGATGACGCTAGCGCTCTGGATTGTTATGAGAAATTAATTCTTGAATCCATTTCTACTCTGAAGAGCAATTGACGCTAAAAAGAAAAGAAGTCAATAGTCAGTCGGCTATTGACTTCTAAAGTGCAGATTGGTACTGGACTACTTCAAGTACGTTTTATAAAACACTTCAATTTTGTCAAATGGAATCTTGTCCATTTGATCATAAAGATCCGTGTGACTGGCTCCCGGCACGATAACCAGTTCTTTATTGTCCCCTTTGAGGAGTTTAAAAGCGTCTTCACCAAAATAACGTGAGTGTGCTTTTTCGCCATGAACAATCATGACAGCGTTGCGAATCTCACCGGCGTAACTCAAAATCGGCATTGTCATAAATGACAGTGACGAGGTGACATTCCAGCCTCGATTGGAATTCAATGAACGGGGGTGGTAGCCACGTTCGGTTTTATAGTAAGCGTAGTAGTCCTTTACAAATTGTGGAGCATCGGCCGGAAGTGGATCGACTACACCACCCGCTAAAGCGTAGTAGCCGTTTTTGTAGTCGCTTGTCCGTTGTTGGTTAAGTTTTTCACGCAATTCATAGCGGGCATTCTCATCCATCGAGTCAAAATATCCCTTGGCATTAACGCGAGTCATGTCGTACATGGTGGAGGCCACTGTCGCCTTAATGCGGGTATCCATCGCGGCGGCGTTAATTGCCATACCGCCCCAACCACAAATTCCTAAAATCCCGATTCGATTAGGATCAACGTCTTCACGTGTACTTAAATAATCTACCGCGGCGCTGAAATCTTCCGTGTTAATGTCCGGTGATGCTACATAACGGGGACTGCCGGAACTTTCACCGGTAAAGGACGGATCAAATGCGATGGTTAAAAAGCCGCGTTCAGCCAATGTTTGAGCGTATAGGCCTGAAGACTGTTCCTTGACGGCGCCAAACGGACCGCTTACTGCGATAGCCGGTAATTGACCACTGGAATTTTTGGGGATGTAGAGATCGGCCGCCAAGGTGATTCCGTATCGATTCACGAAAGTCACTTTGGAATGATTGACTTTAGGGCTTTGTTTAAAGACCTTGTCCCATTTTTGCTCAAGCTTCAGCGGCTCAGCTTTGATGGGGGAAGGTTCAACATTCACGGCAGGCACTGCCGCATAGGCCGTGACAGCACAGGCTAAGCCAATGGATAAGGAGGTCTTTCCTATAGTCTTTTTCACGTTCATGATCACTCTCCGTTAAAGCGAAAATTGGCAATCTGACAAATCTCGTCTATCAAGAAAAAGTCTATGAAAAAGACTATTCAATAACAAATACTTTGTTTTTATTGCTTTCCATGCCTATAAGGCATAAATTATTAAATTCCCCAGTCATTCGAAAGAAAAGGAAATTAAATTTTCGCTTCCTCTTCTTTTAACAAGGCAATCAGTCTCTTAGAGGCGGGGCTAAGGTTTCGGGAATGATTCCATGCAATCACAATGTCGCATTCCAAGCGAGGATATAAGGGTAGCCAAACAAGACCGGATGACGCTGTTGGATTGATGATTCCCTCTAATGCAAGAACGTGGCCAACACCGGCGGTTGCCAATACGTAGGCGTTATAGAGAAGGTTGAAGGTTCCGACGATATTTAAGTCCGCTCGCAAGCCATTGAGCCAGCCGTCAAATTCGTTTCGGCGAAACGACTGCTCGGAACAAAGTAAAGGTTGGCCGATCAAATCAGAGGCTTCAATGTGTTTTTTCCCGGCAAAAGGACCGTCAACGCGTGTGAGCAGTCCCCAGACATCCTTTTGTTTGAACTTGATTGCGCTGTAGCCCAATGTATCGGCGATACCTACAAAAACGCCGAAATCGGTTAGCCCGGAATGCAATTCGGATTTCACCTGAGCCTCAGCGCCGCTTGTGATGTGAAAACGAACTTTGGGGGCTTCTGTTTGTAATCGGGCGATAGCTCGGGCAAGACTACTTAATGCCGGGGTTTCACCGGAAGCAATACGAATTTCTCCTGTCATTTCATCGTCCGAACGGATTTCAGCTTTAGTGCGGTCAAAAAGACTGACGATGGCTTGAGCGCGTTCGTAAAATAGTTTGCCTTTCTCTGTCAAATGAAGTTTGCGATTGGTACGAACAAATAAGGTATGGCCCAGTTCTTCTTCAAGTTCCATAAACTGACGCGATAAGGTTGGCTGAGTGACATGCAGTTTTTGTGCGGCGCCTGAAATACTTTGTTGTTCCGCTGCAGCTAGGAAATAACGAAGAACGCGAATATCCATTACTAGTCACCTGTGTTGTGAGCTTATTGGCTCATTATGCCCGACAATGCTTTCTTGCGATGAGGATCCTTCCTGGTTATTTTGGGAAATTTATGCCCATTTTATTATCGACTTGAATTTTTCCGAATCGTCCCCATATTGGGATTATCTAAGTTATTACCCGTTTCGGAGAAAGAATCCATGCAAGAAGAAACGACCAAAGACACGGAAGTGAAAGATCAAAATCAGTCGCAAACCGCTGCCGAGCAGACTCAACCTGAACAAAAAGTTGAAGAAGCTACCCAACCTGAAGCCCAGGCTCAACAAACCGAGCCCGTTCAGGAACAACAAACAGCAGAAGAGCCTTCCGTTGAAGAACTTTTAACTGCAGCCAAAGAAGAAAATGCCAAGTTGCAGGATCTTTATCTTCGCGCGTTGGCCGAAGCTGAAAATGCTCGCCGTCGTGCCGAGGATGCTGTGGAAAAGGCGCATAAGTTCGGCGTTGAGAAATTCGCTAAAAACCTCTTGCCCGTGCTCGATAGCTTGGAAAAGGCTCTGGAACTGAGTAAGGATCCGGAAGATCCCGTGATGCAAGGTGTTCAGGCTACCTATCGTCAGTTTGTTCAAGCGATGGAAAAAAGCGGCATGACGGAAATTAATCCCGTCGGCGAGAAGTTCGATCCGACGCGTCATCAGGCAATCGCCATGGTGCCGGCTCAGGAAGGTCAAACGAGCGGTCAAGTTGCTCAAGTTTTCCAACGCGGTTGGCTGATCAGTGAACGTGTTTTACGCGCCGCCATGGTTAGCGTTGTTCAATAACACTTTGAATTATCTAAGAAACTTTTGAGAGTGCAATTATTTGTAAGTGAACCCCTTGAAAGTTTCAGCCTCATCCCCATATTGGGGGTAGAGCGTCGGGAAACACAATTAGATGTTCCCGCCGAAGTAAAGAATTTGAGAGTTTTAAACGAAGGAATTTAAAAATGGCAAAGATTATTGGTATTGACTTGGGTACGACGAACTCTGCCGTAGCCGTCATGGAAGGTGACAAGATTCACGTGATTGAAAACAGTGAAGGCGCACGTACGACGCCGTCCATCGTTGCTTACATGGACAACGGCGAAGTGTTGGTGGGTGCCACCGCCAAGCGTCAGGCTGTGACCAATCCGAAGAATACCTTGTTTGCTGTTAAGCGTTTGATTGGTCGTCGTTTCGATGACGCGGAAGTTCAACGTGATATTTCCTTGATGCCGTTCTCTATTTCTCGTGCGGAAAACGGTGATGCCTGGGTGAGCGTGTTGGACGGCAAGAAGCTTGCTCCGCAACAGGTCTCCGCTGAAGTGCTCCGTAAGATGAAGCAAACCGCTGAAGACTATCTCGGCGAAACGGTAACGGAAGCTGTGATCACGGTGCCTGCTTACTTTAACGACAGCCAACGTCAAGCGACAAAGGATGCCGGTCGTATCGCTGGTTTGGAAGTCAAGCGTATCATCAACGAACCGACGGCTGCTGCTTTGGCTTTCGGTCTTGATAAGGCTGGTAAAGGTGATAAGAAGATCGCTGTGTATGACTTGGGTGGCGGTACGTTCGATATCTCTATTATTGACTTGGCCGATGTTGACGGCGACAAGCAATTTGAAGTGCTTTCCACGAACGGTGATACGTTCTTGGGCGGTGAAGACTTCGACCAACGTATTGTTGATTATTTGATTTCCGAATTCAAGAAAGACACCGGCGTTGATTTGAGCAAGGACATTATCGCCTTGCAACGTTTGAAGGACGCTGCTGAAAAGGCCAAGATTGAATTGTCTAGCCGCCAGGAAACGGAAATCAACTTGCCGTACATTACGGCCGATGCAACGGGTCCGAAGCACTTGAATGTCAATTTGACCCGCGCTAAGTTTGAAAGCATGGTTGAAGACTTGATCGCTCGTACGATTGAACCGTGCCGCAAGGCTTTGGCTGATGCCGGTTGCTCCAAGAGCGAAATTACGGACGTAATTTTGGTCGGCGGTCAATCCCGTATGCCGAAGGTTCAGGAAACGGTTCGTGAATTCTTCGGTCAAGAACCGCGTAAGGACGTTAACCCTGATGAAGCCGTGGCAATCGGTGCTGCTATTCAAGGTTCCGTTTTGACCGGCGAACGTCATGACGTGTTGCTCTTGGACGTGACGCCGTTGACCTTGGGGATTGAAACCTTGGGCGGTGTGATGACCTCCATGATTAAGCGCAACACGACGATTCCGACCAAGCACACTCAGGTGTTCTCGACCGCTGAAGATAACCAACCGGCCGTGACCATTAAGGTTTACCAAGGTGAACGTGAAATGGCTGCCAGCAACAAGCTTTTGGGTGAATTTAATCTCGAAGGCATCGCTCCGGCTCCTCGTGGTTTGCCGCAAATCGAAGTGACTTTTGATATTGACGCCAACGGTATTTTGCACGTCTCCGCTAAGGATAAGGCCACTGGTAAGGAAAACAACATCACGATTAAGGCCAGCTCCGGTTTGAGCGAAGATGAAATTCAACGCATGGTCAACGATGCCGAAGCCAACAAGGCAGAAGACCACAAGCGCTTCGAATTGGCTCAATCGCGCAATATTGCCGATGCCTCCATCCACCAAGTCCAAAAGACTTTGAAGGATTTGGGCGACAAGGTTGAAGCCTCTGACCGCATGGCTTGCGAAGACGGTATCAAGAAGGTTGAAGAAGCCATCCGTGGTGAAGACAAGGCCGCTATTGATGCTGCTGTAGAACGTTTGATGACAGCCGCTCAAAAGATCGGCGAAAAGTTGAACGCTCAGGCTCAACAAGCTCAGCAAGCTCAACCGCAACAAGAAGCCAAGAAGGCCGACGATGATGTGGTTGATGTGGACGCCAAGGAAAAATAATCCGTGAGAATTTGGGGGCTCAGGCCCCCAAACTCGTACCGAACAGGGGTCTCATGAGCGAGGTTCAAGATCGGCGGTGTCGGTGACATCGGGGCTTGAACCTATCGCTTTATCGCAAGGATAGAAAAATAATGAGCGATCGTGACTATTACGAAGTATTGGGTGTAGATAAAAGCGCAAGCGCAGCCGATATTAAGAAGGCTTATCGTCGTCTGGCCATGAAGTATCACCCCGACCGCAACAATGGGGATAAAGAGGCCGAGGCGAAGTTTAAGGAAATCGGTGAAGCCTACGAGGTTTTGGGAGATGAACAAAAGCGTGCCGCTTATGACCGATTCGGTAAAGCCGGCGTAAACGGCGGAACCGGTGGTCCCGGCGGTTTCGGTGGCTTTGGCCCTGAAGGTTTCGCGGGTGGTTTCGGTAACATGGGTGACTTGGGCGACATTTTCAGCGAATTTTTCGGCCAAGGCATGAGTGGACGCCGTCAACAAAGTGGTCCTCGAGCCACCAAGGGTGTGGACCTGCGCTATGACCTTGAAATTACGCTTGAACAGGCGGCCAAGGGCTACACGGCGGAAATCCGTGTTCCTGTTTGGGAAAAATGTGATGTTTGTGATGGAACGGGCAGCCGCTCCAAAGCTAAGCCCACGACTTGTCCGCACTGTAACGGTACCGGCGTCGTTTATGCTAAACAGGGCTTTTTCTCTGTTCAGCAGACGTGTCCCTACTGCCATGGATCCGGTACAGTGATTTCTGATCCCTGCCCCAACTGCGACGGTACAGGCTTCAAGAAAGTCATGAAGACGCTTGAAGTGAAGATTCCTGCCGGTATCAACGCCGGTCAGCGTGTGCGTTTGCAAGGCAAAGGCCAGCCTGGCACCAACGGCGGTCCGGCAGGCGACCTGTATGTTGAAATCAGTATTAAACCGCACGAGATTTTCCAACGTGATGGCGACGACCTTCATGTTGAATTGCCGATTTCATTTGTCACAGCGGCTTTGGGTGGTGACGTGGATGTGCCTGTTTTGGATGGCGAAACCCGCATTACCATTCCTGAGGGTACACAAAGCGGCAAGATTTTGCGCCTGCGTGGCAAGGGTATCAAGAGCCTGCGCACAGGCTACATGGGAGATCTTTACATCCATGTGTTTGTGGAAACGCCGGTTAATCTGACGCAAAAGCAAAAGGATTTGCTTCGACAGTTTGATGAAACGGTCTCCAAGCACGGCGAGAAGCATTCGCCGAAGCACCAGAGTTTCATGGATAAGATGAAGGATCTCTTCAGCTAAAAAGCGTGCTTTTCAACTAAGCTCCGTTCCCAGTGTTCGGAGCTTTTTTGTTTCTACGCAATGCGAATTTATATCCGATGAAGCCGAAAATGAGTCCTAACAGTGCGCCGGCGATAACGTCGCTTGGAAAATGCACAAAGAGGTAGAGTCGGGAAAAGCCCATCAAGATGGCAAGGATCAAAGCGGCCGAACCGGCTCTTTTATGGTAAAGAAACAAGGCAAACGCCGCAGCAAAGGCGGCCGCTGTGTGACCTGATGGAAAAGAGTGGTCGCTTAAACACGCAAGCAGCATGTCTTCAGGAACGGTTACGTCACAGGGCCTTTCGCGTCCCACCAACGGTTTGATGATGAGGTTGACTGCAACAAAATCAATGAGCAGTGCGATGCTGACGGCCAATCCAGACTGACGGTATCTTTCGATAATGAGCAAAAGGGCCGCTAGTGCAATCCAAATGGCCCCGAAATTGCCCAAAGAAGATACGAAAAGCATGAAATGATCAAGATTTTCGCTTCTTAACGATTGAACAAAATGTAAAAACAAATATTCCATCAGATGAACTAAAAAAAGAGCCGCCTTCAAGGTTAACTGAAAAGGCGGCTTAACATGAGCAAATACTACAAACCGTTACTCTTTTTGAGGTTTGGGCAGAATTTTGTCCAAATTTTTAATAAAGAGAATGGCCACATAGGTAATGATGCAGGTGGCGATCACTAATTCAACGTTTGCGAGCATTCTGAGCTCCCAAGCATAAAAAGCGCCGACTTCATATTGACCGACCAAATGGCTCATTTTATAAAGCGCGGTAGCACCGATTGCCAACGGGAAGGTGAATGCAGCGTAGCCGGGGGAAAAAGGCAGGCGTAGCAGCTTAAAGAGCGAAAGATAGATGACTACGGTCATTAAGACGGCAATCCCTAATAAGACGGCGCACAAAAGCGGTGAAGGATTTTCAACAACGGTTAAAAGACCGGCGAGTGAAAGGCTCGCAGGAGCGGCCAAAATGGCTATGGTGGGCTTGGCGGCATCAGGAACCTGAGCGTAGAACATGAAGCGGTAAATCATGACCGGAAGCATAACAGCGTAAGACACAATGCCGATCGTCAAAAGGACTTGAGCGAAATTAAACCATTCCGGTGAAGGGCAGGCGACATCGGCCACGATGATGCCGACAGGTGGAATAAACCAACTCGGAACCATGTGCTGCATTTGGCGCTCGCGCATGCGAAAAACAATAAAAGCGCCCAAAAAGAGCAAGTGTACGATCACCGCCGCAAGCCACAAATACTCACCGATGAGAGGGAAAAAGCGACCGATTGCTTTAGAGACCACCATCGTGGCCATGGCAAAGGTTGGCACAATACTGCCTAAAACAGGGTGGCGCAGGTCGGTGATAAGGGTATCGGCGTGAAAAACAAAACGAGTAAGCAGCAAGCAAAGCAATACAACGGCGATGCCAGCTCCGATAAGCTGCCCCCAACCATGAAGCGGAAGCGCATTTTCCATCGACCAACCTAAACTGGAAATACCAAGTGCAAGCCCTGCTACCGGGGTAGGCAGGGCACGGACGCGTTTAATCATTATTCAAAGTCCGGAATGTTAAAAGACGAGCGATTATATCAACTGTCAAAAAAGAGTCATCTGTTTCGCTAAATGGTCTTCACGAATTTCCTGTTCGGTTTTGGAAACAGAAAGACCTAAAAGACGAATACCGGTAGCGGGCAGGGTCACATTTTTTAAAAGTCGATAAGCCAGGGGCGTAATCTTTTCGACACTGTCGAGTGTTTCAAGGCATGAGGCGCTGCGGGTTAAGGTGGTGAAATCCGGAAAACGTACTTTTAGTGTCAGCCTTTTGCCCTTGAATTGTCGACGGTTAACCCTTTGTACAAGCTCATTAATGACCGAAGTCAAGGCTTCATCAATGGCTTTCCCTTTAATATCCCGCCCAAACGTTTCTTCACAGCCGACGGACTTACGTTCTCGGTGGGTGGTTACCTGTCGATCATCAATACCTCTGACAAAGTTATAGTAGGTCAGACCGGCTTTACCGAACAATTCAGTCAGCCGAGAAAGACTGAGCTTTCTTAATTCTGGCGCCGTTGTGATGCCTAAAGCGTGTAAACGTTTGGCGGTGGCAGGTCCGATTCCCCAAAAGGCTTCAATCGGAAGTTTGTCAATAAAATCTATAGCTTGATCTGGATGGATGACACAAAGGCCATCGGGTTTGCGGTAGTCGCTTGCGATTTTGGCTAAAAATTTGTTGTAACTCACGCCGGCGCTTGCTACGAGTCCCAACTCCTCACGTATCTCTTTTTTTATCCGTTTGGCAATTTCTAACCCCGTTGTTGCTCCTATCTTATTATCAGTGACGTCTAAAAATGCTTCGTCAATAGAAACCGGTTCAATGATGTCGGTGTAGCGTTCAAAAATGGCTCGGACTTGTTTAGAAACAGCCTGATAGTGTTTCATTCGAGAATGAACAAAGATAAGCTCAGGGCAGAGCTCTCGCGCTTTAGCCGATGGCATGGCAGAGCGCACGCCAAATTTTCTTGCTTCATAACTGGCAGTGGCCACAACCCCTCGAGCTCCGGCGTGCCCAACGGCAATAGGTTTGCCGCGCAAGGCCGGATGATCACGTTGCTCAACAGAGGCAAAAAAAGCATCCATGTCAACATGAATAATTTTTCGGAAAGGTTTAACGCTCATAGGCGCAAATTTTAAATAAAAATATTTGAAGAAGTGTTGACAGTACAACAAATGACAGTACAATGAATGACAGTACAGTAAGTGACAGAAAGGCTTGAAATGAAATTCTATGGTCGAACAAATGAATTAGAAACACTGCGATTAGAGGTTGCAAAGCTTAACTCCGGTTCTCGTTTGACTGTCGTAACAGGCAGACGTCGAGTTGGGAAAACAACATTGATTTTGAAAGCATGTGAACAAAGTGCAATTCCGTATTTGTACTTTTTTGTTCAAAGGAAGTATTCAGAAGCGGAGTTGGCTCAAGAATGGTTATCACAGGTTCGAGTTTGCTTAAATTTGCAGGAAGATGATGGCCCCGCTCGCTTAAAGCTTTCGTCAGTGATTCGTTTTGTCATGCAAAAAAGTGTCAATCAGCCGATGATTTTGGTGATTGATGAGTGCCAAGAGTTGGATTTTATTAATGAATCTTTTTGGTCAGAATTACAACAAGTATGGGATCTGAATAAAAATAACTCTCACCTCATGTTAATTATGAGCGGCTCTGTCGCATCGGCCTTGCGGCATATATTTGGATCCATCAGTGAACCGCTGTACGGACGAATGGATTTGGCTTTGGAAATCCAACCTTTTTCTCCCACGTTATTAAAAGAAATATTTGCTGATATCTATCCACAAGGTAAGGCAGAGGATTTACTGGCTTTATACACATTGACAGGAGGCGTTGCCAGGTACGTTGAGATATTAAGTTCAACGGCTTCCTTTGCTCAAGATGATATGCTTGATTTCGTTTTTTCACCTTCAGGTTCTGCTTTTAGATCTGATGGAGACATTGTCCTAGCCAACGAATTTCGAATCGAATCTGGAATCTACTATTCGCTTTTAAGATCAATAGCTGTCGGAATGAATAAGTGGAGCGAGTTACACAATGCAGTGACAGGGCAGATAGGTCCGTATTTGAATCGATTGGAAAGCCAATATGGATTAATTCGACGGAATTATCCGTTTTGGGCTCAGTCAACTACAAAAAATGTTCGATATACCATTTCCGATGAGTATTTCCGTTTTTGGTTTCGTTTTATTGACACACCTGTGATGAAAAATTTAGCAGAAAGCCAACAGTGGGAAATGATGAGAAAACTTTGTAAAAAAGATTTTGAATCTTTAACGGGTAGATGTTTGGAATCATGGTTTAGAAAAAAATACATGCAATCAGGTCAATGGACAGAAGTGGGATCTTGGTGGGATAAAAGAGGTGAAAATGAAATTGATTTAGTAGCGGTCAACACCATCGATAACAAAATTGAAGTTGCAGAAATCAAAAGGCAGGCCAACAAAATTAATATGACGATACTTGAGCAAAAGACTGAATGTTTCCTTAAAGAAAACTCAAAACTAAGTCGCTTTGAACTCAAATTAAAAGCGCTGTCATTGTCAGATCTTTAGGTGGACATATAGGGATTGTCAGAGTGTTGGCTTGTAAGGAAATTTGCTAAAGTAGCGAAATTTTTGAAATTCAGATTTCGATATAGTCATTTTTCTTATGAGCAATCAATTTAGTTTTAACCAACGTTTGCTGTTGGGGTTAACGCTTTTTTCCATGTTTTTTGGGGCGGGCAATCTTATTTTCCCGCCCTATCTGGGCTCTTTGGCTGGTGTCGACATGCCGTGGGCCATGGCCGGCTTTGCCATCACCGCCGTGTGCTTTCCGATTCTCGGTGTGATGACAGTAGCTCGTTCAGGTGGCTTAATGATGTTAGCCTCTCGAGTTCATCCTCAGTTTGCCTTTATTTTTACACTGCTTATCTATTTATCAATCGGTCCCTGTGTGGCTATTCCCCGTACGGCCAGTACTTCTTTTGAAATGGCATTGGCTCCGTTATTTACAGCAACGACAGAGCCTTTCTTCTTGGATTTTTCTCCTATTGTGCACTGGAATCAGCAGTGATTCTGTGGGGAAGCAGCTATCTGGTAGGAGCAAAAGGAATCTCTGCGGAACGTGCAGCAGCCTTTGCGTCCCTGTTTTGCATCGGTATCACACTTGGAAGATTTCTGGCAAGCTTTATTACAGAGAAAATGGGAG
>OJMI01002789.1_pt1 | contig 14402 bp, 10 predicted proteins | sample 1597131 | NCBI WGS metagenome assembly OJMI01 (sample SAMEA2452116, study PRJEB22498) | human gut metagenome | reverse complement strand
CGTGGTCGCCCAGATAAAAATCATCACCAGACTGTTCAAGGACAGCGACCAGATTATTGTGGCGACCGATGCCGGCCGCGAGGGTGAGCTGATATTCCGATACCTCTATCATTATATCGGCTGTACGGTTCCGTTCGTGCGTCTGTGGATAAGCAGCCTGACGGACAAGGCTATCCGTGAGGGACTGAAACATCTTGAAGACGGAAGCAAGTATGACAACCTTTACCATGCCGCCAAAGCCCGAAGTGAAGCCGACTGGCTGGTGGGGATAAACGGAACGCAGGCACTGTCCATCGCAGCCGGACGCGGAACCTACTCGGTGGGACGTGTCCAGACGCCGACACTGGCGATGATCTGTGAACGATATTGGGAAAACCGCCGTTTCACCCCCGAAGCCTTCTGGCAGCTGCATATCTCGGCAAAGGTACAGGACAGTGACGGAGTCGTGAAAATGCCGTCGGTGGAGAAATGGAAGGACAAGGCAACCGCAACAGCCCTATATAATAATGTAAAGGAGAGCAACACGGCTACTGTCGTAAAAGTCGAACGAAAGGAGAAAACCGAAGAGACACCGCTTCTGTATGACCTGACCACACTCCAGAAGGATGCGAACACGAAGTACGGGTTCACGGCAGAGCAGACACTCGACATCACGCAGAAACTTTATGAGAAGAAACTCGTCACCTATCCCCGAACCGGCAGCCGATACATCCCGGAAGATGTCTTTGCGGAAATACCGAAACTGCTGGCTTTTATCAGCAGACTCTCACAATGGAGCGGCAAAATCCCGCAAAAGCCGGAGCCTACCCGAAGAAGCGTTGATGACAGCAAGGTGACAGACCATCACGCACTGCTGGTTACGGGAGAAAAGCCCCTGTTCCCTTCCGAAGATGAAAGCAAGGTGTACCATCTGATAGCGGGACGCATGATAGAAGCCTTTTCGGAAAAATGCGTGAAGGACGTGACAGCCGTCACGGTGGAATGTTCCGGTGTGGTGTTCTCAGCCAAAGGTCATGTAGTGAAACAGGCCGGATGGCGTGCCGTCTGCAAGGAAGAACAGGAAGAGACGATACTTCCGGACTGGAAAGAAGGGGAACTGCTGCACCTAAGCGGCTGTTCCATGACGGAAGGAAAGACCAAGCCCAAGCCCCTCCATACGGAAGCCACCCTGCTCTCGGCGATGGAAACGGCCGGCAGGGAAATCGAGGACGAGGAACTGCGTCAGGCACTGAAGGACTGCGGTATCGGAACCCCCGCCACCCGTGCCTCCGTCATTGAAACGCTCTTTGCCCGCGAATATGTGACAAGGCAGAAGAAATGCCTTGTGCCCACAGAAAAAGGGCTTGCCCTCTATTCCATTGTCAAGACCATGCGCATTGCCGACGTAGCCATGACCGGCGAATGGGAAAAGGAACTGGCGTGCATCGAACGCGGAGAGGTACCTGCTGGAAAGTTCCGCAAGGAGATTGAGGAATATGCGACATCCATCACCTCCGAACTGCTGTCGTGCGAAAAGCTGTTCGGGAAAAAGGATTCAGGCTGCACGTGTCCCAAGTGCGGAACGGGCAGGATGCAGTTCTTCGGCAAGGTGGTACGATGCGACAACACGGAATGCGGCCTGCCCATATTCAGGCTGAAAGCCAACAGGATGCTTACCGACGATGAAATCAGGGAACTGCTGACAAAGGGAAAGACGGGTGTCCTGAAGGGATTCAAGAACAAGCAGGGCAAGCGTTTCGATGCCGCCCTGGTCTTTGATGCCGACTTCAACACCGGTTTTGTCTTTCCGGAAAGAAAGGACGGTGCGGCATCCGCAAAAAAGAGAAAGTGAGGAATGGGAAGTAAGGGGTAATCCGCCTTTCGGATGAATTATCAGCGGAAATTATTTCGTATTTCATCCGGATTGGACTACCTTTGCCACTGATTCAAGGTTCATAAATCATCATACTGATCAAGACTTTGGATTTAGTGGTGGCACTCGGAGGGATACCGGGTGCCTTTTTCTTCCCTTTCCCCGTATATCCGGACATTTGTCAAATCACTAAATCCATTGTAAAAATGAACAAGAAGAATCTTGAACAGACCGAACTTTCCTATTACGGTCTGTATCTGCTGAACTATCTCAAGGAAAACAAGTTTGAACAGGCTTCCGATGCCGCCTTCGTGAAGGCGCGTGCCGATGAAGCCGCAGAAGCCTATGAGCGTGCAAGGCTTGAGGGGTACACTCCCGACGGTGCGCAGGAGATTGCCATGTCCGCACTCGTCCACGGCCTGCACTATTCCCGATACGCCATCCTGCGTGAAGTCGTGGAAAGCGAGTTTCATGAAGAGATTCCGGAAGACGCGCGTGAGGGCTTCGTAGAGAAACTGCTGCCGCTTGTGGGCAACGTATTCTCCATTTACGACCTGTCAGACGACCAGTTCGCCCTGTCGTCCGACTATGACCTGCTCTATACGGAGCTGACGGGAGCCGTCGTCCTTTACCTGAGGGAGTATGGCATTTAACCGCAAGCAGAAACTGCGCGACAACATCGAGGCGATACGGACGGCATTCACACTGGAGAAGGAACAGCGCACGCCTACCGCGCGTGAACGTGTGCTGCTGGAAAGGTATTGCGGCTTCGGGGGACTGAAGTGCATACTGAATCCCGCCAGAGAACTGACGGATGCCGTCCATTGGGCGAAATCTGACCTCGACCTGTTTGCCCCGACCATCGAACTGCACCGGCTGATCCGTGAGAACAGCCGGGATGAAAGGGAATACAAAAGTTATGTGGACTCGCTGAAATCATCGGTACTGACGGCATTCTACACGCCGGCGGAAATTACGGGTGCAATAACGGAAGCCCTGTATGACCGCAAGGTGCGTCCCGACCGCGTACTGGAACCGTCCGCCGGTATGGGTGCTTTTGTGGATGCGGTGCTGCAATACCAGCCGCAGGCGGATGTGATGGCTTTCGAGAAGGACCTGCTGACGGGCAAGCTGCTGGGCTGTCTTTACCCGGAACAGAAAATCCGCACGATGGGTTTCGAGAAAATCGAAAAGCCGTTTCTGAACCATTTTGACCTTGCCATCTCCAATATCCCTTTCGGGGATTTCGGAGTGTTCGATGCGGAGTTCAGCCGCAGTACATCCTTTGGCAGACGTTCGGCACAGAAAGCCATCCATGACTATTTCTTCCTGAAAGGTCTGGATGCGGTGCGTGACGGCGGCATCGTGGCGTTCATCACCTCGCAGGGGGTATTGAACAGCTCGAAGGTATCCGTCAGGAACGAGATGTTCAGCAAGGCGAATCTGGTATCGGCAATCCGACTGCCCAACAACCTGTTCACCGACAATGCAGGCACGGAAGCCGGCAGCGACCTGATCATCCTGCAAAAAGACCTGCAAAAGAAAGAACTGACACAGGAAGAGAGGGTACTGACCATCATACAGACGGAACATAACGGCGGACTGACGGAGAACGCCTATTTCGCCTACCACACGGAACGTATCGTACATACCGATGCAAAGAGGGGTACCGACCCGTACGGAAAGCCCGCCATGATATATACGCACAGCGGAGGTGTGGAAGGTATCGCGACAGACCTGGGCAGGATGCTTGCGGAGGACTTGCGCAAACGTCTGGACATGGAACTTTATCAGGGACGCAGGACAGCAGCGGAACAGACCGTACAATCCGCCATGAGCATCTCCATACCGAAAACTGAAACAGTGAAGGCGGAAAGGTCAGTTCCCGAACCTGACCCCGTCCGGCAGCAACCGGAGAACAGGGATGCAGCGACAGAAGAAAAGGCACAACCGGTTACGGAAAGACAGGAGACCGGGACGCATGAGCCGGAACAGGCTCCAACCGTGCAGCTGACACTCTTTGACCTGTGGGAATATACGGAAGAGGAACGCAATCAGGCCCTTTCGGGCAAAAAGAAAAAGTCCATAGCCAAGTCAAAGGACAAGAACGGCAAGAAGCAGGCACAGGTTACGCCGAAGGTTATGGATGAACCGGCGGCTGCACCTGCCGTTTCCCCGCAAAAGGAGACTGAAGGCGAAAAGGCGGAAGATGTGAAAACGGAAGATGCAGAATCCAAAGAAACGGCAGCCCAGGCCCATCCGGACGACATATATGCGGATATAGACTGGGAGGAAAACCCGCCCATCAACGGTTTTTACGAAACCATGATGCACCTTACCCCCGAAGTGCGTATTCAACTCAGGCATGAGGCGGAGAAACACAGACAGGAACTGCTTGCAAAGTCCGGCATGAAAGACACCCTCGACCCGGCGTTTGTGCCATCGTCGGATTCCCGGCCGGTGCAGCAGGCTGATATGACACACGGGTCAGAACAGGCACCGGAAGATGAAAGCCCATTGCCGGAAGGTATGACCGCTACGGCTGAGAATCCGTCCGTACAATCCGGACAGACGGGAACGACTTCCGCTTCGCTGTTCCCGGAATATGATACGAAACCTGCCAAGGAGGAAGCTGCCGACCTGACACCGCACCCGTACAGCGGGACGGTGGAAGCCCATCACCGTGACGGCTCAATGGTGGCGGAAGGGACCGCCGTCGGGTATCTGAGGGACATCACCCCCTATGGAGCCACCTTCCACCCGCTTGACCTGAAAGGCTACCAGAAGGAAAAGGCCCTGCTGTATATATCCATCCGTGACGCCTATGAACGCCTGTACCGGAATGAGGCGGAAAACCGGACGGAGGACAGCCGTCAGCGTGAATACCTGAACGTGTCCTATGACGAGTTCGTGATGCGTTACGGTAACCTGAACGCCAGACAGAATGCAAAACTTCTGATGATGGATGCCTCCGGGCGTGATGTCCTTGCACTGGAACGTGCCGAAGAGGGAAAATTCGTGAAGGCGGACATTTTCGAGCGTCCCGTTTCCTTTTCGGTGGAAACATACGTCAATGCCGGGTCGCCCGAAGAAGCCCTGTCCGCCTCGCTCAACAGATATGGCGGCATAGACCTCGACTTCATGCGTGCCATTACCGACAGCACGGAAGAGGAACTGCTCGGAGCCCTGCAGGGACGTATCTACTACAACCCGCTGGTTTCGGGCTATGAGATAAAGGACCGATTCATTGCCGGAAACGTGATAGAGAAGGCGGAGCGTGTGGAAGAATGGATAAACGACCATCCCGGACATGAGCGGCTTGCGGATGCGGAGCAGTCTCTTGAAGCCCTGAAAGCCGCCACGCCGCAGCGTATCGGTTTTGAGGAACTGGACTTCAATTTCGGCGAGCGATGGATTCCGACAGGCATCTATGCCGCCTACATGAGCCATCTGTTTGACACGGAAGTGAAAATCTCCTATTCGCCGAGCCTTGACGAGTTTTCGGTGGCATGTGCCTACAAGAACATGAAAATATGGGAGGAGTTCTGTGTAAAGGGCTATTACCGAAACTATGACGGCATGAGTCTGCTGAAACACGCTCTGCACAACACCTGCCCCGACATGATGAAGAAGGTCGGCGAGGACGAGAACGGAAACGACATCAAGGCACGCGACAGTGAGGGCATCCAACTCGCCAACGCAAAGATTGACGAAATCCGTAACGGCTTTACTGAGTGGCTGGAGGAACAGTCGCCACAGTTCAAGGAGCGTCTGACAACCATGTATAACCGGAAGTTCAACTGCTTCGTTCGACCGAAATATGACGGCTCGCACCAGACATTTCCCGACCTGAACATGAAGGGGCTGGAAAGCCGGGGTGTGAAAAGCATCTACCCATCACAGAAGGATTGTGTCTGGATGCTGAAACAGAACGGAGGCGGGATCTGCGACCATGAGGTTGGAACCGGCAAGACGCTGATAATGTGCATCGCAGCACATGAAATGAAACGTCTCCGGCTTGCCCACAAACCGATGATTATCGGGCTGAAGGCGAATGTCTCAGAAATTGCGGCGACCTATCAGACAGCCTATCCGAACGCACGTATCCTGTATGCCTCGGAAAAGGACTTTTCGGCCGCCAACCGCATTCGGTTCTTCAACAACATCAAGAACAATGACTATGACTGCATCATCATGTCGCACGACCAGTTCGGAAAAATCCCGCAGTCGCCGGAACTGCAACAACGCATCCTGCAGGCAGAGCTGGATACGGTGGAGGAAAATCTGGAAGTGCTGCGCTCGCAGGGCAAGGACGTGTCGCGTGCGATGCTGAGAGGACTGGAGAAACGCAAGTTCAACCTGCAAGCCAAGCTGGACAAGGTAGAACACGCGATAAAGTCGAGGACGGACGATGTGGTGGACTTCAGGCAGATGGGCATCGACCATATTTTCATAGACGAGTCGCACCAGTTCAAGAACCTGACGTTCAACACAAGGCATGACCGTGTGGCGGGTCTGGGAAACTCGGAAGGCAGCCAGAAGGCACTGAACCTGCTGTTTGCCATCCGCACCATCCAGGAGCGGACGGGAAAGGATCTGGGAGCGACGTTCCTGTCGGGCACGACCATCAGCAACTCGCTGACGGAGCTGTACCTGCTTTTCAAGTATCTGCGTCCGAAGGAGCTGGAAAGACAGGACATACGATGCTTTGACGCATGGGCGGCAATCTTCGCCAAGAAGACGACGGATTTCGAGTTCAATGTGACGAACAACATCGTGCAGAAGGAACGCTTCCGCTACTTCATCAAGGTGCCGGAGCTGGCGGCGTTCTACAACGAGATAACGGACTACCGCACGGCGGAGGATGTGGGTGTGGACCGTCCGCACAAGAACGAGATACTGCACAACATACCTCCCACACCCGACCAGGAATATTTCATCAAACAGCTGATGGAATTTGCCAAGACGGGCGATGCCACACTGCTGGGACGCGGAAAACTTTCGGAAACGGAGGAAAAGGCGAAGATGCTCATCGCCACGGACTACGCAAGGAAGATGGCACTGGACATGCGCATGATAGACCCGGAATATGAAGACCACCCGGACAACAAGGCGAGCCACTGCGCAAGGATGATAGCGGAATACTACCACAGGTATGAAGCACAGAAAGGAACGCAGTTCGTGTTTTCGGATCTGGGAACATACCAGACGGGAGAAGGCTGGAACGTGTACAGCGAAATCAAGCGCAAATTAGTGGAGGACCACGGCATACCGGCACAGGAAATCCGGTTCATACAGGAGTGCAAGACGGAAAAGGCACGCAAGGCGGTGATTGCCGCCATGAATGAAGGTTCGGTACGTGTGCTGTTCGGCTCGACGAGTATGCTGGGTACGGGTGTGAACGCACAGAAACGATGTGTGGCCATCCATCATCTTGACACACCGTGGCGCCCGTCCGACCTTGCACAGCGTGACGGGCGTGGCGTGCGTGCGGGAAACGAGATCGCCAAGCATTTTGCCGGCAACAATGTGGATGTCATCATCTATGCGGTGGAAAAGTCGCTGGACTCGTACAAGTTCAACCTGCTGCACTGCAAGCAGACGTTCATCAGTCAGCTGAAGAGCGGCGCGATGGGCGCAAGAACCATAGACGAGGGAGCGATGGACGAGAAATCCGGCATGAATTTTTCGGAATACATGGCGATACTGTCGGGAAACACCGACCTGCTGGAGAAGGCGAAGCTGGAGAAGAAGATAGCCTCGCTGGAGGGTGAACGCAAATCGTTCAACAAGGGCAGACGCGAAACCGAACGGAAACTTGAATCCAAAACCGCCACATTGTCCGACTCGATAGAGAAAGCCAGGGGTATGACGGAAGACTGGGATAAGTTTACGGCAGCGGCACAGACCGACAAGGACGGCAACCGCCTGAATCCGATACAGGTGGACGGGCTGGAACAGACGGATGAAAAATCCATCGGCAAACGCCTGCAGGAGATAGCGAAGAACGCCACGACCGGCGGACAGTACAAGCGTGTAGGCGAACTGTACGGCTTCCCCATCAAGGTGGTCAGCGAAAGGACGCTCAAAGAAGGTCTGGAGTTTATCGACAACCGCTTTGTCATAGAAGGCAATTACAAGTACACCTACAACAACGGGCATCTGGCAATGGCTGACACACATGCCGCCGCCACGAATTTCCTGAACGCACTGGAAAGGATACCGGGCATCATCGACCAGTACAAGGAAAAGATCGCCACGCTGGAGCGTGAAATCCCGCAATTGCAGGAGATAGCCGGGAAGACATGGAAAAAGGAGGACGAGCTGAAGCAGCTGAAATCCGAACTCGCCGCACTGGACCGCAAGATACAGCTGGAGCTGGCTCCACCCGGCGAGAGTGTCCCCGACGGAGAAAAACAGTCCTTGCAGGAAGGAACCGGGACAAAACCGATGCCTCTGGAGCCGCAGCTGCAATCTGGCTATGTCATGAGTGATTTGCAAAAGGAAAGCAAACCGAAAGGTTTGAAACTGTAATTAAAAGACGGTTGTCATAAGGCAGCCGTCTTTTATTATGAGATTATTTGTTGCAATTGTAAAGAAATACATTCTTAAATGAATGAAAATTTCTTTCTTACCGTGTCTGTGTGATTTTGAAGTTCAAAAAAATGGATGAAATCGCATCAAAATGTTTTGTAAAACGTGGTAACGGACCTAAGTCTTATTTGTCTAATATTATAGGCAGCAATGCTGTTTACAAAGAATTTAAGTCGTTCATAAAACGGTTTTCTTCCATAATGAGAAAGGTAGTTATTTACCCCAATTATAAATACTTAAGATATGGAAGAGAAACTATCTTTGGTAATTACCTTGCCTGAAAGTCTGGCAGGATTGCCTATACGATTTGAAGTTAATTCGGGTTGCAGAAATATCGCATTGAACTTAGAATCATCAACCCCTATTAAGAAAAAGTATCTGCTGATATGGAACCAGACAGATTATTTGAAAGTGGATGACGAAGATATTCTATGGATTAAGGCTGACGGAAGTTACAGTTGCATCCATTTCAAGGACGGAAACAAAATGATGGTTTCAATCAATCTGACCAATATCATGAAAGACCTTCCTACAGAAAAGTTTATGAGGATACACCGTTCCTATATTGTAAATATCGGAAATATTGAAAGTATCGCCGGAAACTGTGTAAGAATGAACGGCCAATATATTCCGGTAGGTCGCGAATATCGCAAAGATTTCTTTCAACGTTTTTCTTTTGTCGGTTTCAGAAAGAATACTTAAAATGCCGTTCGTAAAGGATTCCGGAAGTTCGTAAAACGAAATTGCCCGATACATATACCTCCATTAAATTTATAAACGTAAACCTACAGGTTACATAAATGCATTTTATTATTAACTATCAAAAAAGGAGGTCATTATGGCAATTGACACCACCCCTTCGCAAGTAGCAACCAGTGCGCTACAAGCAATTCCTTTCGGTTCCATTATCGGAGGTCCGTTGAAAGCTGCAATCGAGGCACAGGCTATGGCAGCCCAGACATCATGGCAGTTTATTCAGGAAGTCGGTTTGACGGTCAATCCGCAGACAAATCAAAAAGAGGCAGTGAACGTATCGTTCCAGTTCATGCAGGACGGACGCATGGTACAGTTGAATGTTCCGTTGCTGACTATTGTACCTATTCCGTATATTGCAATCCAGAACGTTGACATCAATTTCAAAGCCAACATTTCAGCTTCATCCTCTTCTGTTCAAGAGAATTCGTCTTCACAGTCTGTCGATGCCAGTTTAGGCATCAAAGCCAAAGCTGGCTGGGGACCATTCAGCGTGGAAGCGAATATGAAAGCCAACTATTCATCCAAGAAGGACTCAAAGGCGACACAGGATTCGCGTTACAGCGTGGAATACACGATGGATGTGGCAGTGAAGGCCGGACAGGACAGTATGCCGGCAGGTCTGGCAAAGGTACTTGAACTATTGGGTAATGCGATGGATGTCAGCAATCCAAAAGGTACACTTGAAGTCAATGCTCGCACGTTGACTCTTGACTCGAATGGTAATGCGACTTTGATTGTCACTTACAAGAACAACAACGGCCTGTTTGAATCTGACAAAATCAAGGTATCAGATGTAAGTGGAACTCCTTGCAATGCTATTGAAATCAATACAGAGAATGCAGTCTTTGAATTGAAGAGTACCGGTAATTACACAGTTGAGGTTACTGACAATGCCGATAAAAAGCTGACCGTAAAAGTCGAACAGTAATTTCAATTATTAAAATCTTAAAAAGAATCTTATGGCTCAATTAAGTACAATTATCAGTTCAATCCTCCGAGATATGGTATCGGCACAACATGAGGCGAATATGTATGCCGCTTCGCTGGAAGAGATTTACAAACGTGACGGACGTTTGGAAAGATTTCACCTGCCCGCCATTGCACTCGGTGAACTTGAGTTGGGTATCCAATATGGAGTAAAGGATGATTCCGCCCAAAAAGAACAGTTTGAAATCAATTATCCGGCATTACGGAAACTCTCGAAAGAGATCAGTTTGCAGCTTGCCAATACTGTTTTGGCCAGCGTGTTGAAAACACTTGAAGAGGATATGCCTGCGAATAATGCTGTAGGAGAAGACAACCCTGTACTTATGTTGAACAATGCTCCAGACACCAAACGAGATTTTTGTGCTTATTTGAGCCGTAAGATTGTAAAGTCATTCCGTGAATCGTTCTTCACACTTATCAATGATGATGGAACCGCCAATAGAGGTCAAATCATGAGATGTGTGATTTCAACCTGCGAAGAAGAAGTTCTCAACAACAAAGATTTCAATTTCCATTTTGACCAGACGGGTGGCACTTTGCTCCGTGAAAAGGTAAGGCAAGATATTCGTCAATCAGTTGGGACGGTACTGGACGAATCCCTGAAGAATTTAGACTTGAAACGTAAGAAACTCGTGCCTTCTCTTGATGTAACAGTTAATTCAGAAGAAATAGCGAAACTTCCAGACGAATGTATCCACACGCTCCATCTGAAACTTGATCCCCGTGACATCAGGCTATATCAGGATGAAAACAAATAAATTCAATCGTATAACAATAAAATCCTATAATCATGGCAAGTGAGAACAATCAAAAAAACATTAGCAGCCAAGTGATGGAGTTGAAAGACTTGATTTCCGGTCCGTTGGTTGCCACTATAGATGCGGATACCATTTCCACCAGAAGGTATCTGAGTTACCTGATAGAACTGGCATTTGAAGAATACGACAAGGAAACGGGCAAGGGCGGCAAGTTACGGACACTCGATTTCACATTTACGAGCCAAGATGTGAATGGAATACGTCAGCAAAGAATAAGCATTCCGCTGCTGACCCTTGTACCGCTTCCTCTGTTGCAGGTAAAAGAAGCTGATTTCGATTTTGACATACAGGTCATTGATGCGGTCAGTGCGGATAAGGATGCCACATTCTCATTTAAGAAAGGCGAGCCCCAATCGGAAGAAAACAGTAGCGACGGTGTCAAATTGCGTGTATCTATGGCTCCAAGCAGTGCCAGCGGCAATGTGAAGACAACAACCCAGCAATCTCTGACTGCCAACATGAAGATAAAGGTCAAGATGCAACAGGCTGACATGCCGGGGGGTGTGGCAAACTTGCTTAATCTGACAACCAATAATCTTCAAATAGAGAATTTAGACGATTCATCTTCAAAGGATGAAAACAAGGAGGAACAGAAAAATGACAAACAATAATCAACAAGAACAACGGGTTCCAGGATTTGCTTGTCCGCAATGTGGGAATTTCATTACCACAAGTATAGCGGAACTGCTTTCGGCAGCTTATCTGCAATGTCCGTGTTGCCATTTGCGGCTGAACATAGATCATCAGCAATCTTCAAATGCTTTGAAAGCCCTTGCCAAAGTAGAGGCGGCGCGATTGAACGTGGAAAAAAAGAGCAAGTTCAACAGATAAAACGGTCATGGAAGAAAAAGGAATATGGAAACGGGTCAAATTCACCATACACCGATGGTACGTTGCGCTTTTAAGTTTACTGGGAGTTCGGCAAAAGGAAGCATATGAGAATGAGCAAGCTGATTCTCAGTCGGGTTCTACCGATGCGCTCCCGATTCCGATACAGGAGATTCCATCCTTTTCTTCTGAAGAATACATTTCTACGGAGATTATCAGCAAACGGCTGGAACATTTGAGTAAGAAACGGCTCTTTTCCGTACGAAAGAACGGCAACCGTGCTGAATGGAAAGTGCGTCCGGCAAAGTTCGTAGATGCCTATCTTTTCCTGCTCAGCATTCCTCATGTAGAAATATCCCAGTTGCAGTATCATCGTCGCGGTGATAAAACCGTGATAAGAACATCATTTCATGACTGTAAAAGACAATTGGAACTAACCAGTAAGAAGACACTCGGAGAAAACAAAATCTTTATATGTCTTACAGAAGGGAAAGAGTGTTTGTTAACAATACATTTTATTAACGACCATTAAAACGATTATGCAAACAATCAGATTAAAATCAACCGGACCGGACGTTGAACTGCTCCAGCAATTTCTCTGCAAATGGGGATATACAGTGAACGTAACAGGCATTTTTGACACGGAGACGGATGCTGCCGTCCGTAAGTTTCAGCATGACGGGAAACTGGATGCCGACGGTATAGCCGGCAAACGTACATGGGATTTGCTTCAGAATGAAGAAGCCCGTATCCTTTCTTCCTGCCGTATCAAAGATGCCGATTATGAAAGGGCTGCCGGACTGCTTGGCGTGGAAGTTGCGGCGGTTAAAGCGGTTCTGGAAGTGGAAACAGGCAACAAAGGAGGATTCCTTTCTCCGGGACACCCGACTATACTTTTTGAAGGGCATATTTTCTGGAACCAGTTGAAGGAAAGAGGTATTGACCCGACAAAATATCAGAATGGGAACGAGGATATTCTCTATCCGAAGTGGAACAAAAGTCATTATAAGGGTGGCCTGAAAGAATATGACCGTCTGGAAAAAGCCCGCACTATCCATCGTGAAGCCGCCGATTCTTCTGCAAGCTGGGGACTGGCACAGATCATGGGATTCAATTACAAGGCCTGCGGCTGCAAGAATGTAAGCGAGTTCGTCAGTGACATGACGGAAAACGAGGGCAAGCAGCTGGATTTGTTTGTCCGTTTCCTGCAAGGAAACAAATGGGACAAGTATCTCCGCACGCTTGACTGGAAGGAGTTTGCCCGACATTACAACGGTCCGTCGTATGCCCAGAACCAATATGACACGAAACTGGAAAATGCGTACAAGAAGTATAAATAATCCGCCACGTTTAGCAGTTCTGCGTATGGTTATCCTGATGTTGCTTGCCTTGGCTGCAAGTAATGTCAGGTCCTTTGCGACAGGAAAAAAGGACAGCGTCCTTTCCGTTCTATTTCCGGACGGTAAAGCCATAGGTCAGCCCTATACCCACAACCGCACGGACATCAGAATGATACGTGTGTTCAACGAAGACGAAGCTTATGGTATATTCAGACGCCTGTGCGGAAAGGAATATATTTTCCCGGTGAGTGACGGAAAACACCGTTACCATGCGTGCCAGCTTGTCCAACCATATACCGGTTATCTGCTTTACAGCTTTTATGTGAAGCCAGACACTTATGAGGTCGGTATCATCTATGTGCATTCTCCAGAACTGCGAAAACTTGGAATCAGGGAAGTACATTTTGTAAAAACGATAAAAATTAATAAATAAACCATCGTTCTTTGACATAGAAAATAAAAAAAGAGAGTTAAATTGTTCTAAGGTCTGAATTTTTGCTAACTTTGCGAATGTGAAACCAATAAGCATAACAATGGAACCATCTATATACAGTTTTTCACTTTGTATCGCGCTGCCGTTGATGTTATTCTTCGGCTTTTATTTTTTGTTTGCCCAAACACCTGAGAAGAAAATTTTCGAAAATTATCTCCGCTCCCGACGGATAATGGGTATCGCGCTGCTGTTGCTTGCCGCCAATTATTCGGTACATTTCTTTTTCGGAATAAGGTTCAAGAATGTCAATGCGGCCATATTGATGAATCTGTCCACCTACTTTTTGTGCTACTATCTGTTCAGCTCAGCAATGATAACACTGCTTGACCGTTTCTACATAACGCGCAAAAGGTCATGGACACATATCATTCTATGGGTGATTTTCTCTTCACTTTCCGGAGTCGTATTATTGCTGCTGCCGGGTGGCGCCGTACAGAATGTTGCATTACTGGCTTTGGCAGCATGGCTGGTGATTTACGGGCTTGTGCTGGCCCGCAGAGTCATTGTCGCATACCGCAGAGCCGTCAGAATTTTCGATGACACGCATGCAGATGATATAGGGGCATATATAGAATGGCTGTCCATCTTTACCTATTGGGCACTTATCTTCGGGGTTGGATGCGGATTGCTGACATTTCTGCCGGACAAATATGTTTTTATCTGGATTTTGTCGTCAATCCCGTTCTACAGCTATCTTTTCTACAGCTATCAGAACTACCTGCTGTTCTATGAAC
>OJMI01002779.1_pt1 | contig 14435 bp, 10 predicted proteins | sample 1597131 | NCBI WGS metagenome assembly OJMI01 (sample SAMEA2452116, study PRJEB22498) | human gut metagenome | reverse complement strand
CGCTCACCTCCGTCAGGATCTCGGCGGCCTCTTTAACGGCTCGGATGCTGAACGCGAGGCTTTTTTAGCGTTCGGACTGGTGCTCGGTTTCGGCGGTGCCTGTACTTACGACGGAAGCAAACGCATTCGCAGGCATTTGTCGGAGCTTGCCGACGGAGCCTGGGTGCTTGAAACCGACGCGCCTGATATGCCGCCGTCGAGTCGACGGGATGCTTTTGCTCTCGGGCACTCAACGCTCGACACACGCCCAGCGGACATTCTGGAAGCCGCCCGTACGGCAGCTCAGCTTCGCGGCACAACGCTTGCCGCTGCAGCCGCGAGTGCTCGGGCTGCTGCGATTGCGGCGTTTCCAAGGCTCGAGACACTTTTGCGTCTGCCAGAAAGCTTTGGGCGGCAGACCGAGTGATATACAGTCTGATTACGGCGCGTTTTGCGCTGTATCAGATGGAACACAGCTCAATTCCAACCAATGATCGGCGGCCATCGCGATACACTCGATAAAATCTGCCGCCATGCCGGATTCCCTTGGATGGGGTTTCACTTCCGGCATGGATTCATCCCAATCCCCATACAGCAAAGCCGGCACCAGTGCCAGCGTCCGCCGTTATGTTTTCAAACGGTGGCCTTCCGGAGAAACAAAGTGACTGAAGCTCAACCTGCTCAGACAACTGAAATCAATGACGGCCTGCACCGCACCAATGTGGCGGTTTTCGGCCTCGATCGCCCGGGCATCGTCGCCGTTGTATCCAATGCGCTTACTCGCCGCGGCGTTAATCTCGAGCAGGTGAACCAGATGGCCTTGCACGGCCAGTTCGCTCTGATGTGTGTCATTCAGAAGCCCGCCGGTCTTTCTAACGAACAGATCCAGCAGGAGCTTGAAGCCGAAATCGCCCGCCGCAAGTTTGATCTGGCCGTTATGGTGATTGACTTCAAGGCGCCGACGCCGCAGCCGGAAAGCGAGCCCTATGTGGTGAGCGTTTGGGGTACGGACCGCAACGACATCATCGCTAATTTTTCGCGCATTTTCGCCGAACAGAAGATCAACATCGAATCCCTGCGTGCTTTCCCGATTGAGGACGGCATGTCGCTGCAGGTCTTTGAAGTTTCTATTCCGCTCAATGTTGATCGCCGCGCGCTGCACCGCGTCATGATTGATCGTGCCCGCGCCATGAACCTGCGCTGCAATCTGCAGCACCGCGATATCTTCGAAGCTATTCACCGCGTCAAGGTGGAATAAGTCAACCATCACGCGACCGCAACCCATTCCAAATTTTTTTCAGACAGAGACAAAACATGCTGACTGACCGCGAGGTACTTTCCACCATCAATATGCTTCGTTCGGAGCATCTCGACGTCCGCACCGTCACGATGGGCATCAATCTTTTTGACTGCGCGAGTTCGGACTTCGATACTTTCACCTACAAAGTGCGTTCGAAGATTTTCCGCTATGCCGAAAAACTCGTTGAGACCTGTGATCTCGTCGGCGACCGCTACGGCATCCCCGTCGTCAATAAGCGCATTTCCGTGAGCCCGATCGGCACTGTCGGCGCGAGCTTCAGCCGTGATGAGATGGTGGCGGCCTGCCGCGTGCTCGATGAGTCCGCCAAAGAAGTGGGCGTTGACTTTATCGGCGGTTTCGGCGCTTTGGTTGAAAAAGGGATGACGCCGGGCGAAAAGAATCTGATTGATGCACTTCCCGAGGCGCTGGCTGTCACCGACCGTATCTGCTCTTCAATCAATGTGGGTTCGACGAAGGCCGGCATCAACATGGATGCCGTACGCCTCATGGGGCAGCGCATTCTGGATGTGGCGGAAGCAACTCGCGACCGCGACGCAATCGGCTGCGCCAAGCTCGTTGTCTTCTGCAATATTCCGCAGGACGTGCCATTTATGGCAGGTGCCTATCTTGGCGTCGGCGAACCCGATGTGGTGATCGACGTCGGTGTTTCCGGCCCGGGCGTGGTGAAAAAGGCCCTTGACCGTGCCTTTAAGGCCAAGGGTGAATTCCTGACGATCACGGATGCGGCAGAAGTCATCAAGCACACCGCCTACAAGGTGACCCGCGTGGGTGAAATCATCGGCAATGAAGTCGCCAACCGCCTGAACCTTCCGTTCGGCGTGGCTGATCTGTCGCTTGCTCCGACGCCGGCAGTGGGCGACAGCGTGGGCGAAATCTTCCAGTCTCTCGGCCTTTCTTCCATCGGTGCTCCCGGCACGACGGCCATTCTCGCGATGCTCAATGACCAGGTGAAGAAGGGCGGTGTTTTTGCCTCTTCGCACGTGGGCGGGCTTTCCGGCGCCTTCATTCCGGTGTCCGAAGACAGTGCCATTGAAGCCGCTGCTCGCTCGGGCGCCCTGACGCTCGAAAAGCTCGAAGCCATGACCTCTGTCTGCTCTGTGGGTCTGGACATGATCGCCATCCCGGGCGACACCCCCGCTTCGACGATCTCCGGCATGATCGCCGACGAATCCGCCATCGGCATGATTAACGGCAAGACCACTGCGGTCCGTGTGATTCCAGTTCCGGGCAAGACCGTGGGCGACGTTGCTCATTTCGGCGGCCTCCTCGGTGAAGCGTCCATCATCCGCGTTCCGGGCGGCGATGCGTCGGGCTTCGTGAAGCTTGGCGGCCGTATCCCGGCGCCGATCCACAGTCTGCGCAACTAACCGCAGTCACAGCGCCTTCATAACCGGAGATAACGCGATCCCTTCTATGCCTTTTGCATGGGAGGGATTTTTTATACTCAAACAATACACAATCAAAATTTATAGTCTTTTGATTGCGATTGACAGGTATCAACCTGTCAATTCAAAGTTTACATAGATATTTGATTGATATTTTCTCTAAAGTGATGAGGCATATCGTTAATTGTTTTCAACTAATTGAGTGATAATATTGAAAACGTGATGCATTAATGCGGCTTCCTTTAGCTAAAAGGCTGCGAGCACAGGCGTTGGAGCAAAAGCTTTGAAGAGCAGCGAGAATCTTTGAGCCCCTTTGCGGGCACCTCTCAACTACATTCTCTTCAAATAATGAAAACAACAGAATGCACTTCCGAGTGTGCTCGCGGCGTGGGCCGCAGTGTGCACTCCACTTTTGTCTTCCCTCATCACTTAGGAGTGCGCCTCGTTTCCCGCGGCGGCTTGCGCTCGGGCGGTCTGCCGTGTTTGAGCGCTCTGTCTCTAAGCTTAATGACAGCAGGGTTTCTTTTCTGCGGGGCCGCTTCGCCGGTATTGGCCAATAGTGCCTACGGCGATATCTCTGATCCCTACATGGTGTCCGATCATGTTGTTATAGAGGACTATGCAGATCACAGCTCAACGAACGTGACGCAGTCAGGCCATCTCGAGCTGTCAGGTGCCTATTTTTGTACGGCCAATCTTGAAGTGAGCGGTCAGCTGACTGTCGGGAGCGGCGCACAATTGGAGAATGTGTACGGGCCGGCAGGAGAGTTTGCCGGTACGGCTGAGCTTCACTCCGGCGCCCGCCTACAGGTCGAAGTTGACGGTTATGCAGAGCTTTGGGAGGTTGTCAGCCGCGGCGGGTCGCTGATCCTCAGCACAACGGCAACGGAGGCGTCTGAGTTCACATCAAACGCAGAAGTACATATTCAAAAACTGACGGCGGATATGGAACGCACGTTGGTGACGGTGGGCGAAGACAATGCTCAGGCGGATCAGTTTTCAACCTTGATGATTGAAGAGCTCTCTGTGAGCAGCGGCGGTCATCTTGACATTCGCGTAGGTTCGGGCGGCGCTTTCGTGTGGACTCATGCGGCATTTGATGATGGCAACGAGGCCGGAACGGATCCAATCGAAAATTTCTTTTTTACGCCCGCCGCGGCGCCGCAGGGTGCAGTTCGCGTGCAAAAGAATGCTTCACTCACGCGCGGGATGTCGATTGCGGTGGGCGGGAGCAGCACGGAACGGGAGGCAGCCTCCAATAGTTGGAACCTCTGGGTAGGAAGCGGCGGCGTGCTCTCTATCGAGGGCGAACACACCACACTGACGCTCGAGGATGGCACGAAGGCTCGCTTTGAAGCGGGTTCAACGCTTCTTTTGTCTTCGCTCATCCGCACGGATGAAGACGACGCTCTTCAGGACGCTGAAGACGGAGCCGATTCACCGGCATCATCCCAATCGGCTGACCGCAAAGCCGCTTCCGACATTCCGTCGGCGGGGACGACTTTTAAAGTCGAAGGGCTTGATTTGAGCCGCGCAGAGGTCTCCGGACTGGAAAATCTGACGCTGAAAGTGGAGGGGCTTCTGGAAACGGGAGGACTTTATTTCGATGCGTCAGGCGCGGTGGTCGGGGTGTTGGGCAGGCCAACGTTTGAGGGGCCGCTCGCGTCAATGCTTCAAGAGCTTTATGAAAACCGAACATCGCTCCTTGTGCCCAGCTTTTACCGCACGCTTTTTACCAATACGTCAGATGTGGTTGAAGGCACGATGATGGCGGTTGCCACGGCCACTTCTTCAACGGGTACCAATGAGCGACTGATGCAAAACGCCGTCTCGACCTCCATGCGGCTGGCTTCGGCGGCAAGAATGGCGGAGGCGCAGGCGGCGCGTGCCGCAGAAATTCGTTCGCTTGAAGCGCAAAGGGCGGCTAGCCGAAAGGCTGCCGCTGATTCGGAAAAGGCCGATCCTGACTGGACGGAACGACTGAAAGCCTGGCGCACGAACCTGCAGGAGCATCTGCCGGCGATGGTGCAGGATGTGCCTGTTTTTATCGGCGCTTCAGCCGGCAGCACCAAGGTTGATGTATCGACCCCGGTTTCTAAACCCTTTACGGTCAAAAGTGAAGACACTACTTTTGACGCCGCTGTCATTTTCGGGCGGGAGGATTGGCGTGTCGGCTTGATGGGGAGCTTCACAACAAGAAGTCTGGATACGCTTTATAAACAGGGAGCGGCAGCGGAACTCGGGATAGACAGCGAGTCCGATGAAGCTTCCGCATCATTCTTTGTGCGCCGACGGCTCGGCAGCGGCTGGGGAACGGTAGATTTGACGTGGCTTGAGGCTGATGACCGTTATCGCATGGGGGCGGCCCGTGAGTATCTTGAGATGGAAAAACTCAAGCGGCGCATTTATTCCAGCGGCTTTCTTTATGAGCAGCCGCTTTTCGCCGGCAGCGCGTTGTCGGGCAGCGGGCCTGACCGCTCATGGGTGATTTCGGGCTTTGCCGGACTGCGGTATCTGCGGGTGGATACGGCTGAAGGAACATGGCGCTCACCGGCAGGAGCTGTGCTCACCATTCGTGAAGCTTCCGCGCAGGCTGTGGCGGCAACGGCGGGTGGCGTCATAACGGGGGCGCTTCATTTCGCGCCGGGAGCCGGATATTGGGGGCAGGCGAAGCCGAGGCGCTTGGATGTGTCGTTGACTGCAGCGTTAAACAGTACGGTCGGCGGCGACCGCGATGTGATGGTTCAAGGGCCCGCCGGGGGCTCGACATCGTCAGCAACTGTCATGACGACTGCTGAATCCGAACGTTTCCAATGGAATGCCGAACTCGATGCCGGCATTGAATGGCGGGATTCCAGATTGGATTTTTCCGGTTTTGCTTCACGCGCCGGATCCAGCGTTCGCACTGCAGGGGGCTCCGTGAAGATGTCCTGGCGGCTGAACTTGCTCTAATTTACGCAAACACAGTGAAAACCCTAATCCTCCCGGCTGTGCTATTTCAGCGGCCAGTCGGTAAGGATTTGATTCCTTTCAGTCCGCTTTCTGCGCAAGGCGCTCTTGCTTACCTACAATTCACCGAGTAGCGACGGAAGCTGTATGAGGTTTAAAGAGTCCTTGTGCGGATGACGTTTGCCTGCGGCCAATAATCCATTACGGTGCTGTGCGGGTTTGGAACCAACCCGAGCAGCCAAAAGAAGAAAAAGATTTTGGAGGCGGCGATGGATGCCACCCAACTCACGAAAACCGCTGATCCGGCTGCTGCACGCAGCTCGGTGGAACCGCTTTATTACGGCAGGACGCTTTCTACGGGCGAGTCGGTCATGGCGCATGCTGACGGTGTTGCCAACATTCTGCGGGCCATTCGAAACGATCCGGAGCTCATTTCTGCGGCGTATCTTTTCAGCGTGCCCACGCTCGTGCAGAAGCCCGATGAATGGATTGAAAAGAGCTTTGGGGAGAATGTGGCAGGGCTTGTGCGCGAGCTCGGGAAGATGAATGACCTCTCCAAGCGCGCACGCTCGGAAAACAAAGAATCCAGTGCGGCGGTGCAGCCCGAGGCGCTTCGCCGCATGTTCCTGGCGATGAGTCAGGATCTGCGCGTCGTGTTGCTCAAATTGGCAAGCCGCCTGCAGACGCTGCGCTGGTTTGTTTCTTCACAGGCGCCGGGCGCAGTGGAATTCGGTGAGGAAACGCTCGCCGTTTATGCGCCTTTGGCTAATCGACTCGGTATTTGGCAGATCAAGTGGGAGCTCGAAGACCTCTCGCTTCGCTTTACGCATCCGGCCGAATATCACCAGATTGCTGCTGAACTCGATGAGTCTCGTGAGGAACGTTTGGAATTCATGGCTTTGGCGGTGAAGAAGATCCAGGCGCTGATGGTTTCTCACGGTATTCAGGCTGAGGTGTCGGGCCGGCCGAAGCATATCTATTCCATTTGGAAAAAGATGCAGCGCAAGCACCTGCGCTTTGATCAGCTCTTTGATGTCCGTGCGGTTCGAATCATCGTCGAAACCGTCGAGCAGTGCTATGAAGCGCTCTCGATTGTGCAGGAGCACTTCACGGTTTTGTCGAAGGAGTATGACGACTATATTGCCAATCCCAAGCCCAATGGCTATCAGTCGCTCCATACCGTCATTACCGATCAGCTCGGCCGGCCGATTGAAATTCAGATCCGCACTCGAGCCATGCATGAATTTGCCGAACTCGGTGTTGCTGCGCATTGGCGCTACAAAGAGGCGGGCAATTCCAACGGCGCCTCCATTGCTGAGGAGCAGCGCGTGGCGTGGCTGCGTCAGCTCCTGGCCTGGAGGAGTGATGTGGGCGGGGGCGCTGCCGAGCAGAGCGCCCAAGCACCCAATGCAGAGGCGGGGCAGAAGGGGCAGCCGGCAGCGCCGGCCGTGGAAGACGACCATGTCTACTGTCTGACGCCGCAAGGCCGCATCGTTGAGCTTCCCGCCGGTGCTACCCCGGTGGATTTTGCGTACCAAATCCATACTCAGCTTGGTCACCGCTGCCGCGGAGCAAAAGTCGACGGGATGATGGTGCCGCTCAATACCAAGCTTAAGACCGGACAGACCGTCGAAATCATTGCGGCAAAAGTCGGTCAGCCGAGCCGCGACTGGCTCAATCCCGAACTCGGCTATGCCGCGAGTCCCCGTACCCGCAACAAGGTGCGGCAGTGGTTCAATGCTGAGCAGCTCGCGCAGCAGATCGCCGAGGGCCGTGACCGCCTGGATAAAGAACTCGCGCGTTTGGGAAAAACCGCGGTTAAGCTCGATGATCTTGCGAAACGCCTGGGCTTTGGCACCGTTGATGAGCTCTGTGTGGCTTTTGCCAAGGAAGAAATCACGCTGACAGCGCTCGCACAGGCCGTACAGCCGCCCAAGCCCGCTCCGGCGCCTGCTCCTGAGCATGATTTGGTGCTGCGCGGAGCTTCAAGCGCGGCGAGTAAGGGCAAGGTGCTCGTGGTCGGCATGGATTCCCTTCTCACACAGCTTGCCCGCTGCTGTCATCCGGTGCCGCCCGACGAAATTGTGGGCTACGTCACACGCGGCCGAGGCGTGATGATTCACCGTGCAGACTGTCCTAACCTCAAGAACATGGTCGATCAGGATCATGACCGCTTGATTGAAGTGAGTTGGGGGCGCGCCGGTGATGATGCGCTCTATCCCGCCGACGTGCTCGTGATCGCCTCCGACCGGTCCGGCATCATGAAGGATGTGACGGAAGTGATGCAGCGCGAAAAGGTGCACGTGACGGCGCTCAACACGCAGATTCTCAAGGGCGATCAGCACATGCGGTTTTCGCTCGAGGTCAAGGGCGGCAATGCTATGCAGGTGCTGCTCAAAGGGCTGCGCGCCGTGCACGGCGTTCTTTCGGCACGCCGTCTCTGAAGACTGAGAAGTGCCTAGGTGAATACCGCATTTGCGCTATCCTTCTAAAAAGTGCTTGCTGTGAGCATTCACCTAGGTATAATTCGTGCCTCACTGATTGTGAACGCTCAGGCACATAGCTCAGTTGGTTAGAGCATCACCTTGACATGGTGGGGGTCGTTGGTTCGAATCCAATTGTGCCTACCAAAATTTTTTTCGGACAGCGACGATGCGGATGTTGGCGAATGAATTTCGAACAACAGCGTCCCGTTATTATTAACAGGGCGTGAGCGCAGTATTGTCACTGTTCGACATGAAAGAAGTGCGGCTCAGGCCGCACTTTTTTTTATGCCCAGAATTTTTGTGAGGATTTCGAAATGGCTTCAGTCACTCTTCCCGACGGCTCCAAACGCGAGTACGAAGGTCCCGTCACGGTGGCCCAGGTTGCCGCATCGATCGGTGCCGGACTCGCTAAGGCAGCTTTAGCCGGACGTGTGGACGGCAAGTTGGTGGATCTCTCGCACGTGATTGACGGCGATGCTGCGGTTGCGATCATCACGGCACGCGACCCCGAAGGGCTTGAGATTATTCGTCACTCGACTGCTCACCTGATGGCTCAGGCCGTCAAGGAGCTCTTCCCCGAGGCACAGGTCACGATCGGACCGGCGATCGAAAACGGCTTTTACTACGACTTTTCCTACACCCGCGCTTTTACGCCCGAAGATTTGAAGGCGATCGAAGCTCGTATGGATGAGCTCGTCAAGAAAAATATTCCGATCGTGCGCGAAGAAATGCCGCGTGAAGAAGCCATCGACTTCTTCAAGGCTTTGGGCGAACACTACAAGGCTGAAATCATCTCTTCGATTCCTGCGGGTGAAGTGATTTCGCTCTATCGTCAGGGCGACTTCGTGGATCTTTGCCGCGGCCCTCACGTGCCGTCAACGGGCTGCCTCAAGGTACATCACCTGATGAAGGTGGCGGGCGCCTACTGGCGCGGCGACAGCAAGAACGAAATGCTCCAGCGCATCTACGGTACGGCCTGGGCGACGAAGGATGAGCAGAAGGCTTATCTCGAGATGCTCGCTGAGGCCGAAAAGCGTGATCACCGCCGCCTTGGTCGCGAACTCGATCTCTTCCATCTGCAGGATGAGGCGCCGGGCATGGTCTTCTGGCATGCCAAAGGCTGGGCGCTCTGGCAGGTGATCGAGCAGTTCATGCGCCGCGTCTATCAGGATAATGACTACGAAGAAGTGAAAGCTCCTCAGCTGCTTGACCGCTCTCTGTGGGAGCGTTCCGGTCACTGGGCGAAGTACCGCGACAATATGTTCACGACGGAGTCGGAGAACCGCTACTACGCGCTCAAGCCGATGAACTGCCCCGGCCACATCCAGATCTTCAATTCGAAGCTTCGCAGCTACCGTGATCTGCCGCTGCGCATTGGTGAATTCGGTCAGTGCCACCGCAATGAATCTTCGGGTTCGCTCCACGGCCTCATGCGTGTGCGCGGCTTCACTCAGGACGACGGTCACATTTTCTGCACGGAAGATCAGATTCTTGCCGAATGCGAAGCCTTTACTGCGCTCGTGCAGAAGGTCTACAAGACCTTCGGCTTCACTGACATCGCCTACAAGGTAGCGACTCGCCCGGCGATGCGCATTGGTGAAGATGCCGTGTGGGACAAGGCCGAACATGCTCTGATGGCGAGCCTTGATGCGCTCGGCATCAAGTACGAAGTGCTCGTCGGCGAAGGCGCCTTCTACGGCCCCAAGATTGAATATCACCTGAAGGACTGCCTCGGCCGCTCCTGGCAGTGCGGCACCGTGCAGGTGGACTTCCAGATGCCGGGTCGTCTTGGCGCTGAGTATGTTGCCGAAGACAACTCCCGCAAGATTCCGGTGATGCTTCACCGCGCCATTCTGGGCTCGCTCGAGCGCTGGATCGGTATGCTGATTGAAGAGTTTGCCGGCGCCTTCCCGGTGTGGCTTGCTCCGATTCAGTGCGCTGTGACGTCGATTACCGACAACCAGGGCGCTTACGCCAAAGATGTTGCTGCAAAACTCCATGCTGCCGGTCTCCGGGTTCAGACGGATTTGCGCAGCGAAAAGATCAACTATAAAATTCGCGAGCTTAGTCTGCAAAAACTTCCTTACATCCTCGTAGTGGGTGAAAAGGAAGCACAGACGGGAACGGTTTCCGTGCGCGCCCGCGGAGGCGAGAACCTCGGGGTGATGTCGCTCGACGCCTTCATCGAACGCATTTCAACGGAAAACCGCGAACGCACCCGCTGATCGGGTGTTTTAGCGCGCACAACGCTTAATTTTTGGGAGAAGAGCCATAGCTCAAGATCGCAAGCATCGGATCAATGGTGAGATCCGAGTTCCTGAAGTCCGACTGACCGGCGTCGATGGCGCCCAGATCGGGATCGTCCGCACATCCGAAGCCCTCCGCATGGCTGAGGATGCAGGGGTGGATTTGGTCGAGGTTGCGCCCAACGCAGTCCCGCCGGTCTGCCGTCTGATGGATTACGGCAAGTTCCGCTATCAGGAGCAGAAGAAGGCTCAGGAAGCCAAGGCCAAGCAGAAAGTCGTCCAGATCAAGGAAGTCAAGTTCCGTCCGGCCACGGATGAGAACGACTTCCAGACGAAACTGCGCAGCCTGAAGCGCTTCCTTGAGGACGGCGACAAGGCCAAGATCACGCTGCGCTTCCGCGGACGCGAAATGGCTCACCAGCAGTTCGGCACTCAGCTCATGGACCGCGTCCGTGAGGAGCTTGTCGATATTGCTCAGGTCGAGCATGCGCCCAAGCTCGAAGGCCGCCAGATGATCATGGTCCTCGCTCCCAAAAAGAAGCGCTGATTTCACACACGCGGTTTTGCATTGATGTAGAATCGCGTTCCTTGACGAGAGGCCGGAAGGTTTTGCCGGCCTCGAGTTTTCTATAAGTGAGCCTCAGGCCAGACAAGAGCCGTTCAAGATCTGAACGGACGCCCGCGGTTCATCCAATAAGAGGTAACGGCCAAATGCCGAAGATGAAGACCAAGCGCGCCGCTGCGAAGCGGTTCAAGCCGCGTGCCAGCGGCTCGATCAAGCGCGCCCACGCTACGAAGCGTCATATCCTTTCCCACCGCACGACGAAGAACAAGCGTCATCTGCGCGGTATGGTCACGGTGCATGAGTCGGACATCAAGTCCGTCAAGCGCATGCTCCCCTACGCCTAATTCAGAAGAAAGGAGTTAAAGATGCCTCGTGTGAAGCGTGGTGTGACGGCTCGTGCTCGTCATAAGAAGATTTTCACCCTTTCGAAGGGCTACCGTCTGCGCCGCAACAACGTTTTCCGTGTTGCCAAGCAGGCTGTCATGCGTGCCGGTCAGTATGCTTATCGTGACCGCCGCGACAAGAAGCATGTGTTCCGCCGTCTGTGGATCGCTCGTATCAACGCCGGCAGCCGCGCCAACGGCCTGAGCTACTCGGTGTTCATGAACGGTCTGAAGAAGGCCGGCATCGCCCTCGACCGCAAGGTTCTCGCCGACATGGCTGTGAATGACAAGGACGGTTTCGCCGCCCTCGTTGCTCAGGTCAAGAACGCCTGATTCTGCGCAAAGAAAGGCTGAAGAAAGCTCCGGATCCGCGAGGGTCACGGAGCTTTTTTTCGAGCATTCTCAGAGAATTGCTTGTAGAATTCCTAACTTCTCCGACGGCTTCTGCGGAGGGTGCGGTCACTATTAGGGCGCGCTCATCGATCTGAAGCCGTTCTTCGTGTTTATGTTTTCGGTCTTGGGCGGTTCAACTGCTGCGGCTGAAAACTGCAGATGCGAAAACGGACGACTCCCTGTCGGGAGGCGCTGTGAGACGGGAATCTGAGCCTGAAGGGCTCTCAAGAGGCTTTGAGCAGGGAAAAAGAAGGAACGACGCAGCAATGCGTCTTTTTTACATCCTTCGATGCTCAGTCTCTCTTTTTCTCGCCGCAGGTCCTGCACCGACATTCGATGGCGTCCGCCAGATTTTTCAAGTTTTGGAATTCAAAATGCAGGAACTTTCCGAACTCATCGAGTCCGCGCAGCGTGAATTCGCTGAGGCGAATGCCGCTGCCGCTCTCGAGGACGCCAAGGCACGCTACCTCGGCAAAACGGGCAGCCTTACGATGCTCATGAAGGAGCTCGGCCGTCTCGCTCCCGAAGAGCGCCGCGCTCGCGGTCAGGAAATCAACCGCGCCAAGCAGCAGGTTGAGGCCGCTCTCAATGCACGACGCGAAGCGCTCGCTGAAGAAGCGCTCGCTGCCAAACTCGCCCAGGAGTCCATTGACGTGACGCTCCCCGGGCGCATGGACGCCAGGGGCGGAATCCATCCCGTCATGCGCACGTGGATGCGAATTGAGGAAATTTTCCGTTCGATCGGCTTTGATGTGGCCGATGGTCCTGAAATCGAGAGCGACTGGTTTAGCTTCACTGCTTTGAATAACCCGCCCAATCATCCGGCCCGCTCAATGCAGGATACGTTTTATGTGGACCGCAATGATGACGAAGGCCGCCCGCTGCCGCTGCGTCCGCACACCTCGCCCATGCAGGTGCGCTACGCCCGTACGCATCAGCCGCCGATCAAGGTTATTAGTCCGGGCCGTACTTATCGCGTTGACAGCGACGCGACGCATTCGCCCATGTTCCATCAGGTCGAAGGCCTGTGGCTCGATACCGACATCAGTTTTACCGATTTGAAGGGCGTGTACAGCGACTTCCTGCGCTGCTTCTTTGAGACGAATGATCTCGTAGTCCGCTTCCGTCCGTCCTACTTCCCGTTCACTGAACCTTCGGTCGAAGTCGACATGATGTTCACCAGCGGACCGCGAAAGGGCAAGTGGCTCGAGATTTCGGGCGCCGGTGAAGTGCATCCCAATGTGGTGCGCAATTACGGCCTGGATCCCGAGAAATACATCGGTTTTGCGTTCGGCTCCGGCCTTGAACGCCTGACGATGCTTCGCTACGGCGTCGACGATCTGCGTCTTTTCTTTGAAGGCGACCTTCGCTTCCTGCGTCAGTTCAACTAATCCCCCGAGGCATAAATGATTTTCACTGAAGAATGGCTGCGCCAGTATGTCAATCCGGCGCTCGGCACGGATGAGCTGGCCGATGCCCTGACGATGGCGGGTCTTGAGGTTGAAGAGGTTCGTACCATTGCGCCGGCCTTTTCCGGCGTCGTAGTGGGTGAGGTGCTCTCTTGCCGCGATCATGAGAATTCGGACCATCTACACGTCTGCGAAGTCAATGCCGGTACCGGCGAAACGCTGCAGATCGTCTGCGGCGCACCGAATGTCCGTGCCGGCATCAAAGTGGCCTGCGCTACGATCGGTGCCGTGCTCCCCGGCGACTTCCGCATCAAAAAGAGCAAGCTGCGCGGTGTGGTTTCGATGGGCATGCTCTGTTCGACGCGCGAACTCGGCATCAACGAAGATCACAATGGTATTTGGATCTTGCCCGATGATGCGCCGGTGGGCGTCGATATCCGTCAGTACGCACGTCTTGACGATGCCAAGATCGAACTCAAGCTCACCCCCAATCGCGGCGATGCGCTCTCCGTGGTCGGCGTCGCACGCGATGTGCATGCGATTACCGGTGCGCCGCTCACGCTGCCAGCGATGGATCCGGTTGCTGCCACTTGCTCCTGCACGCTCCCGGTGGATGTTCAGGCGCCCGACCTTTGCGGCCGCTTTACGAGCCGAATTCTTCGCGGCCTGAATGCTGCCGCGCCGACGCCGGATTGGATGAAGGCGCGCTTGGAGCGCTGCGGCATGCGTTCGATCTCGGCTTTGGTCGATATTTCCAACTATGTCATGCTCGAGCTGGGCCGTCCGACGCACTTTTATGATCTGAAGAAGATCCCTGCGGATCGTTTGACGGTGCGTTGGGCACGCGAAGGCGAGTCCGTTCAGCTGCTCAACGGTGAAACCGTTGCTCTTGATCCCTGGTACGGCGTTATCTGCGCGGGCGATGAGCCTGAGTGTCTGGCAGGCATCATGGGCGGGGAGTCGTCTTCCATCAGTACGGAAACGACAGATCTCTTTATTGAGTCCGCCTTCTGGTTCCCGAAAGCGATTCAGGGCCGCTGCCGCAAACTTAATTTCTCGACCGATGCGGCCTACCGCTATGAACGCGGCGTCGATTTTGCTTCAACGGCCGAACATCTCGAATACATCACACGGCTCGTGCTCGACATTTGCGGCACGCCCGAAACGACGGTAGGTCCCGTTGCGGATGTTCAGACGGCGCTGCCGACGCGTGCTCCCGTGAAGATGCGCGTTGATCGCTGCCGCAAGGTGGTCGGAGTGGAAATCCCTGTCGAATCGATGGAGACAAGCTTCAAGCGTCTCGGCTTCGATTTCACCTA
>OJMI01002771.1_pt1 | contig 14465 bp, 9 predicted proteins | sample 1597131 | NCBI WGS metagenome assembly OJMI01 (sample SAMEA2452116, study PRJEB22498) | human gut metagenome | reverse complement strand
CTTTTTTCTTCATGTTTGTTTCCTCCCATTTTTTGTTGAATGTTTGTTGTAAGTGTTTGTTGCATTTATATTCATATGTCGGCGGTTGCGTCGCTTCCATATAAATGCCTGATTAATTGTCTGTCGGAATTCTGGCCACCGACTTGCCTTCAGCAACTTTCCCGGGTACGATGACCTGTTCTATGATGGTAGTCTTGGGTCTCTCAATGAGACTGATCAGTTCTCTGGCTGCCAGGCAGCCGATCTGTTCTGTGTCCTGTTGGACTGTGGTCAGTCTGGGTTCCAACTGCCTTGCTGCCTGTATGCCATCATAGCCTGCTACCGAGATATCTTCAGGGATCTGTAATCCTCTCTGTCTGATAGCGTTGATGCCTCCGAAAGAAGCAAAGTCATCCGGATAGATGATGCATGTCGGTGGATTCGGGAGATCCAGCAGTTCATTGGTCACACGATAGGTTGTTGTTGTGTCTCTGTAAGCTGCTTCTCTGATATACTCGTCCGGAATCTCCAGTCCCAGACGTTCCGCCGTCCGGTAGAAGCTGGACAACCGTCCCGAGGTAACCGCTGACATTGCTCCGTGAATATAAGCAATTTTCCTATGTCCTCTACTATATATGTACTCCAGCAGTTCTTTCATTCCCGCAACATTGTCCGACATGATTGCGATACGATTGTTGAACAGGTAGTCAATGGTGACTACTGGGATGGAACTCTGTACCAGTTCGATGACTTCGGGATCTCCGAAATCAATACAGGCGAGCACCACTCCGTCAAAGCCTCTGTACCTGCTGTGTTCCAGGTAGGACATCCGATCCGGCCGGTTCTTGCAGCTATTAATGAATGTAATGTCGTAACCGCTCTTCTCTGCCGTCCTCTTGAAACTATCCAGCACACTGGAAAAGTAATCGTGGGTAAGACCGCTTCTGGCTTCATCTGCAAAGAGGACTCCGATGCCGTAGGTCCGGTTCGTCTTCAAAGCTCTTGCGGAAAGGTTCGGGGAATATCCCATTTCCTTTGCGACCCGTCTGATATTTGCTTTTGTTTCTTCTCCAATGTCCTTGTGGTCGTTCAGTGCCTTGCTGACAGTTGCAACGGAGACTCCACAAATCTTGGAAATGTCTTTCAGTGATGCCATATCTTTCTCCTGTTCCATGTCTTCGTCATTCCGTCCGACCTGTTTTGTAACTTAATCGTTTTCGTAGTTTTAATATATAACACCTTTGAGCATTTTGCAATACTTTTTTGCATTTTTTTCAAAAAAGTATCCACTTTGTCTATAATTAACAATTTCAGATAGGCTGTTTTGTACATTTGGCTTGTACATAGATTGTGTTTCTTCTATATAAAGGCAAAGTGTGCGATAACGTTTGCTATTATTTTGTTTCGTAAAACCGGTGTTTCGAAGGTTCTTTCATTTTGTATCTTCTGCCCATGTTTCCCCACTGTTTTTGTATACATTGCGCATTTTACGGGCTTTTTCAAGATTCGTATTGCATTTTTTCATTTGCTTCTGTATAATACAAATCAGAAATCCGGAGAACTTAATCGTTTACTTAACATTAAGCACTTCGCAGCGAAAAAACAAACACTCAACATACAACAACATGAAAGAAGGAGATTTTCTTATGAAGTATGGTCATTTTGATGATGTGCATCAGGAATATGTCATCACCACTCCCAAGACTCCGCTTCCCTGGATCAACTACCTGGGCTGCAATGAGTTTTTCAGTCTGATATCCAACACCTGCGGCGGATATACTTTCTATAAAGATGCAAAGCTGCTGCGTCTGACCCGTTATCGTTATAATAACGTACCGGCCGACATCAACGGTAAATATCTGTACATTAAGGACGGAGATACCGTATGGAACCCCGGCTGGCAGCCTACGAAGACTGAACTGGACTCCTACGAGTGCCGCCACGGTATCGGTTACAGCCGCTTCACCTCTTCCAAGAACGGTGTCAAGGCTTCCGTGCTCTCCTTCGTTCCTCTGAACGATAATTGCGAGATCTCCCAGCTGACCCTGACCAACGGTAGCTCCGAGGACAAGAAGCTGTCCGTATTCTCTTATGTAGAGTGGTGTCTGTGGAACGCTGACGATGATATGAAGAATTTCCAGCGTAACTTAAGCACCGGTGAGGTCGAGGTACAGGATTCCACCATTTATCACAAGACCGAGTACCGTGAGCGTCGTAATCATTATGCGATCTATTCCGTAAATACGAAGATTGACGGTTTCGATACCAGCAGAGATGCTTTCCTGGGTGCTTACAGGGGGGCTGATTCTCCCGAAGCTGTAGAGAACGGCAAGTGCACGAATTCCATGGCAAGCGGCTGGTCTCCCATCGCTTCCCATCAGATCAACGTGGATCTGGCAGCCGGTGAGACCAAGACCTTTATCTTCGTTCTGGGCTACATCGAGAACCCCGAAGACGAGAAATGGGAATCCTACGGTGTGATCAACAAGACCCGTGCCAAAGAAATGCTGGCAAAATACCAGACCGATGCACAGGTAGATGAGGCTTTTGCAGCATTACAGGCTTACTGGAAACAGCTGCTGGCACGCTACACGGTAGATTCCGCTGACGAGAAAGTCAACCGTATGGTCAACACCTGGAACCAGTATCAGTGTATGGTTACTTTCAATATGTCCCGTTCCGCTTCCTATTACGAATCCGGAATCGGCCGTGGTATGGGTTTCCGTGATTCCTGTCAGGATCTGCTCGGTTTCGTACATCTGATTCCGGACCGTGCAAGAGAGCGTATCATTGATATCGCTTCCACCCAGTTCCAGGACGGCAGTGCGTACCATCAGTACCAGCCTCTGACCAAGAAAGGCAACTCCGATATCGGCAGTGGCTTCAATGATGATCCTCTGTGGCTCATTGCAGGTACCAGTGCTTATGTAAGAGAGACCGGCGATACCTCCATCCTGACCCAGATGGTTCCTTTTGACAACGATATGAGCGTAGCTGCTCCTCTGATGGATCACTTAAAACGCTCCTTAGACTATATCATCAACCACAAAGGCCCTCACAATCTGCCTCTGATCGGCCGTGCCGACTGGAATGATTGTCTGAACCTGAACTGCTTCTCCGCTCATCCCGGAGAATCTTTCCAGACCTTCGGTCCCAGTGAAGGACCCGTTGCAGAATCCGTATTCATTGCCGGTATGTTCGTAAAATACGGCGAAGAATATGCTCAGCTGTGCGAGCTGATGGGTGACGATGCCGAAGCAGCCCGCGCACGCAAGGAAGTACAGGCAATGTACGATGCGATCCTGAAGGATGGTTGGGACGGCGATTGGTTCGTACGTGCTTACGATGCTTACAGTCACAAAGTAGGTTCCAGGGAATGCCGCGAAGGTCAGATCTACATCGAGCCTCAAGGCTTCTGCGTACTGGCCGGTGTCGGTGTGAAGGAAGGACTTGCCGAAAAGGCATTGAATTCTGTAAAAGAGAGACTGGATACCAAGTATGGTGTCATGATCTTACAACCCGCATACACGGAGTATCACCTCGAACTTGGTGAAGTATCCTCTTATCCCCCCGGATATAAGGAGAATGCCGGTATCTTCTGCCACAACAATCCCTGGGTATCCATCGCAGAGACCGTTCTGGGCAGAGGTGACAGAGCTTTCGAGATCTACCGCAAGACCTGTCCCGCATACATTGAGGATATCAGTGAGATCCATCGTACCGAGCCTTATGTATATTCCCAGATGGTAGCCGGTAAGGATGCAAAATTCCACGGCGAGGCAAAGAACAGCTGGCTGACCGGTACTGCTGCATGGACTTTCGTAAATATCTCCCAATACATACTGGGTGTATATCCCACTCATCAGGGATTGTCCGTAGATCCTTGTATTCCCAAGGGCTTCGGTGATTTCTCCATCACCCGTAAGTTCCGTGAGGGCATCTATCACATTCAGGTGAAGAACCCTCAGAACGTGGAAAAGGGTGTCGTATCCATGACCGTGGACGGCAAGGCAGTAGACGGACACATTATTCCTTACGAAAAGGGCAAGGAAGCATACGATGTAGTCATTACCATGGGTTAACAGTTCTAATAAACATAGTTTAAAGTGATTTCTATCCTCCTTAAAACCCCGGCAGTTGTTGTAGCTGCCGGGGTTTTGCATTGGATATTCGTAGTTTGCGCTACAACATCTACACCATAAGGACAAGCAGGCCGTAAGCAGACGTCGGTACTTATTGACCGTATTGGGGTCAATTATGTACCGCTACGTTCTGCGCCAGAGCGAGAGCGTGCCTGCGGTTCTTATGGTGTAGATGTTGTGGACGTTTTTGCGGCTTCCTTCCGGGACTCGATCCCGTGCCGGATGGCTGTCAAATGATATTATTTTCTCCATTTTTCTGAAGCAGCTTCCGGTATGTGGCATCCATTCCCAGCGCTCCCAGCGGGGCTGTGATAAGGATGGCCAGCACAGCCACGGACAGAACGATCTTGCCGCAGGACAATCCCATCGATAACGGCACAGAGCCGATAGCAGCCTGCACCGTAGCCTTCGGTAAATAAGCGATCATGCAGAACAGACGCTCCTTCTTATTCAGATTCGTTCCTAACAGGCACAGTGTCACACCAATGGAGCGGAATATCAATGCCAACAGGATCATTCCTATGGCTGCCAGTCCAGCTTCCATAGTATAGCGGATATCCACTGCCGCGCCCACCAGCACGAACAGCACTACCTCCGCTGCCAGCCACAGCTTGCCGAACTTCTCAGACAATCTGCCGGTCACTTCTTTCGGTGCCCGCATTTTCAATGCGCAGGCCATGCTCACTACTGCCAACAGTCCGGAAAAGGCCACGGTTCCCTTTAACAGCGGTTCCCTTTAACAGCGTTTCCAAAGCCATTAATAAGAAGGACAAACCCATGATGATAATAACTTTCATGCTGTTGCGCACATAACTGCCCTTTCGGTACAACAGTTCAAAAAGCTGCCCCAGTAGCCAACCCACCAATGCACCGAACAACACACCCGTCAGGATCGATACCGGGATATTCACAAAATCCAGGGCATTGACCTGTCCACCCTGTGCCATTCCAACAAAAGTGGAAAACAATACTATGACATAGATGTCATCACAGGATGCCCCAGCCAGAATCATCTGCGGAATGCTTTTCTCCGTACCATAGCCACTTTCCATAAGATGTACCATCCGCGGCACCACAACCGCAGGTGACACTGCTGCCAGAACTGCTCCCATGACCGCTGCATCCACTCTGCTGATGTTAAGGATCATGGGTGCAAATATCACAAAAGCCAACAGTTCGCAAGTGGCAGGAACACAAGCCAGCATGACTGCGGAGCGGCCCACTTTTTTCAGATCCTTCAGATCCAATGATAATCCGGCCTTTAATAAAATGATGATCAGCGCGATCTGCCGCAGTTCCGATGAGATATTCAGGATTGACACATCCAGCAGATCCAACACATAAGGCCCCAGAATAATACCCGTAAGCAGCATTCCGATAATACGGGGCAGGTGAATCCTCTGGCAGACCGCCGCCATGAGTAATCCCAGTAAAAAGATCAGTCCCAGTGATGTAAGTATAAAAATTCCTCCGTTTTCTCGCAGCAGGACATTTTGAATTCTAACAAAAAGGTTGGTGTCCCCTGCATATTCTGCAGAAGTCATCAGCCAAATCGAATTCATATGTTCAAATTCCGGCGGTTCGAAGCCTGTGCTTCCGGGAGAACCTCATTCCCGATGTTCTTATTATATACACGGTGCCCGCCCATGTAAAGTCCTATATTTTGCAAATATACCCGCCAGCATCCTGTACTCCATTAAAAAATATCTGCTGTGAGATCATCCCCGAAGTCTGCTGCCGGAATCTCAAAGTCAACAATTCCAACTGCATAGGACTGTAATACATACTGGCCGGATTCAAATACAAAGCCATCCTCTGTAATGTAGAATGTAGGGTCTGCGGGGCCATTATCCGTACCTGCAATGTCCGGCCCATAAATTTCCTGATAGATAGCATTCAAATCTTCCGTACCATCCAACACCACCAGTTTGATACTCTTCTCGTAATCGTTAAAGAAGCAGTCCTCCTTTGCCTGCATTTCCGCTGCCTTTGCTGTCACCAGTTCCAGTGCTTTGTCGCGGAATCCGCTCCCCAGACTGTCAAAAGTAATTCTCTCTCCGGTCTGCGTATAATAGTTCATATAGTACAAAGTATACCATCCATGAGCCCCCTGATCATACCCTTCCAGCCCCCACGACAGGCTGATCACCTTATCATCCGCGCGGATCACACGGAAAGTAAGATCCTCATAGCTCTGCTCATACACCGGCATATCCTCATAAAGTGTACCAAACTCCCCGTTCTCGATTCCTTCTACAAAACTGTCTACATATTCATCCAGCTCTTTCTGAATCTTCATCTGCACCGTCTCATTGCCCGGAATCGTCACTGTAACTGTTGGATAGTAATAGGTATAACTTCTGGTCTTGTCTTCGGGATCACTGCTACCCTCGTGATCCTCTGTGGTAAACTGCACCCATTCACTTCCCTGTATTTCACTCTGGCCTTCTGTCGGTTCCGTCTGTGTGGACACTTCCGCAGTCTCCTCAGTCCCGGCCATCGTCTCTTCCGTCGTCTGACCGCTCTGTGTCTCCTTGATGCTGTCTATAACTGTCTCCATCTCCGGATCCGTCACCATCTCCCGGTTTCCGCAGGATGTAAAACCTAACAGTGCTCCCGCAAATACTGCTGCAAAAAATATTTTTTTCATAATCCTCGCCTCCTGATGCCAGTATATCTGCCGATTGCATCATATCTGCATCATTTTTATAATTTTTCTCGATTTCACTTTTTAAATATGATAGACAATTCCCATATTTTGAGCTATAGTAAAGCCAAATCTAAGTATGATTAAAAATAAGAATACACATACTATAAAAATCAACCCGAGGAGGACTGTTATGAAAATATTATTTTATGATACCAAAAGCTATGATAAAGAATCTTTCGAGGCAACTCTGAAAAAATTTCCCGGCATCCAGATTGATTACATCCGGTCGGATCTGGATCCCCGTACTGCTGCTCTGGCTGACGGCTTCGATGCCGTCTGTGCTTTCGTCAGCTCCAATGTGAGCGAAGCCACATTAAAAATTCTCCACGAAAAAGGTGTCCGCCTGGTCCTGCTGCGTTGCGCAGGATACAACAACGTGGATCTGGAAAAGGCAGCTGCATATGACATATGTGTCATGCGTGTCCCCGGTTATTCTCCGGAAGCTGTCGCAGAGCATGCCATGGCTCTGGCTCTGGCCTGCAACCGCCGCTTATACAAAGCCTATAACAAGGTCCGGGAAAATGATTTCAGCCTCGCAGGACTCATGGGCTTCAATTTCTATGGTAAGATTGCCGGAATCATCGGAACCGGCCGGATCGGTGCAGCTATGTGCCGGATCTGTAACGGTTTCGGCATGAAAGTCATCGCCTACGATGTCTACGAGAACCCGGATCTGAAAGATTTCGTCACCTATGTGACCTTAGACGAATTACTGGCGCAAAGTGATCTGATCTCCCTTCACTGCCCGCTGATGGATTCCACCTACCACCTGATCCAGCTTGACACCATCAAGAAAATGAAGGATGGCGTCATTCTGGTAAACACTTCCCGGGGTGCTCTGGTCAAGACCGAGGATCTTATCGAGGGCATCCGCCTGCACAAGTTCGCCGGGGTCGGTCTGGATGTCTATGAAGAAGAGACGAAAAACGTCTTCGAGGATCGTTCCGATGAGATTCTGGAGCATTCTACCACCGCAAGGCTTTTGTCCTTCCCCAATGTCATGATTACATCCCATCAGGGATTTTTCACAAAAGAAGCACTGGAAGCCATTGCAGAGACTACCTTGCAGAATGCTCTGGATTTCGAAAGTGGAAAGAAGAGCCCCAATCAGGTGCAATAAAATATTTCCAATCGAGTAGGCTGACTCATCATATACACAAAAAAACGGATGGCCCTCCCAAGCCATCCGTTTTTCTCGTTTTTCAGTTTCCCGTCTTGTCCTTTTTCTCTATCTCTTACAGTTTTTACGATCATTCCAGATTCAGTTTCTGACCAACTCTGATCACATTCTGGTTTGTAATCTGTACATTTCTGCGAAGCAACTGTGCCAGAGTCATGTGATTTCTCTTAGCGATCTTGAAAAGCGTATCACCACTCTTTACCGTATAACCGCCCTCTGTATACCAGATGCTCTCGGAAGGTCTGCGGTCAGTAACAGTTACCAGATAATTGCCGCCGCGCTTCAATGCGAACATGGACTGTCCGGTGGAAGTTATGGTAAAGGATCCGCAATACTCCAGGCGTCCCTTCTCTGTATTATAGCGATACAGGTTTGCACTCTTGCCGGAATTGTCCTTGCCTACATTTACATGAATGTTGACATTCACTCCGAAGCTGCCGGTATCTCTGATACCCAGCTGTCTGTTCACGGTTCCGGACTTTGCGGATACCACATTTGCCGGGATTGTGTTGCTCGTCTGGTCTACTGTCAGATCAATATTCTGAATCTTTGACAGATCTTTATTCTTCAGATCCTGTCCACTGATGCTCAGTGCCACACCGTTTCCGCTGTGGAATGCCACCGTCAGCTTCGTACCTTTAATGGTATTCAGTACATTCTGAGGCACCTTGACTTCACCGCTGCATACAAAGTTCATGTTGACACTTGCAATAGCAGGATTTTTCATCATCTCTGCCACCTTATCCTGTACAGAGTTGCTTACATCCGTCCAGTCTACTGCAGGTGCTGCAGAGGAACCGCTGTTGTCATCATCATCGTCATCGTCATCATCGTTGTTCACCACATCTGCCGCTACCGTAAATACAGCAGAAGGGGTTCCGGTCATTCTGGCTCCAACACCTTCCGGTACTGCGGAAGTCACTGCCAGGAAACCGTTCATATTGATGGTACCGTCCGTATTTCTGCGAATGCCTCCGTGGATTGCACTGTTCATATCCATGTTCTGGAACCATTCTGCTGTAGCTGCTATTCCTTCACTGTTGGTAGAGTTTTCGCCTCTCCAATAATAGTTCATTGCATTTTCGTAGGCACTGGTCTCCTGAGTTCCTTTCGGTTTGAACTGTTCTGTAACCGTCTGCCCTGCTGCATTGCTGCTATCCTTAAAGGACAGGATTCCTTTTGCCATAAATGCAGTATTCTTTGCGTCATTTGTATAGAATGCCACGTTAAAGGACTCATTGTTATAACTGGTAGAAGAATATGCCTCAATATCCGGACAGCTGTTGGAATCAATACCCTTTGCCTTATTGCCGAATGATACACTGTTGCGCAAAATATGATGTCCGCTGATGCTGGAACCACCCATCTTAAAACCGTTACCGTTACCGGCATCTACTTCCTGTCCGTTCTCATCCAGTACATAACCGTTCTTGAATGCCACGCAGTTCTGAATGACCACCTGACCGATAGCTCCGGTCTCTATCTTGGCGAACAGATCCCAACCGTCATCGGCATTGTATGCTGCAATACATCCATCAAATACATTACCCTCACCAATCGTCAGCTTAGCTGCAAATCCGTCTGCATCCTCATATCCCGCATCTGCGTTCAGATATGAAGTACAGTTCAGGATCAGGTTATAGGAAGGCCAGTCGCTTCTTCCGTCTGTGCTCTTGTAACGGCTGATCTGAATACCAGTATTGCCATTTCTATATGCCATAATATCATCCAGTGTATTGTGACTGCCGGATACCTGAATACCCTTGAGGGAATTAGCAGAACCTGTTACATCAAATCCCTGGAAATACCAGTAATCACCTGCCAGGATCATACCTGCACATTTTCTCTGGAAATTCAGTACCGGACGAGAAGTGCTGTCCGGATCGGCAATCATATAGATTCTGGCATCTGTAGTTCCACTGACACCTCTGTCTATCGTCACCGTCTTATCCAGTGCATAAGTACCGCCCTTCAACACGATCATCTGGCCCGGAGCCACGCTCTTCACTGCGGTATAAATATCCACAGGATCACTGTTGGTACCGCTTCCCGTACTTCTTCCCTCAGGAGCAGCATAAATAACCGTTCTACCCTTTACATTATAATTTACTGTAAAGTCAAATGTTACTGTATCATAGCTACTCAACAGAGAATACTCTGAAGGTCTGTAATCCGCATTCGGGGTAAACTCTACATGGAAAACGTTGCTTCCGCTTTTCAGTGTCGTATGGGTATATACCTTGGTATTTGCCTTTACACCCGCATCTGACAATACGGTTTCATTGTCACTGTTGGTAATTTTCAATGTTCCGTCCGCATTGCCGTAATATACCAGTTCGTAATCCGCACTGTTGGCTACAGAAGCAGAATCAATCGTATAATTCGGTGTTACATAAGTGACCGGTCTGGATTCTGCCGGAGCATCTTTGGCCGGATCGATTGTTGTCAGCACTGCATTGGCAACGCTGATGGTTGCAGTTCTGGAAGCGAAGAAACCTACATAGATGTTCTCTGCATCCAATCTGGTCAGTTCGTCTCCGTCTTTGCCGTGATAGTATTTATTGGTTACGGTCTCACCGGTTTCCACATTGGTATAGCTCAGGAAATAACCGGTATTGTTTCTCTGCAAAATCATGTGGAAAGTGGTCTGCACGTTCAGATCCGTAATATCCTTCACAGCTTCTGCAGAATTGGTATATTTGCCTACTATGTTATAAGTTCCCGCGCCGTTTCCGCTGTTTGCAGCACTGGTCTCCAGAGTAGTCATGGTAGACCGGAAGCCCTGATCTGTAGGACTGTCGTTCATATTTTCCGGTGTTACACCTATTTTTTCCTGGGAACCGATACCAAGTTTCATGGTGTATTTGTCTCCGGCATCAGATACCTTGCCTTCTGTGGCATCCCAGAGATATTCCACCTTTGTAGCACTCAGCATATAGGAATTGTTCCAGAAAATACCGGAATCTCCATTCTCACCCACACGGTCAGCTGCCATAAGGCCAAAGCCTTCCTGTCCGTTGGTGTATGTCCATTCGTCCACCGTAATATCTGCAGATAACGTAAAGTTCTCTGTTGCCGGATCAATCGTGGTGTAGTAGAATGCCAGACCATCCGTTGAAGCTGCTACCAGCTTTCCTTTGCTGTTCTTCTCCCAGATCTTCAAATCACCTGTATCCAGGCTTCCACTATAACCGTTATTCGCTGTTTTGTTGTCAACGCCCTGACCAAATGCTGCAAAATTCCAGGTCTTCACTGCATCTTCAGTGATTGTCAGTTTTACTTCCGCCGGAGTGGATACATTTTCTCCTCTGACTGCAGCTACCTGAAATGTATATTCCTGACCTACCGTCAATCCTTTGATCGTCTGAGCCAATGCAGTCACTCCTTCTTCAACAACCGTGCCGTCCACAGATACCTTGTAGCTCTCTGCTTCGGCAACTGCCTGCCAGGTCAGTTTCACATTGCCGTGTCCCTTATTCTCAGCATTTAAGCCCTTCGGCGTTGCCATAGGTAATACAAATTCTATTGATGTTGTCTTATTACTTGCTTTTGTATTCTCGCCTTCTCCTATCAGTTTTGCTTCAAAGCTGTAAGTGCCGGACGCTGTAGGCTGGAACTCTGCATTTCCAGAGGTTCCCTGTGCAGTAACGGATTTTGTCTCCACCGCATTACCATCAGCATCATACATCGTCACTTCCAAAGATTTTGCATAGATTCCACCGATCTGTGCAGTGTACGGAACGGTGATGGTTCCGTCCTTGACAAAAGGTGTTCCCAGAACGGGAGCTGCTATGTCATCCCAGCTTACGGAAGATCTGTAATCTACGGTCAGAGCATAGATCATAATCTTACTACCACTTGCATATAAATAATAAGTGCCCCCTTTTTCCACCTCATAAGTTTTGGCAATCAGGTCTGCTCCCGCCTTAAAGGTCTCAATCCCTTGGGGCTTGCCATCTACATCCTGCAAAAAATAAATATCTTTGCCTTTTGCTTTAAATACAACTTTGATTCTGCCATCTTTTTCCGCCTCCAGTCTTACTGCAGCACCACTGGTAGGAATTTTTCCTTTGTTCGGGTTAGGCGAATTATCTCCCTGTACACATCCTGTATACTTTACCCCATCTAAACTAGCTGAACCAGATTTAAAACTCATAGTTTCAAGTACAGAAATTCCGCCATCATACGTTGTTCCTGCTGTCAGACCCTTGCTCAGATCCAATTCATACAGGTCTTTTTCCGTTCCACTCTGCGCAACAGCCATTGCTGCATTCGCATCCTGTGTTGTCGAAGTTGCCGCAATACCTTCTTCCTCTCCCAACACTTCTCTGGCTCTTTCCGCATTTCCGTCAGAAACCGTCTCACTTACCTGTTCTACCACAGGTTCCGTTTCCTCTGCCTGTACAGAGATGGGGCTGATTCCCATTCCCGACAGCACCATGGCTCCCGCAAGAAGCAATGCCATCAGTCGTTTTCTCTCTTTTCTTCCTCTCCTGCCTAACATTCCCATACCTCCACTTAGCATGTGTTATAAACGATTATATTTGTAAGCTCTTACAACACTATGTACTATATATTAGCACTATCGCTTCACATTAGTAAACCATTTTTGTGTATTTTGAATATTTTTGGAAGTTATTCATATATTTTTTGAGTAATTTTTAGCTAATATTTTTGCGCAACATTTATTTTTTATAAAATATGCACATTTTCTCATGAAATGTCTATTTAGGAAGAGTAAGCGTTTACATTTTCCTTCTGCATTCATTTCCCATAGCCGCAATATCTCTTGCCAAAAGTTATATAAACTTATATAATAATTACAAAGTTATATACACTTATATAAAGTTATATAAGATTTTAAAAGTTATATAAACTTATATAAGAAAAGGAGGTTTTCATTATGAGTGCCAATCCGTTTACGTTATCTTTTGGAAAAAAACCATTGCAATATATCTCCCGTCTCACGGAAACAAACCAAATTCTGGAAAGCTTTTGTGCCGAGATTCCATCCAATCAGATCTACATGATCACCGGTGTCCGTGGCTCTGGCAAGACTGTAATGATGACAAATATTGCTTCGGAATTACGAAAAAGAGAAGACTGGATCGTTGTTGAACTGAATCCTACCAGAGATTTACTGCAAAGTCTTGCCGCAAAAATCTACAGCATTCCCGAATTACACACGCTGTTCATTAATGCAAAACTTGACTTTTCTGCTTTTGGTCTGGGAGTATCCATTGAAAACGCTGCTCCGGTCACGGATATCGAAAACGCTCTGGAACTCATGTTGAAATATATCCAGAAAAGTGAAAAAAGGTTGCTGATCAGCGTTGATGAAGTGACGAATTCCGAATATATCCGAATCTTTGCAAGCTCCTTTCAGATTTTTTTACGAAACGACTATCCCATCTTTTTACTGATGACGGGATTATATGAAAATATTTATAATCTTCAAAATGATAAAGTACTGACCTTTTTATACCGTGCACCCAAATTAATCCTGGAGCCACTCAATTATACCGCTATCCGCAAACAATATATGGATATCTTTTCTCTGGATATAGATGCTGCCGGAGAACTGGCTTCACTGACCAAAGGCTATCCTTTTGCCTTTCAGGTACTTGGTTATCTCTACTGGGAAAATCGCGATAAAAAGACTTTGGAACAGATTTTGCCGGAATATGACCAATATCTGGATGAATATGTATACAGTAAAATATGGTCGGAATTATCCGATCTGGATAAAAAAATCGTAACTGAAATGTCTCTCAGCGGAGAGACTCAGGTAAAAGCTCTCCGTGAGCGATTAGATATGAAATCTGAACTTTTCTCTGTCTATCGTGAGCGTTTAAAGAGAAAAGGTGTCATTATTTCCAAAGAATACGGGAAAGTCACACTGGCCTTACCTCGCTTTGATGAGTTTGTAAAAATACAACAGCTTATGTAACTGCGGGACGCAGCGTCTATTCCACGCCCCGCAGCACAACTTTCCCCACATATTTCCGGGCCAGTTCCTCCATCTGTTCCAGTTCCTCTTTGGAAAATGCGCCGAACGGATCTACACCGCCCGGTTTCACATCGTCACATTCCGCTGTCTGTATCATCCGGTACAGGCAGTTTTCATTCTCTTCGTAATTCTGAAGATAATACGCAGGGCATCCGGCGATCCATTTACCGATTTTCTCAAATTCCGCCACGGTATGAATTCCCTTTACCACGGTAGTGCGGAATTCATAGGGGATGCCACTGCTTTTCAGGATGCCGATACTCTCCTCGATGCGGGAGATATCTATATGCGGCAGTCCCGCCGCCCGAGCATAATTATCCCTGGAAGCCTTAATATCCATCGCCACATAATCAATCAGGTGCTCCTGCAACAATTCCCACAATACCCCCGGCATATACCCGTTGGTATCCAGCTTAATGGGATACTCCAGCTCCTTGATCTTTT
>OJMI01002748.1_pt1 | contig 14572 bp, 10 predicted proteins | sample 1597131 | NCBI WGS metagenome assembly OJMI01 (sample SAMEA2452116, study PRJEB22498) | human gut metagenome | reverse complement strand
GATTTTTATAGTCAACGAAAAAAAGAAGGCGCATCGGGTATTACGACACACCTTCTTTTTATTGGAGTTTAGTGTCAATTTACAACAGGTTGTAAAGATATCGTGAAAGGCTCTTCTTCGGTGCCTTTCACTCCTTCATTAATGAAGGGGAAAGATTCGGAAGCCTTATAGATTCCGCTTTCCGGCATTTCCCATTCCGGTTCAGGATCGTTTTCCACCAATTCCAATTTCCAATCGGGTTCTTCAACAACTGTCGGCGTAGGATCATCGTCTTGATGGACACCTGTTGGGAAAAATCGTATCTCTCCGTTATTGCAGACTTTCACAGGCGAAAATTTCAACGGATACATCAATCGGCTGAGACTCGATTATTCGCTTGTGCTGCTGAAAGATTTCAAGCATTATACGATTGAGGCTGTCGCTATCGATTCCGGTTTTGGCAATGTGCGAACCTACCAGCGCATTTTTAGAGACAAATATGGCATGACCCCCATGGAATACCGGAAAACACAAGGGTAAATGGAGACTTTGTCTGATGGGTGTATTTTTCTCCGTATATTTGTATCGCACAATATTGAAGTAGTATGGAAAGAATAGAAAAACAACCCTTCATTCGGGAAGAAATGCGTATTCCAGATGTCACGAATATGGATGGGCTGGTTTCTCTGATGGGCCGGTCGATGGATAACGAAGAGAGTTTCCATATCGATTTACTTTTGGCTTCTTTGTCCCGTATGCATCCGTTTGTAAAGCAGGAGGATGTGGAACGTATGGTTCCGGTTTTCGAAATGGCCCGTACCGTTGTGGAGGGAGGAAAAGACGGGGTAGGAGAATTGGATGTGCTGGCAGCGTCTTTTCTTCTTGATTATGCTCAAATGCTTACCGGATCGGAAAGACGTGTCAAAAGCTCGAAACAACAATCATTTCAGGACTATAAACCCTATCTGGATCTTGTAAAATTGGCTTTTAACCGGATAAAAGATTATAATACATTGCCTTTGCTATCGACACCGACCCACCGTCCGGCTTGGATCGATCCGTCCGTGCTTGTCTCCCGGTTGTCTGCATATCAGAAAAAGAGAATCAAACCGGACAGTCTGGACTTTCAAATCGCACTTTCGCGTGTGGCATTGGATGATACGGAAGAGGCTGTCCGGTTAGCCGAACAAGAGTTGGCGGGCGAATATCGCGAGCTATTGCTTTTCTTGTTCAAGCCGGAAGCACGCCCTAATGGTCCTTTTACGTTTCAGGCTGTCTGGATGACCGCCGCTTTGGTCAAAAGTCCTGATACCGTCTATGACGAGTTCAAGGATTTTCCTTATTCTGCTGTGAACCGGGCCTATCTGACGGGAGATATTCCATGCGATGTATTTACTTTCGAAAAGCCGTTTGGGAAAGTCGATCGTATCTTGCAGTTGATTCCGCCGGCAAGTAAGAATGTTGCGATAAAGTGGAGGTTTGGAGGTTATGCCTTATATATGGCTTATCGTCCTTGTTCCCGTATTCCGCTTTTGGTGGAGACTTTTTGGAAGGTTCCTTTGCGGGAGAAGGACCTGAAGAGATTTTTGTTGCTTTCTCCGAATGCACCTCGGATTTGGTTGGCTTTATTGGTGCGGGATCGCGTAAGAGATGCTTATTGGAACGATTTGGAACTAGCAAGGCTTAACCTGGTTGCTCTTGATACCCTGCGCGAACTTGATTTGGAGTGGAGAGGGGGGATGGCTTTGACATACCTGGCGGTGTGCCTGTTGAGCATTGATCGTCCTATTCGTTTGTGTGCGGCGAATCTTTGGGGCGAACTTGTGGAAAAAGACCTGATAGACAATGTGGCATTAGGTCGGGTGTTGGGGAAGATCCAAGCGTTGGAATGGGCTCCTGCGCAGAGAGTTTCAGGTTTGGTTGTCGAAATGTTGATAAATAGATCATCTTTTCATAACAAAGAACTGTCTGTGCTGTTTGTCTCTTTCTTGTCTTGCCTGCCGGAAAATCCGGTAAAGGATTTAAAGCGGTTATTGGAAGTTTTTGCGGAACTTCAAACAGTCAATAACTGGCCGAAGGTGACATACGCACCGCTTCTTTGTTTGCTTGAGACGTGGAAGAAAAACAGCAAGTTGACAGAGGTGATAGAATCTTTGTATTAAGAATGATGGAAAATAAGCCTATATTTGTGCCGCAATACAATCGCATATTTTATTAAACGCAGATGGAAAATAAAATCATATTACCGGCGGAATGGTATCCGCAAAGTGCCGTCCAGTTGACATGGCCGCATGATGAAACGGATTGGGCGCCTATATTAGACGAGGTGATTCCTTGTTTTGTATCGATTGCCAAGGAGGTGATCAAACATGAGAAGCTCTTGATTGTCTGTCCGGACGAACAGGAAGTACGCAGACAATTGGGCGATGTGGATGACAGCCGGATCATTTTCAGGGAGATGGCGACGAATGATACCTGGGCACGTGATCATGGCGGTATTACTGTATTCGACCAGGGAGAACCAGTCGTGTATGACTTTGTGTTCAACGGGTGGGGGATGAAGTTCGCGGCGAATCTGGATAACCTGGTTACGCGTAACCTGTCGGTACAGGGAACATTTGCCGGCGGGGTTCAGGTCATCAATATGCAACCGTTTGTCTTGGAAGGCGGCAGTATCGAATCGGATGGCAAGGGAACACTGTTGACGACGGTCGAATGTCTTTCGTCTCAGAATCGGAACGAATATCTGCAAAAGGAAGAGTTGGAAGCCTATCTGAAGGATGTCTTCGGCTTTGAACGCATCTTATGGCTGGAAAATGGTTATCTTGCCGGTGATGATACGGACAGCCATATCGACACGCTGGCACGGTTCTGTAGCGAAGATACGATTGCGTACGTGCAGTGCAAGGATGAGTCGGATGAACATTTCGAGGAGCTGCAAGCGATGGAACAGGAGTTACAGGCTTTCAGACAGGCTGACGGCAAACCTTACCGGTTAATCGCCTTGCCGATGGCGGACCCTGTGGAATGGGAGGGAGAACGTCTTCCTGCCACTTATGCCAATTTTTTGATTATCAACGGGGCTGTGTTGTTACCCTATTATAAATCTCCGAAGGACGAACTGGCGAAGAAAGCTTTGCAACAGGCTTTTCCGGAGCGTGAGATTATAGGAATCAATTGCTTGCCGTTGATTAAACAACATGGTTCGCTACATTGTGTGACGATGCAGTACCCGGAGGGAGTCGTGTCAATTGACAATTGAGGTTTCAAATCTAAATCATAAATTATAAATCATAAATCATGAAGTTAGGGCTGGTGCAGCAGGCGAATAGCAGTGATCGGGCTGCTAATATTGAGAAACTGAAACAAAATATTCGGGCTTGTGCTTTGCAAGGAGCTGAATTGGTCGTTTTGCAGGAGTTGCATAACGGGCTTTATTTTTGCCAGACGGAGAATACCGAAGTGTTCGATCAGGCTGAACCGATTCCAGGACCTTCTACAGAGGGCTTCGGAGCGTTGGCAAAGGAACTGGGGATCGTACTGGTACTTTCTTTGTTTGAGAAACGAGCTCCCGGTCTGTATCATAATACGGCTGTCGTTATTGAGAAAGACGGCGCTATTGCCGGAAAATATCGTAAAATGCATATTCCGGATGATCCGGCCTATTATGAGAAGTTCTATTTTACTCCCGGTGATCTCGGATTTGAGCCGATCGAGACTTCTGTTGGTAAATTGGGTGTATTGGTTTGTTGGGATCAGTGGTATCCCGAAGCAGCCCGCCTGATGGCGATGAAAGGAGCGGAACTGCTGATTTATCCGACAGCTATCGGTTGGGAAAGCAGTGACACGGAGGAAGAGAAAAAACGCCAGTTAGGAGCGTGGGTAACTGTTCAGCGGGGGCATGCCGTAGCCAATGGTCTTCCGGTCGTTACGGTAAACCGGGTAGGACACGAGGCCGATCCGTCCAGACAAACGAATGGCATTCAGTTCTGGGGAAACAGTTTCGTCGCTGGTCCGCAGGGTGAACTTTTGGCCGAACTTTCCAATAATGATGAAGAAATACGAATTGTGGAGATCGACAAGACGCGTAGCGAGAATGTCCGCCGTTGGTGGCCTTTCTTCCGAGATCGCCGTATCGATGCTTTTGGTGGTTTGACCGAACGTTTTCTGATATGAGATTCTATAACCGCATAGAGGCCGTCTGCCGTATGAACCGATTGGGTGCGGAAAGGCGGCCTTTCCTGTTTGTGATCGATTACAAGCAAGAGCAGGTGATTGTGGAAGAGCCGGATCAGATCGATTCGGAGGCATTGCTCTACAATCTGGACGGTGTGACGAATGTTGCGACTGCAAGCCGTATGAATGATCGGGAGAACCGAACTTCTGCGATCCGATGGGAAACATTCCCTATCACACAATCGGCCTACGCCGACTCGTTTCATAAGGTGGTCGGACATATCCGGGCCGGAAACTCCTACCTGGTCAATCTGACTTGCGCCACTCCTGTTCGGACCGATCTGAGCTTGAAGGACGTTTTTGTCAGTTCGGAAGCCCGGTATAAGCTCTGGATGAAAGACTGTTTTGTCGTTTTCTCTCCTGAGATATTCGTGAAGATTCGGGATGAACATATCTATTCCTATCCGATGAAAGGGACGATCGATGCTACATTGCCGGATGCTCGCAGGCGGATATTAGAGGATCCGAAGGAAACGGCTGAACATGCTACGATTGTCGACCTGATCCGCAATGACCTCAGTATGGTGGCGACCGAGGTGATGGTGACCCGTTATCGCTACATAGACGAACTACCGACACATCAGGGGGCTTTGTTGCAGGTCAGTTCGGAGATCCGGGGCCGTCTTGCCGGAGGTTGGCAGGCTGAAGTGGGAGATTTGTTCTTCCGGCTCCTTCCGGCAGGTTCCATTACCGGGGCGCCTAAAAAGAAGACAATGGAGATTATCGCGGAAGCCGAGACCTACGAAAGGGGGTTTTATACGGGTGTCATGGGCTATTTTGACGGGAATAGCCTGGACAGTGCCGTTATGATCCGCTTTTTGGAACAGCAGGCGGATGGCTCGTTGATCTTTAAGAGTGGAGGGGGAATCACTTCCCAAAGTGATTTGACAAGCGAATATAATGAAATGAAGCAGAAAGTATATGTCCCTATTTATTGAAACAATCCGGATCGAGAACGGGCGGATTCATAACCTATCCTACCATAACCGGCGTATGAATGAGACACGTCGGAACGTGCTATGTCAAACCGATGTGCTTGATTTGAACGATTACATCCGCCCCGTGAACTATCGGGAGCGGACGAAGTGTCGGGTCGAATATGATGTGGATATCCGGAACGTGGAGTATGCCGCCTATCACTTCCGCCCAGTATCCTCTTTGCGGTTGGTTGTCGATGACGAAGCCGACTATCGGTATAAAAGCAGAGATCGGAGTGTGCTGAACCGCTTGTTCGCGTGTCGCGAGACAGAAGATGATGTGTTGGTCGTCCGGAAAGGGTTGTTGACCGACACCTCTATTTGCAACGTGGCATTCTGGAACAGGAAACAATGGATCACTCCCTCCGCACCGTTGCTGGCAGGGACGAAGAGGGCTTCGTTGCTGGATCAGGGAGAGCTGGTTGCAGGTGATATCCGTCCGGAGGATTTGCCGGGCTATTCCCGTATCAGGCTGTTCAATGCGATGATCGAGTTCGGGGAAATCGATCTTCCGGTTGATAAGATCGTGCTTTGACTCAGATACTCCTTGTCGTTGGCATAGATGTAGAGTAAGGTCCCGTCCTTGATGGTGTTAATGATCGGCTTGGCAAGCGACGGGGGTAGGGCGGGACAACCGAAACTTCTTCCTAAGCGGCCCGTCGAGACGGCAACAGACGGGCTGCAATAATTCGCCCCGTGCACTACGATCGCCCGTTCTTTTGCCCGGTCGTTGATTCCTTTTTCCAAGCCGTTCAGGACTAAGGAATAGCCATTTTTGCCCTGATAGGTATTTTCCGTAACGAAAAATCCCAATGAACTTTTGTAAGAATTGACTTTGTTGGAGAAAGAAGTGGCGTAATTTCCTCCGCTGTTTTTTCCGTGTGAGACGAGAGAGGAGAACAGGAGTCTCTTATGCCGGATATCCAGGACGTAAAGCCGTTCTTCTGTGGAAGGCTTTGTGAAGTCGATCAGGGTAATGATATCCTTGTTACGCCGTTCGATTGCCTGTGCTCCGGTTATCGCCTGTTCGAAAGCGGTATAGTCCACCATACTATCCAGCTGCATATCAGCATAGAGCTGTCGGCATACCGAAGACATGGCCGCCGCGGGATCAGCCGGAATCAGGGGAGACGAACTTCTGGTTGTCGTATAATTAGCCGGAAGAAATAATAAAAACAAGTATAAACAGATACGCAATAACATAAGATTGAATAATGTCGCACAAAGATAAGACTTTTAATCAAAAACGAAAACAATAGTCTCATTTACAGGTGCCCAATCATAAACGAACTTGGCGTGAGAGGTTGCATTCCGGACGCACATATGGGAGCGTGGGGTCGTTCCAAGCGTTGGGCTGTATTCGATCAGCGACTTGCGTGGCGCGTTTACCGGGACCCCGTGGATATAACCTCCGTTGGTGAACCGGCTGGCATAAGGAGCGAATCCGCCTGTCTCTTTGCTGCCGTCTACGAGGTAAATCATCCTTGCCTTCTTTTCCTGAACGACAAATATGCCTAATGGCGTTTCCTGTGCGTATGGAGGACGGTGCTGCCCTGTTGTGGCCGGATTCATGCTTCTGACCAACCATTTGGAACCTGCATGTTCGAGTGTTGCGATGTTCTGGTTGGTGACGTCGACGAATATGGCCTTGTCGAACGTGACGCTATCGGCTATCGACTTGACATATTTTCCGGGAACCAGCCATTCCCCGTTTGTATAGATCGTTTGGATACGGAAAAGGCGGTTGCTGTCATCAAGCAATTTCACAAGAGCACCGTCACGGCCATAGCGTTCGGCAGTCAGTGTATCTTCCGGCAGATATAGCGGGACAGATTGGTAACGTTCGATACCTAAAGTGTCGGAAACCCGCTTGTAAGCATCGCGATGAAACTTCCGGACCAGCGGGGCTTCCCCGTTCTTGTTCCTGTAGTTTTGAAAGATCGCCCAACGGGACGGTTTCTGTCGAAGCGAATCGAGCAGACGGAGACCGGCACGGATCTTATCCCATTGGAATTCCCGCATTGTATCCTTGTATGGGTAAGTATCGGCCAACGTATGCTGGTCGTAAAGCAGTTCCTTTTCTATAACGGTTTCAATGAGGGGAGGGGCCGCCTCCGGTACTGTTTCTGCAACGGGAGTGTCTAGTCCGGGTAAACCAGGTCCTTGCGGCTCTCCTGGCTTTGTCGTACAGAAACTCAGTGTGGAAAGGCAAAGCAACAAGAGTATGGGAACTGTTTTCATTGTATCTGTCATTCTATTCATTATATAAATATAAACAAAAGAATAGAACGATTGTTTGTTTTTCTTTTTTTATTCCTTTTTAGGCAAACGAAGGACAAAGCGGATCAGGGCGACGAATACCTTGCCGTATTTGTCCAGCTTGAGCTGTCCGACACCTCGTATTTCGCTGAACTCGTCGAGCGTAACCGGTTTCTTACGGACCATATCTTCGAGGGCGTCATCCGAAAAGAGGATATAAGCCGGGGTATGTTCGCGTTCGGCAATCTGCTTACGGAGTTGTTGCAGGGAGTCGAGCAATGTTTCATCCACGGAAGTGGATTCGATCGGACGGATCGGACGGTATTTGTAGCCGCCTTTCTTGGTCGGCAGGGCAAAATCTTTGATCTTTTGGTAAATGGTCATGAGCGCCTGCTGCTCGCCGAAAAGGACTTTACGTCCTAATGGAGTCACTTTCAGGTGACCGGCCGACATATAGTCGATTTCAATATAACCGAGCTGAAGCATCTGATATAAGTATTCTTTCCACTCTTTGTAGCTGAGGTCTTTGCCAACACCATAGGTTTTTAGCTTGTCGTATCCTTTTTCCTTCAGTTCATCCTTTTCGGCTCCCCGGAGTATATCGATTAGCAGGTGCATATTGGCTGTTTGCCCGGTACGAAAAATACCGCTCAGGGCTTTCTGTACCAAGATGCTCCCGTCGAAACGTTGGGGAGGGTTCTTGCAGACGTCGCAGTTCCCGCAGTCCTTGTCCGTTTCTTCTCCGAAATAGCTCAGCAAGATACGACGCCGGCAGATGTCTGCCTCGCAATACCTGCGCATCCGGTTCAACTTCTGTAAACAGACGTCTTTCTGTCCGCTTTCCTCTGCAAAACGGCGAAGGAGCAGGATGTCGCCCACGGAATAGAACAGAAGCGTGTCGCTTTTCATTCCGTCCCGTCCGGCACGGCCTATTTCCTGGTAGTAGTTCTCGATGCTTGCCGGCATATTATAATGAATGACCCAGCGGACATTGCTTTTGTCTATCCCCATCCCGAATGCGACCGTTGCACACACTACATTAACACGGTCGTTGATGAAATCGTCCTGTGCTTTCTCGCGTTTGTCGGAGCTTAGCCCGGCATGATAGGCGACTGCCCGGATGCTGTACTCAGACAGTTCTTCGACCAAAGACTCCGTACTGTTACGGCTCATGCAGTAGATGATACCGCTCTGCCGGTGATGCCGGTTGATGAAATGGACGATCGCTGCGATCTTTTCCTTTTTGCTCAGCCCGCGACGGATAGTGAGCGACAGGTTCGGGCGGTCGAAAGACGAGATGAATGTTTTAGGATCACGCAGTTTCAATTGATTCAGGATGTCCGTCCGGGTGATTTTGTCTGCCGTAGCTGTCAGGGCGATGATCGGTACTTTCGGAAAATTCTCTTTCAGAACGGACAACTGGGTATATTCGGGGCGGAAATCATGTCCCCAATGCGAGATACAATGCGCTTCATCGATGGCGATCAGCGAAATGTCGATGCGGGGCAGGAGCCAGTGCAGTTCGCTAATGATCCCTTCGGGGGAGATGTAAAGCAGTTTCACCTTTCCCTGTATGCAGAGTTGTCGTACCCGGTGGCGTTCTTCCTCCGGCATCATGCTGTTGAGCGTAGCAGCCGGTATGCCATTGGCGATCAGCCCTTCGACCTGGTCTTTCATCAGAGCGATAAGGGGAGATACTACGATGGCGGTTCCCGGCATATAGATCGCCGGAAGCTGGAAACAGATCGACTTGCCGCCACCCGTAGGCATCAGGACCAGCGAATCTTCTTTCTGCAAGGTGCGCTGTATGATTTCGGCCTGTAAGGGGCGGAATGAAGTGTATCCGAAGAACCGTTTGAGTAGTGACAATAATTCTTTCATGAGAATCAAAAAGAACTGAATATTTTTAAAAAGCACGCAAATATAGCAAATTATTGCAGAGATGCCGGATTTTTGTGTATCTTTGTCACCATTATTTATTTAACGAGCCGTGACGGCTCATACTTATTATATGACATTTGAACAATTGGAACTAATCGAGCCGATACGAAAGGCTCTCAAAAAAGAAAAGTACACAACTCCCACTCCCATACAAGCCGAAGCCATTCCCGTAGTATTGGACGGATCTGATTTATTAGGTTGCGCACAGACCGGAACAGGTAAGACGGCAGCTTTCTCCATCCCTATCATCCAAAAGATCGAAGAGCGGATTTCGAGGGGACGTAAACCGGGCATCAAAGCCTTGATCCTGACTCCGACACGCGAATTGGCGATCCAGATAGGTGAAAGTTTTACGGCATACGGGCGTTATACTCACGTAAAACATACCGTTATTTTCGGTGGCGTGGGGCAGAAGCCGCAGACAGATGCATTGGAACGGGGTGTAGACGTATTGATCGCAACTCCCGGGCGTCTGCTGGATTTGATCAACCAAGGTTTTATCCGCCTGGACACATTGGAATATTTTGTTTTGGACGAAGCCGACCGGATGCTGGATATGGGATTTATCCATGACATCAAACGCATCCTTCCTTTACTGCCCCGAAAGCGCCAGTCCCTGTTCTTCTCTGCAACGATGCCGCCGGAGATCGAACGCCTGGCCGGAACGATCCTTCATGAACCTGAGAAAGTGGAGGTGACTCCTGTTTCTTCAACCGTCGATACGATCGACCAGTCTGTCTATTTTGTTGAGAAAGTGGAAAAGATCAACCTGTTGAAGAATCTGCTGGAAGACCGCTCACTGGAATCCGTCTTGGTTTTTACTCGTACGAAGCACGGAGCCGACAAGGTTGCCCGTGTCCTGAACAAATCCGGGATCGGTGCGGAAGCCATTCATGGAAACAAAGGGCAGAGTGCCCGTCAGCGTGCCTTATCCAGTTTTAAGGATCATACGCTCCGTGTCTTGATCGCGACCGATATCGCCTCCCGCGGTATCGATGTCGACCATCTTTCGCATGTCATCAACTATGATTTGCCGAATGTACCTGAAACCTATGTGCACCGTATCGGCCGTACCGGTCGTGCCGGCCGTAGCGGGATCGCTTTTTCCTTTTGCGATGTGGAAGAGGTTCCGTATCTGAAAGATATCCAGAAGCTGATCGGTAAAGAAGTGCCGGTTGCAGGAGGCCATATGTTCGAGACGGTCGAGGTAAAGGAAGCGGTAGCCGAGAAGAAAAAAGCGATAAAAGAAGAGTCCAAGCGCCGGAATATGTTCGGTAGCAAACGGGATGGCAGCTTTTGGCGGAATAAGAAGAGAACGGTTGCAAAATAATGGGCTATCTCCTTTGATATATGCATGGAATGTTATACATTTGCCCACTTAACATAAAATTCTAAATTGAAAAATGGAAAACACTCGTCGTTCATTCCTGAAAAAGATGACCGCTGCCGGAATCGGTACGGCCGGTCTTGCATTGAGTAGCAATGCTGCTGCTACGGTTACAACAGAAACTAGTGCAGAGAAGAAAAAGAAACCCGCCGGCAAAGACGATGGCAAATTACGCTTCGGTTTTATCGGTACAGGTTCTCGTTGTCACGAACATATTAACAACGTGTTGTCTATCCCCGGAAACAAGATCGTGGCTATCTGCGATATCCAAGCTGGTCCGATCCAGCGTACGCTGGATCATATCGCCAAGTTCAATGTTCCGGCTCCGAAGGTATATACAGGCAGCGAACGTGAATTTGAAAAGATGTTGAACAACGAAGAATTCGATTGTGTCATCATCGCCAGCCCGTGGGAATGGCACGTGCCGATGTCGGTTGCAGCCATGAAAGCCGGTGTCCCTTATGTCGGTGTGGAAGTCTCTGCCGCCAATACGCTGGAAGAATGCTGGGATCTGGTCAACGTATCGGAAGCTACGGGAAGCCATCTGAACATCATGGAAAACGTTTGCTATCGTCGCGACTGCATGGCTGCGTTGAACATGGTCCGCAAAGGCCTGTTCGGTGAATTGCTGCATGCGACTTGCGGTTACGAACATGATTTGCGCGATGTCAAATTCAATGATGGTAAACATTATACTTACCAGAAAGGCGGTGAGTTGCGCATGGGTAAAGATGCGTTTGCAGAAGCCCAGTGGCGTACGAACCATTCTGTCCGCCGTAACGGCGATGTCTATCCGACGCATGGAATCGGACCGGTGGCAAACTGCCTAGACATCAACCGTGGTAACCGTTTTCTCTCCTTGTCTGCTATGGCAACCCAGTCTCGCGGTTTGCATAAGTTCATCGTGGACAATGGCGGTGAAAATCATCCGTTGGCAAAAGTCCGCTTCAACTTGGGTGACATCGTGACTTCCATGATCAAGTGTGCGAACGGACAGACGGTTATCGTTACGCATGATACGAATTCCCCCCGTCCTTACTCTTTGGGATTCCGCATTCAGGGAACCGAAGGTTTATGGATGAACGATGGCGATCACGTATACGTTGAAAACCAATCCAAACCTCACCGTTGGGATGATTCGGAAGAATGGTTCAAGAAGTTCGACCATACATTGTGGTCCAAACATGAAGCCGAAGCTGCTCAGGCCGGACACGGTGGTATGGACTACGTGATGATGTTCGACTTGATCAACGCTATCCATAACAAGAAACCGGCTCCTATGGACTGCTACGATGCTGCTGCATGGAGCGCTATTTCCGCTTTGTCCGAGATGTCTATCGCCCGTGGCGGCGCATTGGTAGACTTCCCCGACTTTACTCGTGGACAGTGGATTCACCGTCAGCCGGCATTTGCATTGTCTGAATAAGAAAATTGAAATATCCATTAAAAGGCTATCGGGTTCCGGTAGCCTTTTTTTGTGGGAACGGTTGGCTATATGTAAATATTTCAAAGAGCGTTTGTGAATCGATTATCCTGCAAATATATGGCATTATAAAAAAGCGGAGTCGATTAGAGTCGATTAGAGTCGAATAGAGTCGATTAATCTTTTCATGTTCATGGATCGATTCTTCCGGATTGTGATCTGCTTTTATATATAGCCTGCTGCTTTATGGTGCGAATCACCGGTGATTTGAATTCAAAACACCGGTGATTCGTTTTCAAAACACCGGTGTTTTGATTGGGGGGCTGAGATGCCGGTCCTTTAGGAGTTGGCGGGATTTTTTGAAGTTTCGCCTTTTGTCGTTTTCAAAAATTGAAAAAAGTCCCGTTTTATAATTAGTTATAAGAGAATACTTAGTTATTATATATAAGGAATCGTCATAGCAAAAGGTCAAGAGGTGGTGATTTGCTGTTGCAATGTATTGGTATTCACTGTTTTATTGATCGTTTGCAAATGGACATAGCTATCAATAAAACAATGAATACCAATAAAAATCGTTTTAGCAGTCATTTTAATCGACTCTAATCGACTCTAATCGACTCTAATCGACTCTAATCGACTTTGCTTTTTTATGGTTTCGTATCTTTGTCGGGTGAATCGGTCCGGTATCTATATGTTGATCCGTTCTATCTCTTCCAACCAGAGTCGCGACACCGCATCGCTCGGCATACGCCAGTCACCACGTGGCGAGAGGCTGACGGAGCCGACCTTGGGGCCGTCTGGCAGGCAACTGCGTTTGAATTGTTGTTGGAAGAAGCGGCGGCAGAAGGTGTAGAGCCATTTCTTGACCGTTGCATTGTCGTAGATGCCTGCGAAGGCTTTTTGCGCTAAGAAATAAATCTTGGACGGATGGGAACCGAAACGCAGGAAATGGTAGAGGAAGAAGTCGTGCAGTTCGTAAGGCCCGACCAGGTCCTCGGTCTTCTGGGCGATCTGTCCGTCGGCATCGGCCGGCAGCAGTTCGGGGCTGACGGGCGTCGCCACGATGTCGAGCAGCGTCGAACGCGTCGCTTCGTCCCGCTCCGTGTCGGCCACCCACCGCACCAGATGGCGCACGAGGGTCTTCGGCACCGAGGCGTTCACACCGTACATCGACATCTGGTCGCCGTTGTAGGTGGCCCAGCCCAGGGCCAGTTCCGACAGGTCTCCCGTGCCGACGACCAGTCCGCCCTCCATGTTGGCCACGTCCATGAGGATCTGCGTCCGTTCGCGGGCCTGCGCGTTTTCGTAGGCGGCCGAGCGGTCCGCGGGGTCGAGCCCGATGTCCCGGAAGTGCTGCATGCAGGCCTCGCGGATCGGGATCTCGCGCTGCGTGACTCCCAGTTCGCGCATCAGTTCCAGGGCGTTGCGGTAGGTTCGGTCGGTGGTTCCGAAGCCCGGCATCGTGATGCCGATGATGCCCCGGCGGTCGAGCCCCAGCTTGTCGAACGTGCGGGCGGTGACCAGCAGGGCCAGCGTCGAGTCCAGTCCGCCCGAGATGCCGATGACGGCCTTCGAGCAACGGGTGTGCGCAAGTCGGCGGGCCAGTCCGTGCGACTGGATCTGGAAGATCTCCTCGCAGCGCTCGTTGCGGCGCCCCTCCTCATGCGGAACGAACGGCATGGGGTCGATGTCGCGATCGATCCTGTCCGGGCGCATGCCTTCGGGGATCTCCATCTCGATGACGGTGTTCTCCATGTCGGACTCGTTGAGCCGGAAGGAGGTGTTGCGCCGGCGTTCGAAGGCCAGCCGTTCGAGGTCCACGTCGGCTGTTATGAGCTGCTCGTCGAGCGAGAAGCGTTCGCCTTCGCGCAGGATCACGCCGTTCTCGGCGATCAGGGCGTTGCCGGCGAAGACCAGGTCGGTAGAGGATTCGCCGAAGCCGGCCGAGCAGTAGACGTAGGCCGAGATCGTGCGGCCCGACTGCTGGGCGACGAGCTGCCGCAGGTAGTCGTGCTTGCCGACCGCCTCGGGCGAGGCCGAGAGGTTGAAGATCACGCGGGCGCCGTTCTGCGCCGTGTGCGATGAGGGCGGCACGGGGGTCCAGAGGTCCTCGCAGAGTTCGATGCCGAACTCCGCGCCGTTCACAGCAAACGTGAGGTCCGTGCCGAAGTCGGCCTGCTGCCCCGCGACGGCGATATGCTCGTCGGAAATCCCGGCGCCCGACGCGAACCAGCGGTTTTCGTAGAACTCCCCGTAGTCGGGGATATAGGTTTTGGGAACCACGCCCAGCACTTTGCCTTGCGTGAAGACCACGGCGCAGTTGTAGAGCGTCGACCCGTGGCGCAGGGGAGCGCCTGCGATCAGCGTGAG
>OJMI01002746.1_pt1 | contig 14592 bp, 10 predicted proteins | sample 1597131 | NCBI WGS metagenome assembly OJMI01 (sample SAMEA2452116, study PRJEB22498) | human gut metagenome | reverse complement strand
GGATGTTTGTGAAAGGGACGCCCGCGAGGCGTGTGCTGCCTGTCGCCGGGGCTTCGTCGGGGGCTGGCTTCTAGGCTGCCGGAATTCTGCTAAAACCGCTTCAAAAATTCTCAAACTCGCGTCTGAAGCCGCTCAGACAGCGAGAATTTTTGAAGCAACGCAGATTTCCGCCACCTAAGAAGCAGCTCCCCTCCTGCAGAGTCAGTCTGGAAAGAAGCCCCTCACTGGCGTCCCCTTCCGCCATATAACTACCTCCGTTTAAATCTCCCCAAGAAATCCAAACACCTCCTCATCCTCAAGAAAATGCATCAGCATATAAGCACACATGATCGCAACCCTCTCCTCCTTCAGGATCCTCCTGACCTCATCCCGGTCCGCGATCACAACCTCGATCTCCTCACTATCCTCCTGAGCAGCCTTACTAACCTCACCACTGACATACCCATAAACCGTAGCACAGGATTCATCCGTCATCCCAATCGTCGTAAAATAAGGCTTCTCAAAAGCCTCCGCAACCTTGATCGGCTCCAGCTTCAACCCGGTCTCCTCAAACATCTCCCGCACAGCACCCTCATGGAAATCCTCCCCAGGCTCCACAAGCCCCGCCGGAAACTCATAAATATACCCGCCGATCGTATACCGATACTGACGGATCAGCACAACCTTATCCCGCTTCTCTCCATAAACACTGTAAATGATCACCCCATCCGGATGATTCTCCCCTGTAGAAAGCTTCATATCCTCCACACTCTTCGCCCTGGAGGCCACAAAATAAGAAACCGGCGTATCATGTACACTGGTCGCATCCACTCCATAAAGATTCACGAACTTATTATCTGTAAGTTTTTTCACACTGTTGATCTTACCCATCTGAAAAGCTCCTTCCCGAAAATTTTTTCTAAAAACATTTTATCCCATCCAAAACCAAAGGTCAATTTTTTATACTTACACTCCCTTCACAATAGTGCTATAATAAATACCCTGCTATAAAATTAAAAATCCACTTATCACATTACCAAACAGCTACTGTAGACAAGAAAGAAGGAAAAAACATTGAAAAACCAGACCAATGCTGCCCAGGCCGAAAACCCTCTGGGAACCGCCCCTGTAGGCAGCCTGATCGCCAAATTCGCCATTCCCGCCATCATCAGCATGCTGGTCAGCGCTCTGTACAATATCGTTGACCAGATCTTTATCGGACAGGGCGTAGGAATGCTTGGAAACGCCGCCACAAACATCGCATTTCCCGTAACCATTATCTCTACTGCTGCTGCATTGCTCCTGGGAATCGGCAGCGCCTCCAATTACAACCTGGAAATGGGCGCAGGAAACGAAAAAAAAGCCAGCTCCATTGCAGGAACCGGACTCTCCGCGCTGATAATCTCCGGTACGATACTCTCTGTCATCGTCCTTCTGTTCCTGAAGCCACTGCTTCATTTTTTCGGCGGAACACCGGACGTCATGCCCTATGCCATTGATTACATGGGGATCACCGCCATTGGACTTCCCTTTTATGTTTTAAGCACAGGCGGCAACCACCTGATCCGAGCAGACAGGAGTCCTACCTATTCCATGACCTGCATCCTGGCCGGTGCCGCCATCAACACCATCCTGGACCCGCTTTTCATCTTTGGATTCGGCTGGGGCATCAAAGGTGCAGCCTGGGCAACCGTGATCGGCCAGATTGTATCCGGACTTCTGATCATCTTTTATTTTTCCAGACTCCGAAAAATGTACCTGGACCACTCCATGCTGATTCCTAAGGCACGCAATCTGTCTGCCATTTTTTCTCTGGGAATGGCATCCTGTATCAATCAGGTTGCCATTGCTGCAGTGCAGATCGTCATGAACAATACACTTCGCCATTACGGAGCACTCTCCGCTTACGGAAGTGATATTCCAATCGCCTGTGCAGGGATCATTTCCAAAGTCAATCAGGTATTTATGGCCATCTGCATCGGAATCTCCCAGGGCTCCCAGCCCATCTGGGGATTTAACTACGGCGCCGAAAAATACAGCCGTGTACGCCAGACATACCGCTATTCCGTAACCTTATGTACTGTGATCGCAACCATATTTTTTATCTGCTTCCAGTTCTTCCCGCATCAGATCGTAGGCATCTTCGGAAACGGCAGCGACCTGTACTTTCATTTTGCAGAAAAATATCTCCGCATCTTCATGCTGATGACCTTTGCCAACGGGATCCAGCCTATGTCCGCCGGCTTTTTTACCTCCATTGGAAAAGCCAGGCTTGGTGTGATCATGTCCCTCACAAGGCAGGTGCTCTTCCTGCTGCCGCTGATCGTCATCTTCCCGGTCTTCTTCGGAATCGATGGCGTCATGTACGCAGGACCAATTGCAGATACCTCTGCATTTGTGCTGGCCGTTGTTTTTGCCAGACGTGAGCTTGGAGTCATGAAAGCTGCAGAACAAAACGCCTGACATAAAAAATGCCATGTAATTTACTGCCCATCGGCAATATATTACATGGCATTTCTCACATTCTCAGATATTTATCTGAAACCACCAATTTCTGATCTTTTCTTCATCCTCCGGCAGCTGCTTATGATCAGTCACCTTTCAGTACAACACGGATTTTCTTATAGATTACAAATACGATCAGAGATGTCAGTGCATATTTAAAGATATTAAACGGAGCAATGATCAGCAGTGCAAAGGTAAGCAGTCCGTTTACGGAGCTGTGTACTGCGCTTCCCATCTGGATAAAGGTCTCGATTGGCATTCCAAACGCCTTACCGTAAGCTGGAAGCAGCACAAAGGCATTGACAAAGCATGCAAGAATCGCTGTCAGAACTGTTCCCACTGCCATACCTGCAACTGCATGTACTCTGCTCTTTTTGTGACGGAAACGATAGATCAGACCGGCCGGTACCACATAGGCACATCCAAACAGGAAGTTGGCAACATCACCAACACCGGCAGTCATGGTTCCCTTAGTCACAAGATGTACGAGAATCTTCACAAGCTCGATCAGGATACCTGCCACAGGTCCCATAGCGAAGGTTCCTACCATAACCGGTACCTCGGAAAAATCAAGCTGATAAAAAGACGGTGCAAGAAACGGGATCGGAAACTCAAGATTCATTAATACTCCTGCCACAGCACCAAGCATGGCTACCTGCGCGATGGTCCTTGTTCTGCTTCTTTCCACGGCATTTCCTCTCTGTAATATCTGTTCACTCATAACTCTCTCTCCTTCTTCAGAAATATTCAAAGAAAATTTCCACAAGAAATCTTTATGCGAAAAAAATTTCTATTTCTTCACATAAAAAGCCCCGGGAGCTTCTTCCCGGGGCACTGAGCACGTTCTTTAAATACTGCGCGTTCTTCTCTCATCCAGACTTTACTGTCGGTTCCGGAATTTCACCAGATCAGCCGCCAAAGCGGGTCGCGGACTATACCGCCGGTAGGGAATCACACCCTGCCCCGAAGAAATTTTCTTTTTTATGAGTTCATTATAACGCGCTCTTTTTATAATTACAAGGCTTAATTTTTCTCTACAAGAACCGGCGCTTTCAAAAGGCCTGACGATTTTATCTGATACTCATAGGACCAGAGGTCGCCGGTTGTCCTCCATGCATTTGGTCCATACCAGTCTTCTTTCTGATCACAGTTATGTAAGGTTCCAAATGTATTCACTCTGTTTCCAAATACAGTCAGCTCCAGGAGATGCTCTCCTGACGGCAGTTCACCAAGAGATACCTCATAAGGAGAAAATGCAATATACCCCGCTTCTTTTCCATCCACAGAAGCCTTCATAACCGGTGCACGGAACAGATTTGCCCGTACATTTACTTCTCCGCCTTTGCTGATAAATGGAATTTTATATGTCACATTTCCACCATAGAACGGATAACCCTGAACGGTAAGGTCACTGAAAGCTGCCTTGTGGCTCACCGCATCCAGCACCTGGTCTCTTCCCACAGCTTTCACGGAAAACTCTCCCAGCAAGAACATTGCTTCGATATTCACTTTGGAATTGTAAGGGATCTCCACAACCAGTTCATGCTCTCCGGATTCAATCTTCGGAAGCGGCACTTTGCGGATACAGTGATCTGTATACCATCCCTCTGTACGGTTTTCTACTGCTTTCTCATCCAGGAATATTCTGGTTTTCTCGTCATTTTCCATAGCAAGGAAAATCCCTTCCAACAGAACCTCTGTATGAATATGGAATCGCAGGGACAAAGTATGTTCAAAGCCTTCCTCTCTGTCATTGGTCCACGGCTGTGCAAAAGCCTCCATGCGAAGCGGATATCCCAGTTTCTCACGGAACAGATTGTCAATGCGGAGAATCTCTTCCTCCGGCTGCCACCCCCCACCATCAAACGCATATTCAGCCAGATCCAGAATACTTACATTCGGCTCACTGCGGACAATCTCCACCTGATCGGAAATATCCAGCTGGCAGCTGCATTTCTTCTCCTCACTGGCAGAACCACTCTCAGTATTCTCAGCATTATCTGTTTCAGAAAGCAATTCTTCTGATACCATGGATGCTGTACCAGCCGGCTCCAGCCAGAGAAGAAGACTGTCGTGATCAAACATGCTTCGTTCCAGAACAGTGTCCCCTTTATGGTATTCTGCTTTCACCGGATAAATTTCACCTGTCATGGCATCATATACCGTCACCTTCCAGGATCCGCGGATACGGATGCGGAGTTTTTCTTCTCTTGGAAGATCCTGATTTTTCTTACGCTCCTGCAGTTCATTGATCACGATACAGGCATCGGAAATCTTCTCTGTGCGGTTTACATGGCACAGGAACAGCCAGCGGTTTTCTCCCTCTTCTCGCATCTGGTAGATCAGGTTTGTGGAAGGTTTACCATCATCCTCAAGTACCTCGATATCTCTTGCACCTTTCACAGCTTCCAGCAGACGGTACTTGCTGAATGCCACAGTCTCACACTTATCTGCCAGCTTCGCACCTCTGTCTGACGGATAGGCATCTGCATATTTCGGAAGCTGGCCTGCGAAGATCACACGACCGCCTCGTTCTTTGAACTTCTCAAGAATCTCCAAAGTAGAGTTTCGAAGTGTCAGGCAGTTTGGTACAAGAACAGTATCGTATTTCATTGCTCCGACCTTCAGAAGTTTTTCCTCTTCCTGTCCCATATTCAGGTCCGGAAGCAATGATTCAGAAATAAAATCAAAATCAACGGTACCGTAAAGCAGCCACTCGATCATATGGATAAAGTTCTCATCCATCTCCTCACGGATCGGTGCTGTCTGCTCCTTCGGACCCCAGAAAAGCCAGTAGGACTCTACCGGATGGATCACAGCCAGCTTCACATGTGGCACACCTCTTGTCAGTGCTGTATTTACTCTTGCAAAATAATTCTCTACAAGCGGATATTCTTTATACCACGGTGACTGATAGCTGATAGAAGCCGGATAATCACGTTTCGCCTCGCCGGCCATGGAAGTCCAGGTCAGATGAGGTACACGGACAGTTACACCAAGAGCAGCCTGCCAGTCGCCCTGAAGCTTATGTCCCCGGAAATCAAAATCCCAGTTTGTAACGCCGTAAAGCTCACTTGTCATACCTTCTCTTCCGAACTGATGCACTGCACTCTCTGCCTGCTTCGCAGTGGAAAGTTCTCTTCTGTCACAGAGCATATCAATTCCCGGAATTTCGAAAGAACGATAAGAACGCATTGCCTCACCAAGTGCTGCTGTCTGTGTTTCCAGAGTAGGCTCTTCCATCATATGGCCTGTCAGTGCGATCCCATGCTTCCTGCACCAGCTTCCAATAGTATCTGCAAAAGCATCTGCAAAACGCTCTGCGATATGGTCATGATACTCATAACGGATTCTGGAAACATCCTCTCCTGGAAGCTCCCAGAACAGCTCCGGAAGATGTTCAAGAAGGCTGTGTCCATATGCAGCCTTGAAAGTATCCTCCAGATCATCGGTGTAAGGAATGGTCACATCCATCCTCTCATCTGCAAAATCCAGGCACTGTTTATGGGAAAACTGTGGCTCATCTGTGAAGATCGCGGGAATCGTTTTCCCAAACTCCTGTCCCAGATTTTCATAATATTTCTCGTGTGTTACCTCAACGAAACGCTTTACAGCCTCTTTATCAAGGGTATTCAGATAGGCTTCGTTATTGAACCATGGATTATCGCCGGATACCTCAAGATAAGCAAACCATTCCTGAAATCCCTCTTTCAGCTCCTGATCCTCACTGATCTTCTCATACTCTGTCAGATAACCGTTCTCCAAGTGCACCTGATATCTTCCCAGAAAAGTCCTCTCATTGCTTCGGACAGCCTGTCCAGATGACCTGAGATCACTGTTCCCGATTTCTTTTCCATCCTGACATTCCGGTGTGAAAAGCAGAAATCTGATTCTGTATTTATGGTCTCTTGTGACCAGTCCGCCACCTGCACCTGACGGCCAGCGATCCTCATCATAAAGCCATGTGAGCATGTCTTTTTCCAGGCTTTTTTTCCAGGAATATTTTACCAACTCCAGGAATTCCTCACCCATGTACGGATTGTCCATTCCTGTACGACAGTGGATATGTCCTCCTCCCATTCCCATAGCCTTCAGCGCATCCAGAGTGTTGTCGATCTCTGCTTTTGTCATGCGGCAGTTCCAGGCCCAGAACGGTGCTGCCCTGTACTCGCTGCCCGGATTCTGAAATTTCTCTTTTGTAAGTTTTTCCCCATTATGATACAGCATACCTTAACCCTCCATTTTGGTTTTATATTATTTTTGTTATATCATCCCAACTTTTTTATTTCTCAACATATTCTGACGGCCGCACTCCTGTATAGGAATAAAAAATACGGCTGAAATAAAACTGATCCTTATACCCGACTTTTTCCGCAACATCCTTCACATACATCTTATCTTCCCGAAGAAGAAGCTTCTTGGCTTTTTCCATTCGAAGTGCAGTCAGATACGTATTAAATGACGCATCCTCATATTTACGGAAAAGTCTGCTTAAATAAGTCTGTGAAACGCCTACCGCTTTGCTTACACTATGAAGTGACAGCTGTTCTGCCATATGCTTACGTATGTATTCTTTTACACTGTCAAAATATTCTTCTGTGTCTGCTTTCTGTGCAGGATCACTTTCCTCACGGACATCCTTGAAGAAAATATCTGAAATTCCGCAGCAAAGCTGATCCACATTCTCTGCACCGGAAAAAATGTCATCCATAAGAAATTCTGCTTCCCGGTAATCCCTGTTTCCTGCACTGTAACGCTGAAGCAAATAACTGATCTGCCGTACACGCCCTTCGATCCAGAGCTGAGTATGTTCTTCTTTTACCCACTTACGGATCAGCGTTTCCGTGCCCTTCTGAAGCCGGTCATACTTCTGTTTTTCTGCCAGATATTCCAGCTCCTCCAGATATTCATAATACCGTCCGGATGATCCGGGTGTCTGAAAATTTCCGGCATCCTCTATAATAATAGTCTGGCTCTTTCCCAGAATAATGGAAGCATCCAATGCCCGGTAAAGTTCACGAACCATCTCTCCGATCTGTCCTGCCGGAACTGATTTTCTTCGGATAATAGTAGTCACATAAGCCGCTTCCGGCTGTTCTTTTTCAATACGGTGGAGGATCATCTGTTCATAATCTTCATCGCTGACAAGCATGCCCGGGCAGAGATAAAGCGTCTCCTGGGTATCACGGCCATATGCTAACATCATCTCATTGATATCTGAAAAAATCTCCTTTTTTCCCCGCTCCCCATAGCGGCTTGGAAGTCCGTTCAGCCTGACGATCGCCCCGTAATAATTTTCCAACTGAAAGTATCTTCTGAGAGCTTTTTCATCTACAGGAAGCTCATTTACCATCCTGTGCATAAGAACGTTCCGTTCCTTATAATATTTCTGTCTCAGCTTCTCTTCAATCTTTGTGATCAGCTTGGCAAACTCTGACGGCACGATCGGTTTCAGGATATAATCACACACCCCAAATGCGATAGCCTGCTTCGCATATTCAAATTCCTGATATCCGCTGACTATCACACTGAGCACTTCCGGATAACGTTTCTTTGTCTCTTCTACAAGCTTCAATCCATTCATCACCGGCATCTGGATATCTGTGATCAGAACATCCGGTTCTCCTTTTTTCTCCATCAGTTCCAGTGCTTCCTCACCGTCATAGGCAGTTCCCATGATATCAAAATTACTGTATTTTCGTTTTATAATGTTGACGATCAGACTGGCTGCCATCGGCTCATCATCAACAACCATCACCTGATACATCGGCTTCATCCTCCTTTTCCGATACCCCTATGATGACACTTAATCCCTCTTCAAGGTTTCGTATCCGGAATACTGCTTTTCCATTGTACACAAGGAACATTCTTGCATAGGTATTCGCCAGCCCCATACCTCCGATTTCAAACTCTATACTGCTTCCTCTGGACATGATCTTTTCCCGGATTTTTCTCATTTTTTCGTTTAACTCTTCACGCACTTCTTCCGTGGTCCCCTGTCCGTTATCCCGGACTTCAAAGTACCAGCCTGTTTCATCTCTCCAGCCATGTACGTAAATTTTCATGATATTTTTGCTGTTATTATATCCGTGCTGTATGCTGTTCTCTACCAGCTGCTGCAGCACAATTTTGGGAAGCTGCTCCTGTTTTACGGATTCCTCACAATCCACTTCCACTTCCAACCGATGTTCATATCTGGATTTCAGCAGAAAAATATAACGTTCAAGATACTCCAGCTCCTTTTCTACTGTTGCATATCTCTCCTTTGTGTTCGTGGAATACCTGAGCATAGCTGCCAGACAGCCGCAGATCTCGCAGATTTCCTCATCACCGTCCATAATGCCTCTGCTTGATATCACATTGAGCACATTGTAAAGAAAATGTGGATTGACCTGCGCCTGCAGGGTATCGAACTGTGCCTGAAGCTGAAGCAATGACATTCGTCTTTCTTTTACAATGGATTCGTTCAGTCTGTGCATCAGATTCTGGTATGCGATTCCTACTGCCTGAACCTCATCATCTGTATTCGGTACCACAAGCTCTGCATCCATATTCTCGATTCCTGTATTTTCCATCTGATCCTTTAACACAGTCAACGGCCTGGAAAGCTTGCTGGCAATAAAGATTACCACTCCCATTGAAATCACAAAGCAGCCTATAGCCATTCCCAGAGCGATCATCACAGCCTCTTTCATCCCCGCAATGATCCCTGTTTTTTCCTCCAGGGCAACCACACGAATCCCATAATTATCGGATATCTCTGATGCCCACATGCTTGTGTCTGAAGAAACGGTAATAGAATCCATTTTTGTTACTTCCGGATGTTTTTTTATATAGCTTACCAGATCACCGGTCAGGCCCTCGGACTGATACAGGATTTCTCCTCCCGGAAGAAATGCCACAACTTTAATATCGGAATCCGGAATCTCAAATATATCCTTCAGTTCATCCGTAGCATACTGAACTTCAATATATCCGAAATCTCCACCCTGAACTTTTCTTGCCAGGGAAAAAACTTCCTCGCTTTCCCTGATTCCCCAGCCATCCATATGTGGTGCTATCAGAATCGGTTTACCATGCATTCTGGCTGCTGAATCCAGCCATTTGATGTCGGATGTATTCCTTGCCTTATTGGTAAGCTTGGAACCGTTATTTGTACTGGATGCCACATCTCCGAACTCATTAAAAATGATCACCCTGTAAAAATTACTGTCGATATAGTACATGGCAAGTCCTGTATTTAAGGTATCCAGAAGATCATTATGTTTTATCGTTTTCCCAAATCCGTAATTGCCTTTTTCATAATATTTCGGCAATGTTTTCATTGCATAGAGCATATCCTGTTCTGACAGGATATAATCTGTCACATGCTTCATGGAATCTACTGTAAAATCAACATTAGCAGCTGTCTGCCTGGAATAGAATTTCAGGCTTTGAGCCGCTTTTTCAGATAGCCTTTTTGAATTATAGTTATAGCAGACTATACCCAGGATTGCCGATATAAAAAATATTACAATGGAAAAACCCAAAATCAGTTTTGTGCGGAATTTCATAAACACACCTCATATATTTTTATTTGCCCAAACAGATACCCTGCCGTCACAGCAGAGTATCTGTTTTCTTTTATCTGCATGGCATGTCAGGTGGATAAAACCATCCTTATTCACTGCTTGCTTATCATAACCGAATAACTGCTTCGCAGTTGATTCAATTATGATAATACCACACAAATCCGATTTTGCATATTTGGCATCAGCCTTTGACAGCTCCGGCTACCATACCGTCTACGATCTTCTTGTTGAAAAACAGGAAGAGGATCAGCATCGGGATAGTGATTATCAGTACATCTGCAAACAGCAGGTTGTAAGAACTGGAATATCTGCCCATAAAGTTATAAAGAGTAAGCTGAACTGTTACATTATCATTTCCCGGAAGGAAGTACAGCGGGTTAGTAAAATCATTGAAAATCGCTACCGCATTCAGGATGATAATTGTGGATGTAACCGGTTTCAGAAGAGGGAAAATAATCTTTACAAACAGATTGCTTCTTGTACATCCGTCGATGTATCCTGCCTCCTCAAGCTCTACAGGAATTGTATTCATAAAACCTTTGTAAAGCATGATGGTAAACGGAATCTGAAGTGCTGTCTCAACCATGATCATACCAAACATGGTTTTGTAAATGTGAAGTCCCTGCATAATCCAGATTGTAGGAAGGATTGCAGGAGGAATCATAAGACCTGTCATAACAAGTGTATCCACGATCTTTACAGGTCTGTCAGATCTTCTCTGAAGAACATAGCCTGCCATGGATCCTACAATGATAAGCACGATCAGGGATCCTATCGTAAGGATAATACTGTTCTTAAATGCTGTGATGATCTGATAATTATTTGCGGAAAATACTTCTTTGAAGTTGCTCCACATCCACTCAGTCGGAAGGGAAAGTCTCAGAAGGTTTGCTTCTTTTCTGTCCTTCAGTGCATTGATCAGCATGAAGAGAAACGGTACTGCAAAAATGAGAATACCGAAAACACATCCAAGGATGTCTCCTAATAGGGTAAGTCTTTTCTGTTTTTTCATTTTAGTTGTACACCTCCCTGCTGTTAAGGAATTTCTGAAGCGGGAATGCGATGATCGCAATTACCGCAAACATGATAACGTTTCCTGCTGTAGACAGACCGAAGAAGCCTGCTGCGTACTGCTTGTAAACAACCGATGCAAGTACGTCAGTTGCAAACCCAGGACCACCCTTTGTCATAGCCCAGATCAGATCAAAGCAGCGAAGCCCGCCGATCAGGGAAAGTGTGATGATGGTATTTGTTGAAGAACGAACCAGAGGCATTACAATGTTTCGGATCGTCTGCCAGCGGGTTGCACCGTCAATGGAAGCAGCCTCATAATAGCTGGAATCAATCGAAGTAATACCTGCAATAAAGATAACTGTGGAAACACTGACACCTTTCCACACATCAACTGCGATCACAGAAAACAGTGCCAGGCTTGTATCTCCAAGCCAGTTCGGTCCGGAAATTCCGATGGCTGCAAGAAGTGTATTGAACAGACCCTTGCTCGGATGCATCAGTGCCTTAAAAATAATACCGATGGCTACTGCACTGACAAGGTTCGGGAAAAATACAAGAGATCTTAAGAAATCTTTTGTTTTGATCTTGCTTGTCAGGAACAATGCAATGAAGAATGCAATGATCACCTTCAGTCCACTTGTAAGAAATGCGTAAATCAGAGTATTTCTTACAGATATACTTAAGGATCTCTCACTGAAGAACGTTTTATAGTTATCAAAACCACAGAATGTAAATGATTTCAGGTCCCATACAGTTAAGCTAAAAAACAGTGATGTCACCATCGGAATGATGAAAAAGATCACAAAGATCGCAACTGCCGGAACGAGGAACCATAAACTGTATATTTTCTTTTTGTTCATGCTCTATTTCCTTTCCGTTTTTCCAGATATCTGGCAGCTTTTTGTAAATGCAGTTCCGTAAATACGGGTCAGCATTTTATTTTTCTCATTTCCTCTCCGACATACATTTACTTATTTCCAGTCAAGTCCGAGCTGTGTTGCCTGTTTCTTACAGTCCTCATCGTAAGCCTTTGCTGCTTCCTCTGCTGTAGACTGTCCTGTTGCAACCTCAGAGCAGATATACTCACAGTTTGTTCCCTTTACAGCTGTCTGGAACTCCATTGCAACATTTGTTTTTCCTGTGTCGAAGTATTTCTCCTGAGCCTCTTTAACTCCGTCATATGCGTCTTCAGGAAGCTCATATCCCTTAATAGCGTATGGACCATCAGGTTTCTGTGCGGATGTAAATGCATCAAGTGCTTCATCAGATGTGTAGAACTCCATAAATCTTAAGATATCATCTTTCTTGTCACTGTTAGCATTTCCGTAAATTGCAGATGGTTCCCAAACTGTAAGGCCATGGTTATCAGCGTCATCTCCCGGAATACCCATAACACCGATCTTATTTACATCATCTCCGTAGAGTTCGTAGATACTGGAAAGTGCCGAGGAAAGAATAAACCAGTGAGCACCCTCGCCATTTACAAGTTTATCACATGCATCTGCGTATGTAGTAGCTGTGTAGTCCTCGTTGAAGTATGGCTGAAGATCAGCGATTTTCTGGAAGCTCTTAAGACCAGCCTCTGTTGTAGCATATTTAGCCTCTCCTGCCTGGAACTTTTCTGAGAAATCCGGTTCTGCTGCAAGTACATTGTAGTGATCTCCAAGGTATGGAACCTGAATTGTCCAGGAATCTCCAAGAGATCCGATCACTGCTGTCTCACCAGCATCTTTCAGTGTATCACAGTTTTTAAGGAAATCTTCCCATGTGTCCGGAACCTCGAGATCATATTTCTCATAGATATCTTTGTTGTAAAAAATACCTCCAAAGCTCGTAGCTGCAAGCGGTACACCATACACTGCAGTATCCGATCCGGCACTTACTGCAGATTTAAACGTATCATCCAGACGGCTTGCCCACTCTTCACCGGAGATATCAATAAAATTATTCTCCGGATCAAGTTCATTTAATTTAGCGCCTGAGTTATATCCGCAGAGATCTGTCATCTCACCGGATGCAAGTCTTGTCTTAACCTGATTATCACCGTCTCCACCGCCGGAACGAAGCTCTGTCTCAATATGGATACCTGTCTCTTTCTCACAAAGATCAAATACTGCCTGATATCCGGCACTTGGTGTATCAGAATCGAACAGGAACGTAAGAGTAGCTTCCTTGTACTCCCATTTGCTGTCGGAATCTTTGTCGTCAGCTGCAAGCACGCTTGTTGCACCTGCCAGTGTTGTTCCCATCATAGCTGCACAGAGCAGAACGCTGAGCATCTTTCTTTTCATGTTTCGTCCTCCTTTATTTTGACGTTCTCCGTTATTTGATGATGCTATTTTAACAATTTGGACACAAAAAATACATGGATTATCCAATCCTTCTACATGGATTATTGAGCACTTTGTATATGGAACATGTATTTTTTCGTCATATAGACGACATTTTACATGTATATTTTTATTTTATACACAGAAAAAGAGCCGCCCTGTTGTGATATTTTACCACAGACATGAACGGCTCTGATATTCCGGTTTCTTCTATATTATATTGCAGCTGAACAATATATCCCGTCAGTACTCCGGCTGGCTGCTGCATAGCCCGAAAACAGGTATGCTGTGCTGCCGGCTGCCTATGTACTACAGAATATCGATATGCTCTCCTGCAAGTGCTTTGTTCATGCTTCGTACTGCACAGAATTTACCACACATGGAGCAGGTATCTTCATGTTCCGGCTTACGTTCGTTCCAGATACGTTTCGCTGTTTCCGGATCCATGGCACACTCCCACTGTGCCTCCCAGTCGAGCTTTCTTCTGGCATCTGCCATCTTGTCATCGATCTCACGGGCCCCACGGACACCCTTGGCAATATCTGCCGCATGAGCAGCGATCTTGGAGGCCATGATTCCCTGTTTTACATCCTCAAGGTTCGGAAGTGCAAGATGCTCTGCCGGTGTCACATAGCAGAGGAATGCGGCTCCGGACATGGCAGCTACCGCGCCGCCAATTGCAGATGTGATGTGATCATATCCCGGTGCAACATCTGTTACGATCGGTCCTAATACATAGAACGGTGCACCCTGACAGATAGACTGCTGCACTTTCATATTAGCCTCAACCTGATCGAGCGGCACATGTCCCGGTCCCTCAACCATAACCTGGACATCTTTTTCCCAGGCACGTTTGGTCAGCTCACCAAGACGTACAAGTTCCTCGATCTGGCATACATCTGTAGCATCCGCAAGACATCCCGGACGGCAGGCATCTCCAAGAGAAATCGTCACATCGTACTCACGGCAGATATCCAGGATCTCGTCATAGTATTCGTAGAACGGATTCTCCTCACCGGTCATGCACATCCATGCAAATACAAGGGAACCTCCTCTGGAAACGATATTCATTTTTCTCTTATGGTTACGGATCTGATCGATCGTCTTTCTTGTGATTCCGCAGTGAAGAGTTACGAAATCAACACCATCCTGTGCATGGAGTCTGACTACATCGATAAAATCTTTAGCTGTCA